>Ga0247733_1000140_pt1 | contig 99657 bp, 115 predicted proteins | sample UWRJL043104R2_FD_180932 | JGI IMG/M metagenome (GOLD analysis project Ga0247733, IMG submission 180932) | Plant litter microbial communities from Arlington Agricultural Research Station in Wisconsin, United States - UWRJ-L043-104R-2 | ecosystem: Environmental > Terrestrial > Plant litter >... | reverse complement strand
GGACAGAGGACGAGATGGGCGTGACGGGGACAGAGGACGAGATGGGCGTGACGGGGACAGAGGACGAGATGGGCGTGACGGGGACAGAGGACGAGATGGGAGAGACAGTTAATGAAAACGCGCCTCAAGGGAAGATACAGAAATGAGGAGTTTGCATGTAATTCTGGAACAGGCAGTGAAGGTACTGTGGGTGCTTGGCATCACCTTGTTGTTTCGCTACAGTGGTGGTTCCACTACGAGTGGATGTACGTTATCAGACCATATTCTGTTCGGGGGGTTTACTGGCGCGGGACATCGTAAAGATGGAACAGTGGGATGCCCATGGGACGCGGCATAGAAACAGGTTACCGGAAGAGCAAAGTTTCTTGGTGCGGACACATTCCTGCTTGACAAGCTATTTCTCTCGGTCGGAATCAAGGAGGTGGTTGAAAGCAGCGTTCACTGACCTGAAGATGCTAGGCATGAAGAAGTAAAGAAACGGCGTTGAATCTAGCGAGACGAGGGCCTCAGCTTATATTATACTGTATATATAATTGCTCGTCTGCCCCTATCAACCAAGAATCTTGTGAAGTGGTCACGAATCATAGGTTTTGGACCTGACTTAGGTTCATTTTACGTTTTGATTGGAATGCTAAAAGGAGAGTGGAGGCGAGAAAGTTACAAAACCTGAAAATGTAGATTACATAAATCCCTAGCGAAGTCCCGTAAGTAGAATATGGTACGTACATAAGAATATCTTGATAACAGACGCACCGTGGGTTTTATAGCCTTGATTATGTGATCTTTCCAATCTAGCCCCCTTCCTTCTTTGGCTCATTCCATCCTCTATCACGAAGTCTCCTCTAGAGTGATTCAGCCTCACTCTTTCAAGGTGACGTTTGGTCTTGGCCATGCCACAAGCATGACAACATGACTGGGTCCATTCGCGGGTATGTGAGGATGACATTCATTTCAGTGTCGGAACTAACGTCTTCGTTCGGGTCTATTGGGTTGGGAAGTACAATCTCCTCCCCTACTGCAAGCGTAGTCAGGTCGAGGCAGTGAGTAATCCTCCCTTCTTTGACAATGCTGTCATGGGGGTATCCCAGATTGACGCTTGCCCTTAGGAAAGTCCTTGTGTGAGATCGATTGCTGGTGCTGCGTTCCAAGGAGGCGTATAGATCTAAGCAGCGTGGAAACGTTCGTCCAGGAAAGTTGGGCTCCACTAGGATACTAGGATCCTCACTGGTGTCGGTTGTTATCTCCTTGGAAGCAGTTTCTCCAGAGCCCTTTAGTGTACTGGAAGTCGACGCTGTACTCGCGGAAGAGTGGTGGTGAATATCTAGTTGACTAAACCCCAACAGTTCGCTTTCCGGCAGGACAGTCGACAGATGCGGTCGTGATGGACTGACTATTTCACTCGCGATGTCTGTTCTTTCGAGAGATACAGAGCGGATGGTGGTCACAGATGGTGTCGGTAAACGAGGGTGGTGTAGATTGATGGAGCTCTGATGAGGAGCTTGCCGAAAACTGCGATTGCATCTAGCTTGGTTGAGAGCCTCCTCAACGTCCCGATGCACCGTAGCCAAGGTCCTCTGCAACCGGTCCAGCGCTTCTGCGCTATAATCCGCAAGATCCGGTATCGTCCAGTGGGAGTATATCTGACGATGTGCCTTCGAGACACAGAAAAGCCCGTGTGCCTTGATAAACGAGTCACAAAGGAAGCACGCTTCTTTAGAAACTCCAAGTATGCGGGGCCGGTTTATCAATCCTCTTCTTTCATAGTAGACTAGCAGCTGGATCTCTGCATGTACGTATCTTTTCGTGCTGCTTCCATGCCGGACTGACGGTGCGAACGGCTCGATGGATTCTAATTTCATCTTGGAAAACAGTGTGCGATAGGATCGTGAAAGATGGGCCAGACTTTGGCAGATACGCCAATAATTGGCTACCTTGTTGATCTCACGGATTACTCTCGTGTCTGTCGTCGAGGGCGAAAACCCGCTCATGTGGAGGCGAGAAGAAAGCGAAATCCCATCCACAGTGAGTCGAAAAGCTTCTGTCACGACACGCTTTAACCTTGCTGTATTTGGCCCATAGTTCTCTACGTCCAAGAATGCAGTGTGGAAAGCCTCTACCTGGCGATGGAATTCTTCGGTAATTGCAGATTGACGCTTTGATGACTTCATATACGCTTTGAGGCGATCCGAGAGAGCGGCTCGAGCTGGGCCAGTCTCATGCTGCGGTCGTCGGAAGTGGCCTGAAGCTAGTCGCCCAAGGATCCTGTTTCTGTTCAAATGAACGACGATGTCGAGCGTGTCTTCCACGCACTGTTTTTGAGGGAGCGCTTGCAGACATTAGAATTGATCGCGGCCTGGAAGCGACCACTGACCTTTTTCAGCACACCTCTCCAGAGTGGAGAACAGGCGTTTCAACGCATCCACAACTATAGCGCAAACTCCTTCGTTCGCAGCGAGGCGCACTAAGAGGACATTGGGCTCGCTAACTTCAATAGCGGCAGCCGTAACGTATGGTACGCCATACTCGTATGCAGAGATAAAGGCAATATCGTCGGACAGCTGCTTCTCGATCTCAAATGGAAGGACATCCAGCCTACTTGGTTTGGGCCAGTCCTCTTCCCGAAGAACTCGCGGCTCAGGGACAAGATTGGTTCGTTGTAGGCTGTCCAAGCGATTCTCGAATGCGTCGCGATGTACCTGGTTCCAGACAGATCGCCCAGGCTGCGCAGTATTGGGGGAAAGCATGGCAGAGAATTCTTATTGACACAGTTGGAGCAGTGAAAACAGTGGCAAAGGCAACGAGAACTTGAAGAACTACTGTGCATGTTGGACCTTGCAGCAGGCTGCATGTCACACCTGCTGCTGCAGGTTTGTTGTGTAACAATCCTTTGCCTACGATTGGTTTCGAAAAAATGAAGCTACCGCATGCTGGAAACTTCGGGGGAGATTATAGAAGCTGACAACGGGAAGGAAATAGCCTACAAGTCGATATCCCAAGAGAGTGTTCTTGGAAATGAGGGAAGCAAGAGGCAATTGAGGGGACTGAGCTTGACCAATCATCGCTCGCGTGCTGGCACCCATTGCAGCAGTATCGCATTGCTAGTTACAGGTATATCTAGTCGTTGCCCCTAAATCTAGGCGTCTGATAAGATAGTATTTCCACGCACCAATCTCCTACGTAAAGCCCAGAAGCTTCCGTCTTCCCGTAATAAAATTATGGACGTCCTGTTGAACTTTCTCAAACCGCACAAATTTGCAGCTCTCACTTTCGAGGTGATTGAAAAGAGACGCTAAGCTTACAAAATCGCGGCTACAGCTGGGGTTTGGACAATGATACAATTTCTCACCATGGACGGGCGAATTCAGATGTTGATTTAGTGCTTGAAGAGTGTCATGCTCTCGGTGGCAAAGATAGCATTCGTAGGCAGAGCCGTTCCAGGCGACACTAGTCGCAATATCATTGATGTCGGAGTTCGGGTAGGTAAGCAACTTCCGTGTTAGCAGGCTACTAGGGTCGCGCCTGCTGATCGCCCGGTGAATCACCTCCCGATTCAGATTCTTAGCTCGTGGGCAGGTGCTAGTCTCGAGGTGGTGCGATAGGCCGCTGGCTGAGGTTAAGGCCGCGTTACAGAAGGGGCATAATACGCTCTTGCCGCGATGGATACTCGAGTTGAGGTGCTAACGGTCGTTAGCAAACTGTGGGTATGGGTGGAAAGCACGAAGTAAGCGCCGCGAGGTGCGTGAAAACTTACCATTTTCATGTTGTTCTCGTTCTGGAATCCTTGACTACAATCATGGCAGTAGCGTCGCGTGTAGTGGTTTACGGCGTCCATGTGCTGTTCAGCAGAGCGTTGGTTATGAAACCTTCGATCACAAATCTCGCATCCAAATCTCGGCTTCCAATGTCCGGTATCGTCCATGTGCTGGTTTGCTGACCGTTGGGTGTAGAAGTCTCGATCGCAAGTCTCGCATTCAAACTGAGGCGCCCAGTGTCCGGTATCGTCCATGTGCTGGTTTGCCGACTGTTGGGTATAGAACTCTCGGTCGCAAGTCTCGCATTCATATCGTAGCGCCCAGTGATTGAGTGCGTCCATATGCTGATTGGCGGATTGCTGGCTGCCGAAGTCGCGATCGCATGTCTCGCACTCGTACTCGAGGTACATGTTTAGCTCGTAGGTAGATTATAGACTGACCGCACAATGCGTATGTCATGGGTTGGTTGAAGAATAATTTCATGAAAAAGTGTACAGAATCTTCAGTCTGCGCGGAGGGTCTCGTGATATAAGGGGCGATTCTGCTCTATTCTTATTGGCTATAAGAATGATAGTTATTGTGGAATGATAGGCGGAGGGGAGGACAGCATATGCGTTGCTGCCTTCTCGCTGTGCTGCAACCATCGGGATGTACGGGGTTGCTTGTGCAACGCCTCGCATTTACCTCATATCTTTGTAGGATGCAAAGGAAAACTTACCTGTGGTAGCCACGAGGGCGAAGTAGCTTAGGCTTTCCAAGACATTAGCTACGACCACACATTTCGATTTGCAGCTCGGTGCTCTAGAAGTAGGTGGCTATAAAGCGTTCATGTCTACGGCTAGAGCCGCGATTGTCATGAGCTGCTCTTCAGAGACTAGCGCATGCACGTACTATCGAGGCGCTCAGACGTGGCAGAACCTCACCGGCGACCCACATATTTTCTTATCGTGTATAGATGATACGCTTAAAGTGCGTGTCTGATATTCCTTAGTGGATGGGGATGGGGTCACACTACAGCGACGATTTCCCAAGGCCATGGAATTTGGCAGACCCCGTAGCACCTACCCATTCTCTGAGTACCAGTCTACTACGGTGGTACGCAAGGGATTGATTTGAGTCCAGGTCCTGGAAGAGCAATTGACCTGCCATCGCAAAACAGAGTGTTACAATGGCTCTGCATGTTGAAATTTCATTTCCAGTGTCAAGGAATGTCTGGTAGCGAAGCAAGCTGCTCAAGAGGATTGTCCTTACATGCGCATAAACAAGAAACGCGCGCTGGGCGAATTGGGCTGTCGATAGCGGAAGAGATAGCGACTTGGAGGTTTGACGTATAAAGGGGAGGGTAGGGATCTCTTCCACGTCGCTAGGTCTATTGCCGAATGAGGAAGTGATGCTTTACTCTAGCGCCAATTCAGAAAATGGAGTGTTTCGGAGCCGAGTTGATGCCGGTGGGTTTGATGGTACTTATTCAACAGGACAATAGGTTCTGGTGGACTGGTTTGTGAAGACGACAGCAAAATGAGTGCTGTTTGTGAGTTGTGGAAGCATCCACAGAGCTGGAACTTCTTTCAATTAATGCGCGATACACACCGCTGGCTCTGCAAGGGTCGCTAGGGGTATAACAGGTCAACCACGGTCGCGTCTCGTTCACGTCACTGTAAATGCTCAACAATTCCTCTGTGCGGGGTTGGCATCTTCTGCGTAAGGATGCATATAGGAGGGGTACTTGGAATGCTTACCAGAGCCTTTAAAACCCGATAGGTTCTGCTAGGAAGATGTTCACAGCTAAAGCCACCTTAGAGGAAGTCTGAATAACAGCTATGGCGGTAAGTTACTCCCTAACGCGTCCGCTAAGACAGTACTGACGACCTCAATCTAGACCACTATACCTGGATTATTCATCCCCCCAACGCACTGCTGGGTCTGCCACTCTCCAAGTGAACGATTTGTTACAAGAACCAGCAATCGGACAGGGAATTCAGGCCGTCCTTATTTCAAATGCTCACGCTGCGAGAAATTCCTCTGCTTCGGAGACAACCGAGGACTCGATCCGAGCAATCCACCATGTCGCTGTGGGGTCCCGAGTAGGCGACAGATCTCTGGACCAAGAAAACGCATTGCGCGCGGACTACACTTCGTCTGTAGCCGTGGTGGCTGCTCGTTTTACTCTCCGGGTGTGAGCGAGGATCAAACTCAGGTTACTATCGATGAAGGGCTGGTCAATCTTTTTGCTCGTCTGGAATTCATTTGATCGGGACAGATCCTTGCTGGGGTCGGGAATCTGGATTATCCAAGCTTTCATGCAATCAAACAAGTTTCTCTGCTACATAGCCTCATAATCCCCTCTCCAAGGTCGTCAACATACGTCTCCCAAGCTGCTAGACTTCTGACTTAATTGAGCAAGCAGCTGGCATCTTATACGGGAACCCCGCACTTTCGCACAACTTTCATCAATGACGTAAACGGAAGAAAGTAGGCAGCTTATCTTCGACATAAAGGATACGCTCGAAGATGCACCTACCATACCGTCTATAAGCGATGAGTTGATGCATTCCTACGATCGTTTACAGATGCATTCTGGATCGAGGGTGCGTCCAGAGCTTACACATCCACGTCGTGACGGTAGGAATGCGAAACTTGGAGATAAAAATGAATCACAGTGATCATCCGTTCAGAGCAATGTTTGCAATGTCGGAGGGCTGAAGTATTCTTTGTCATTACATGCGTATATTATAGCCTGACTTTGCCTCTGCTCTTGTAGCTTTGTACAAACATCTCCAAACTTTGAGCTGTGTAATATCAAGTTACATTTTGAGCTTAAAATAGCGGGGAAAACGTATCTTTCACTCAAACGTACTCAACACACGCCCTTTCAGACTTACGGAGCGAATTCTTCGTACCACACCACCGAATCCCCGACATCACCCAACTACCACCCTACCTCGGCTCCTTCAACTCCCCTCATCCCTCGCCATATACCTCATCTCTCTCCGCCGTACCATCCTTCCCATCTACATTCGCTGACCACCTCCATCCCCCTCCAACATCTTCACGTCTCCGACAATTTGATCCCCAGCCAGCAGCCCTCCGGTCCTCACCTCAACAACCCTGGAAACTTCAAGACCACCGACCCATTAGACCTCACTTCAGACAGACATCAACAGCCTCTGCTTACGTCTCAACCTCCAAAAGATCCACCGCGTCTCCTTTTACGTCTCTCGACCTATCCTTCGCGCACATAACAGCTCATGCTCCACGACAACCGGTATCCAGTAACCTTGCGCTCGCGCTCTGGCTACATGGCACATCTTGCCATGTCAAGGCGTGCTGTGAGGGTGTATTAGGTCGAAGGTATATCGAGTTGCGACTATTAGCTGGTGGAAGGTTAGAAAGAATGGCAATGGTGATGTTGACGAGTGCTTCACCAACGAACACGGACAAGAGGGGACGGATTCTGGAGAACCAGGTGATTAGTGTCAGTGACGAGAGAACAAGAAATAGGGAAAGGCAGATGTCGCAGGCTCGCTCACAATCCAACCCACACAACCGGCTTCCGGTTCATTAACTGCGTGGAGACCCGCAAGAGGGAGCTGAGCAGTTGGGGCGTGAGGAAACCATGGAATGGAGGATCGGCACCAGCGAGTGGCGATGGAAGGGGTAAAGGAGAAGGAATAGATGCAGATTTTGAGGTTGAGACAGCTGGGAACAAATAAGAAGGGATGCGGGGCGAAAAGAGAAGAACGTAGGTAGCACATGAAACGGGTATAGGTCTCCAAAAAGTGTATGATACACATGTCCGCTCTGAAGCTCTGAGTAGCTAGCAAAATCCCACCCCAATCCCAGTCAAGCAAAACTATCAACCCATCATAGCAGTACCATACCCATGAAAATGTGGACAAAACACCGCCAACTCCCTAACCTGCCGAACCATCGCAATACATAAATCTAATCACCGCTTGAGCTGCGCAAACCTCTTCGCCAACTCATCCACATCCGGGATCTTGCCGCCCGGCCCATCATCCTTCTTCGCCGGCTTCTTGGCTTCCACCTTGTTCAACTTCGCCGTCGCCGCCCCGGGCAACTTCAACTTCGGCGCCACATTATCCGTGCTCGGACTAGGCGGTACAACCCTCAGCGGACTCTGCGGGCCGAATTTCTTAGGCGGCGTCGCTTTGACTAGTTCTTCTTCCTCTTCGTCGTGCTTCGCGGCTTTGGCTTTCGAACTTGACGCCTTGGCTGGGAGTGCAGCTTCAAGCTCCGCATCCGCTTCCTCAGCGATACCTCCGGAGGGCTCGTCATCGTCATCATCGTCTGCCTCGTCCGGCTCAGGCGCCGCCCCAAACGGCACCCCATAAAACCTCGCAATCTCCGTCAAGTACGCATCCACCAACTCCGCCTTTGGTGTCTCAACCCTCAACTTCTTCACCACTCTCTCCGCAACACCCTCTCCTTCCATGCTCGCGAGCGCAACTTCCTTCCCAAACTTCTCCACCAGCAGCGCCCTCACAGCATGCAGTTCCTTGATCTCCGTTCTGGACGCCGCATATATGATACTCCTGACTGCCTCTTCCAGCGCGGGGTCTAGGTCCACCGTCGTCGCTGCCGAAGCGGGGGAGCCCGGCGGATCGAGGAGCTGCGAGCGCGCGAGGAGCAGTTCGCAGTAGAGTTCGAGGATTTCGTGGAGTTCGGTAGTGATGTCGGAGCGGATGATGTTTTCGACGCGTATCCTGGCGGACTGGACTTTGCCGGCCTGTGGAGAGCGCGGCGTGTTAGTACGTGGACATACAAGGATGCCTAGGCGCACCAAGTCTGGGTTGCTGGGAGACTACGGACCTCGAGAAGCTGCGCCATCTCTCTTCGTTGCTGCTTTGCTTTTGCGGAGTCCTTCTGCTGTACCATGCGTAGGCGCGATATCGAAAGCTTGAGCTGCACTTTGAGCTTGTTCTGCCTGCTGTTAGCTACCGGTAGCTGCGCTATGAGTTGGAGGCGTACCACGAGGGAAGGCGGAGGCGCCATAATGTCGTCTATGGGTAGAACACGTTCGGAGGTAGAGGGACGGAGAGTTGATGCTAACAAAGAAGCTGGATGGTGACGGGGAGCTGTTGGAGTCGGAAGCTGAGACAGGCGGGGCGTGGATCGCGGGGCCTAGCGCGTGGCTAGTGGTGATGTGGCGCGTGATTCAAAGCGTCGACTTACGCACAAGACTCGATGTTCGAAAATGAAACTACGATGCGATGATCGTAACATGCGAATGGTATTAGAACGCTACATAAGACAAATAATGACGGCCATAGCCTTTTATACACCCTGGAACGCCATGCAAGGCGCGCTGAAACCTACAACGCCTGCAAGCCCTTGAAGAACCCGTTGTCCATTAACGCCTTGTTACTCTCCATCAACTCCCTCATTCGCTCCACCTGCTGCTTCTTTGTTAACCGCTGACTTTCCACCTCATGCTTCCACTTCGCCAACACCTCTTTGAGTAGTCGACTTCCCACCTCGACCTCTTCCTTGCTCGCTTGCACATAGCCCTGTTCATGTTTGCCTGAGAAGTCTTCGAGCTCATCCGCCTTCCGCTTCGCCATTCTAATGACCTTCTGTGGAAAACGGACGAGTTCGGCGACGTGGATACCGAATGACTGGTCGCAGACGCCGGGCTCAACTTTGTAAAGAAGCGTGACCTCGCGCTTCTTTTGTACGACATCGGTAGTATCGCCGTCGGAGATGTGTGCTACCACGTGCAAGTTCTGGACTTGGGGGTAGGTATCGACAAGGGCAGTGAGTTCGTGGAAATGGGTTGCGAAGAGAGCGAATGCGCCAATCTCCTTCACGATGTGTTCCGAAATGGCCCAGGCAAGACCGAACCCATCGTACGTGCTTGTACCGCGTCCTAGTTCGTCGATGATGATGAGTGACTCCTTTGTAGCAGATTTGAGAATGTTCGCAGTCTCCAACATTTCGGCCATGAAGGTTGAGACGCCCTTGAGCTGGCTGTCGCTGGCACCGACCCTGGCCAGAATGCAGTCGAAGATAGTGAGCTCAGCTTCCGATGCGGGCACGAAGCAGCCAATTTGTGCCATGAGTGCGATGACGCCAATCTGTCGAATGTAGGTCGACTTGCCGCCCATATTTGGACCCGTGATAATGAGGAATTCACTTGAGTTGCGTTCGAGGCTCACATCGTTCGTGATGAATGAGATGTCGTCCTGCATCTCCATACATGGATGACGAGCCTCTTTCAAGACGGTATTGCCTGTGCCTCGCGGATGCATCTTCGGCCGTGTATACGAAGTTGGAGCGTGAACGGATACGTGTGCAAAGGCGACAATGACATCGAGGTGCGCGAGGACAGCTGCGAGCTTCTCCACAATTGGAATGTATGAGGAAGCGACTGATACAACCTCGTTGACCAGTCCTGATTGTGTCCGGTTGTACGTCTCGGAGAGCTGGTCGAACTCTCGACGTATGGCTTGAAGAGAAGACGTTGTAAAATAGACACCGTTCTTCTGTGTTGAGCATTCCCGGTACTCCTTCTTGTTGCGGATGCAGCCAGCTTCGTTACGTGTTAGCCTGAAGCACCAGCCATGCACGCGGTGGTTCTCCAGAAACAGTTTCTTCTCTGTGTCCAAGCTTAAGTCTCGCCCAACCTTGTGATGTTCGTAGTCCATGTCCTTCCTTAGCTTGTCCAAACGTTTCCTGATGTTGCCGAGCGATTCATCGAATTCCGACTTGATGATGAACTCGTGATTGTCAAGCGCCTCCAAGTCTACTGTGGTCTCGACCATCTCCTGGAGCTTCGCGAAAGAATCAGAGTATTCCTGTAGCTTTATGGTGTATTCTGCATCGAGAGCATCCTTGTAGTCTTCATCCATGACTGACTGAAGGCTGCCCAAGAACGCTGGTAAACGAATGACGACTTGGTATGTTCGGACCACATCTTCCAGATTTGCTTTCTTCCGCTGGAACTTCTTGGCCAGCCGATATAGATCGGGGATCGATCGAAGATGCTCCTCCTGCATCGTTTGTCGTAGTTCAGTGTCGTTCACAAAGGCCTCGACCAGCTGCTGTCGTCTTTCGATCTCCGCCACGTTCATCAACGGCTGTTTCAACCATTGGGCTAGCAATCGACTTCCGGTGGGTGTTTTGCAGTTGTTGAGAAGACCGTACAGACTCATTGTCTTCGATCCGTCGCGAGGCCCAGGCATGAGATTTAGCGCTTTGAGGGCAGCCGCATCGAGCTTCATGTACTGCGATAGATCATGCTGATAAAGCTGGTACTGGCCGAAATTCGAGGAGTCGGACATGACGCCGAGATACTTGATCAGCGCGGCCGCTGCGCCCATTGCCAGCTTCAAGTCGGTCAGAGGCAGCGTGCCTGCAGCGCGCTCGTCCTTGAGTAGCCGTGGTAGATCCTGCTCAATATCCTTTGTGCCAAAGTCTGCAACGCCTCGCTCTGCCACAGCGCATCCGCAGTTGTCCGCAATCGTCCGAAGTTTGTTGAGCTCAAGGTCCTTTTTTGTCGCGTCTACTTGGATGAGACACTCTTTCACGCCGAGCTGGATGAGAAGCGATTCGAAGTTGGAATAAAGGTCGTTGTCCAGAAACTCAGTTACGCCCAGCTCCCGCACGCTCGCGTCGGCAAAGCAGACACCAACATGGCGAGCTTCCGACGATTTCGCAGAGATCTTCACCGCCAACATGATGGGAGCATTCTCGATCTGCCCTCCCAGTTCGTCTTCAATGTCCTGCAGGTTGCCGGGTGACGCCTGCTTCGTGACCTTCCACGCCATCCGGCCCGACGATTGCCATATCTCGACCCGTCTACTCAGTTTGAAGAGTGCGTCGCGGAGGAAGTTGCGGTATACCATCGTCGTCATAGTTACGGATTCGAGACCGGGTTCTTTGCCCAACTTGCGGAGGACAGCGGCCGTTCGGTAGACCTGGGGATGTTAGTTAACCAAGACAATGGCACAAAGTCAATACTCACATTGCTCGCTATGAACTTTGCATCCTCGCCATGGGCGCTATAGTAGTCTCCTCGGTCGAATATCCGAACGGTATCCTCCTGCTGGGGCAGGTTGCGGAAGAACTTGCAGAAACTCGACTCGTCATCCTCCTTCAACTCCGGTCTGGACGCCATGCTTGAAAAGTTTTCTATCACGGGGTAATGGTAAACAGAATGCAGGGCGAGAGCGTGGTGATGGCTTGATGGTTGGAGGTTTGGCTGGGGCGCTCTTTCCGAAATCCATTAAACGCGGACGCGACCGCGACGCGCCTTTGCGCTAGCGCAATCGATAAGCGCACGGCCGTTTCCACTTCGCCAACCAGTGAACACCCTGCCAGCCTGCCCCTCCACACCATTTCCCATCATCTTCTCTCCATTCGCTTGCTTGTAGATGCAGCGACTTGTGGCTGTCACTCGGCTGGACTAACTTCGCCGACGGCAGCGTACACCGAGTCCTCCCTAGTGCATACGCTACGACACCGCAGTTATAACCATGTGTCTCTCGATCAGTTCCGTCGCAACTGACTGCAACCCCTATTTCGACCACACATCGAAACAAACATGTTGTCAATGCGATGAGGCTTGTAGGCAGCGGATGAACATCGAGTTTTGTGACTAATCGGTCAATACGAGGCATCGAACTAGCAGCAAAGATGGTCAGCAAGAAGTGGCTACTTATGAGAGTGGTGGCCTCAACCGTTGCTATTCGCAGATAGTTGATCGGCCAGCTTCAGCTAGAATCTACCCCACATCAAGCCAGCATTACTAAATCACTACGGGCACAGCTGCAGAACATTCAACGCATGCCCAAGTAACCCCAGTTCGCACTCCTACGTCTTGTTTCTTTCTTAATAGTCATGCACGAACAACATCTTAAGATGACGGAAGCCCAACTTCATCGTACACGCCAGAGTACATCGACCCAGACGCGTAGCACCAATGGTGTACAGCCTGACTTGTCTACGGCGTCAAACGCAACAAAACTCTCAGAACGAACGGGTTTCACCCGCTCTGGATTCATCAACGGCCATGAGACGAGCGTACCGACTACGATAGACCCGTCGCTATCTGCGGCATGTCCATGCGTCTACCCGGTGGTGTGAGGGATGCAGAAAGCTTCTGAGATCTTTTATACAATGGACGCAGCGGCCAGTGCCAGGTACTCGATACCCGGTACAGTGTCGTGTCGTGGTATGGACCTGGCAAACCGGGCCATGTCAACTCTAGCTGCTACGATGCCCATTGTGTATTGTACAGCCATGTATTGTCTCGAAGATGTTGCGAGGATACAGGCAGGCAATGTATGGTACATTACGATTGTTTTCAGTACAAACTCGCTGACCTGCAACAGACAATCCTCATACACTCGGCTGCAGGTGCCGTGGGAATAGCGGCCATTCAGCTGGCGCGAATGGCTGGAGCCGAAGTAAGTACTGCACTGCAAGGTTCCATTACCTACTAATTTCGCCGAGATTTACTGCACGTCGGCTCGGACGCAAAGGTTGCGTACCTCGTGAACACGTTCGGCATCGAGCCGGAAAGGATCTTCAACTCAAGAGACACGACTTTCCTCTCTGCAATCCTCAAGGCGACCAACAACCGTGGCGTCGACATCGTTCTCAACTCGCTCTCCGGAGAGCTCCTACATGCGTCTTGAAGATGTATTGCAGAGTTCGGTACTATGGTTGAAATTGGACGACGCGACTTTGCAGGACAGGGAAAGCTGGCGATGGAAATGTTCGAGGCCAATCGCTCGTTCGCTGGATTCGATCTGATGCAGCTGGTGGACAACGTCCGGACATGATACAAAGGTAAGCCAACGAAAGTGCTCAACCAGTATAGTGGACTGACGAATAAAGTCTTCTCGGTCGGGCTACGAAATACTTCGAAGAAGGCTTCATCAAGCCCATCGATCCGTGCAAGGCGTTTCCGGCGACGCAGATCGCGGAAGCCCTTCGGTATATGCAGAAGAGTCAACGTATGGGAAAGATCGTCGTGACGATGCCCGAATCATCGGACCCGCTTCCAGTTTCTCCTTCGCATTCGAACATCAGTCTGCGGGCGGACAGGGCTTACCTTTTCATTGGTGGGTTAGGCGGGCTGGGGCGAGCTGTTGCGACTTGGCTTGTGGAGAACGGAGCGAGAAAGCTCGTGTTTTTCTCCCGCTCGGCGGGAGATGTCCCCCATAGCGATCCTTACATCCAAGAGCTTGAGGCGCAGGGCTGCTCAGTACAAACGATTTCGGGTGATGTATCCCGCAGCGACGATGTGGATGCAGCTTTCGAAGCTATCGGCATGCCCGTAGGCGGGGTACTGGAAGCGTCGATGGCGCTGGGAGTGAGTCCGACTTGTCTTCGGTTGCAACAGTGTCACTGACCGAGTGTACAGGACGTTCTACTGAAAGATATGTCATTCTCCCTCTGGCAAGCAGCCGTTCTCCCCAAAGTTCAAGGAACATAGAACCTACATTACGCGACTGTAAAGCGCAAAGAGCCGCTCGATTTCTTCTTCCTTTTCAGCTCCATAAGCTCAATGGGTCATCAACGCGGTCAATCCAACTACGCCGCCGGAAACACCTTTCTCGATGCATTTGTGCAATACCGTCACTCGCTAGGCTTGCCTTGTTCGACTGTGAACATCGGTGTTATGGAGGACGTCGGGTACTTGCCTGAACACCCCGAGAAGCTGAACATGTATCGGGCGACCTCAATTCATACACTGCAGGAAAAGCAGCTGCTGGACGCTATCCAGTTGATGCTTACGCGGTCGCAGTTAGAAGCCCACAACCAGGGTTCAAAGAGTTTCGTCAACCGGAACCAGCTTGGGCTAGGCCTTCGCTCTACGCTCCCACTCTCCGCACCCAACAATCGTACACCCTGGAAGCGCGACGCTCGATTTTTGGCATACCGCAATTCAAAATATGATATGCAAGGTACCTTCACCGTCACGTCAGCTGACGACTCAGACACCCTGAAACTATTCCTCCGAGACGCGCGATCCAACACTTCTATTTTACAGGCATCCGAAACCGCAGAGTTACTCGCACGAGCGATTGGCAAGACGCTACTCGGCTTCATGCTGTTAGACGAGGAGCCGGATCTGGAGACATCGGTGACAGCGTTGGGGATGGACTCGCTGATTACGATTGAGTTGCGGAATTGGATTCGTCAGAGGATTGGGGTGGAGATGAGTGTTATGGAAATTATGGGGGCGCAGAGTGTTGGGCAGTTGGGGGTTATGGCTCAGGGGAAGCTTTTAGAAAAGCTTCAGGGGTGAGTGGGTTTACTTGTCAGTGGGTTGTGCTGATAGCAAATGAGCTTCGTTGCTAAGATTGTGGCGTCTCCGTTTAGCAAACATTGAAATGACATTACTATTCGGTGTGGAATAACGCGAATGTAGAGTGCAGGCTTCCGTTTGGCTTTCAGTTACCTTGCCGTGGCGAATACTGCTCGATGAAAAGATTTAAACCACGATTGAGTGGGAGTTGGACCGGACACCTTGGGATCGTGGAATTATGAAAGTAGCTACTCGATTCGGCAATGGGAAAGAACCCTCCTTTCAGAAGCGGTACTCTTCACTAGTTCCATGTTACCCGATGCATGGAACTTTGCTAAGAATGAACAGGCGCGAGAGTCTATGAATTAACATTCAGTACTGCAGCCACCCACGTGCTGCTTCGATCTCGCAGCATAACTACTCAGTCACGCGCACGTGGATCCAGACATCGTTGAAGTTTCTCCCGCTTCCAAACTTTTGTGTTCGTTGAGTAAGTTGCCTCCCAATACAGTGGAAGAATCTCAGCTGATTGTTAAGCCGACCGTCACAAGGCCCATCGTTATGATTCAATACGACCAGGACCCGCGCCACAAGTCGGCATCTATCTCTTCTTCGCGAAGGCGACAACTCTACACGCTCTCAAAAGATGACTTCCCACTACTCCTGAGTGAGCCAGGGGGGTGCAGCCCGCTACGCGGTTGCAAGGAGATTACTATACTGCAGCCAAGCGTGCGCTGGAGAAGCCGAAAAAGCAGACGGCGTACATCGCTAAAGCGTTCATCAAAAAGCCAGCACAGTCCGAAATCACTTGCTTCCCCAAGATGATGCAACCCCCCACCGAAATCCGAGAGCTAATCTGGGAAGCCACAATGCGCGAGGCACGCGGAGCTTTGGAGGAGTTGACTGAGTGGGTGAAGAGGGAGTTTGGGAAGATGGATAGGGATGTTTTGAATGAGAATACGTACTGAAGGGGAGTTCGGAGAAGTAGAGTGGGTGATCTTGAAGTCCCTTTTGACTCGCAGACATCGTTGCAGTAATTTATCATAGTATCGCATGCCTAGTGTGTCTTTCTTACTGCTGAAATGAATTCTGAACCTAACGTCTTGTATCTGAAGCAGGATCTTGCATTGAAGACTGTAATTGAAGTTATTTTCCTCGTCAAAAATAATCTTCCTAAGCGTTTCTCGAAGCACTTTTCTTCTCGAGAATCAGTATCAATAGCAAGTTGTATCAGCTCCAAAGACAAGTAAATGTTAAAGAGAGATAAGACAAGAGCTCCCAGCACTTTCCATTGAATTTGATCATCACAGCATCACGCCATGGGTAGACGAGAGTTTTTGTTATATGCTTATATAAACCAGGGGCTGCCGGCTAAATATCATATCTCGCAGGTCATATTTCGACCCAACACTATTAACATGTTCAAAAATCATTCTTCATTTCTATAGACCCAAGTCTTCTGCATCGGAATGGCGGTAGAGACTCTGGCTAGTCCCTTCAAAGGCTGCCCATAGGTTGCACATAACATTGAAGATGGTTCCTAGCTCAGCAGTTAGGGCGCCAAGAGGCCTTGGAAGTGTTTCCAGAAACCTTCAACTTGCTCATCCTTCTAGCGGTGACGGTCAAGCGCGGGGTGACGATGGAACGGTCGTTCTTCCCGAGCATTCGGTTCAGGATCGCGTCTTGCGCCTTCTTTTTCTCGTTCGGAAACGGATCGACCTTGCGCTTGTTCTCAGAAAGAGCTACCTTTCGCCTAGCATCCTTCTCTGCCTTCTCGGCCTTCTTCAAGACCTTTTCCCAAGGCAAGGACGTTCTAGGTTTCCAGGGCAGTCCCTCATCATCATCATGATGGCTGTCCACAAAATCGATCTGGTCCTGGTGCCAGGCCCGACAAGTACGCCGGTTGCGACAGGGTACTTCAGCTCGCTCATCAGGACAATCGTCTCGCACCGATGGCTGAACAAGTGGGTACGGCACTTTGCTGACGTCCATTTTCGTGCCGTTGCCCTTTGTCTCACTCTGGTCGGTCTGCGGTGCGTCCGCTAGCTTCTGCTTTTGGATACCGGAAGGCCCACCATTCTGCGCAGGTTGCTTGCTCGTTGTTGCTTTAGAAGCCTTGAATGTCTTTCCATTTATTTCGGACTGCTTGTCGTCGTCCTTCTTGGCCTTCTTATTGGGCTGGTAGTTCTCAATGGACGACACAGCAGGCCTGAGAAAACAATTTAGTAAGTTAGATAGATCAGGAGACGGTACGAAAGAACCTACCGTTTCAACACCGTAGATCCGGGACCCATATCCTGGGTAGAAGGAGTGGACGTCGGTGCCTTCGAGAGAGAGGTGGTCTTCGCAAGGACAGGCGTTTGCTTGGTTTCATGATCTTCGTCTTGGAGCTGATTTGTTCGACTTGGGTATTGGAGCCGACGTGGTCGACTTCTAAGGAATCGGTGTCAGCTACGAAAGACTCACCCCCTTAATAGATATACTTACCGCTCACCCCCACAACGCCAGTCTCAGTGTGGTCGACTTGGGTCTTGGAGCTGACGTGTTCGACTTCTAAGGAATTAGTGTCAGCTACGAAAGGCTCACCCCCTTAATAGATATACTTACCGCTCAACTCCACAACACTAGTCTTGGCATGGTCGACTTGGGTCTTGGAGCCGACGTGTTCGACTTCTAAGGAATTAGTGTCAGCTACGAAAGGCTCACCCCCTTGATAGATATACTTACTGCTCACTTCCACAACACTAGTCTTGGCATGGTCGACTTGGGTCTTGGAGCCGACGTGGTCGACTTCTAAGGAATCGGTGTCAGCTACAAAAGACTCACCCCTTAATAGATGTACTTACCGCTTACCCCCACAACACCAGTCTCAGCGGTTACACCGGAGAGAAAAACCTCCTGCGGGAGTTGGCCTTCCTTGTGATTGAGCTCGCCTCGAGCTCATCACCGCTAGCAACCTCAGAGGTGATTGTTGACGGCGGAGGCATCGCCTGAGGTCCAATATTAGCCATACTTGCGTGAGACAAAGGAGCTGAGACATGTTAGCATAAGTATAGGATGTGTATGGCATAATTCAGTTGTTCTTACCAGCCAAAAGATGAAGTGAGAAGTTGAGTTTGTCCAAAGGGGGGTCTTTGAGCGGATCGTTCGCGGGCTGCACTATATATATTGTTCGAGTTACCCTGAAATTGGCGCTAATAGATTTCAATGTAGATTGTAGACCGAGAGCACCAAAGCACGGTTGCCGGGCGACTTTTCTGGCGAACCTCGGGGGGGTGAAATCGGATTTTGAAACGTGAAATCGCGGGCATTCACCCATGAAGATACAGTCTTGACCTGGGATACAATGTAGAACAACATTTATCTGCATCAAGAGACTCTGAAAAGTCAGCTAAAATCGCACAATATCAATGTGCATTAGCTCACACGCCGTCTGTCTATGCTTTCCGGAGCATAGGTCCAACTCTGCCCGAGGTGTCAGTTCAAATTGTAAATCGCGCAACAAATTCTCTCAGCGTATGGATGACTCACGTTGTTAGTACACATTGTGGTGAAAGCAAAACTTTGTGTGGATAGGGTGACCGATTTCACGTGACCTTTGTCTTTCACCCTGCCCCTCACCGCGACTTCAACGTGCCAAGCCCGAAGCGCGCCGAACACCTTGATCTTAGCGTGTGGCGGTGCTCATACCCTTGTGTATATAACCCGCAAACTGCGACCCTCTACGTTTTCTTCTTTAGCCGATCAACCAACCTGCAGTGGCCACTGCCTGCTTGCGCGATCGGAACCGGGATACAGTCTGGGCGACCTAAGGGAAGCCTTGAATTAGGATGGTAAGTATATTTTTCCATATCCCGTTCACATCTCAACTAACGTCACTTAGCGAACCCGGCATGGATTCTACTCTCCATGACTGCCTCGCGGTCTAGGCCCTACACGAGGAAGCGGTTCTGGCGGAAAGGATGCATGCGCCTAGCGCGTGTGTCTCTGGCCGACCCCTCGTAAAGCCATTACGAGGGAAGCTGGTTCGAGCCCAGCACCAGATCCGATCCCGCCACAAGTCGGCTCACTTTAACACAGTGAGCTCGTTACGTGGAAGATGCCTGCGATATTGGGGTCTGCTTGCACATCCCAGACAGACCGAAAGGTCCATGGCTTTACACGTGGAGGTACGATGCCATCATTCGTGATGGTATCATACACTTGAGGTACCCTAGGTATCCTGTATTGTGAGATTTCTGGCTTCGGCCAATTCGAGGGCATTGGCATCGCGATTTTCGCAGCCGAAGGCATTCAACTCCTTCACTTTTGAGTGTCCGTACTGTGCTAGTGCGCATTCCGCCCACAGTGTCATGCTTCACACTCTCACGGATTCAACTCCGCGATTTCATTAATTTTTTTCATTGGGTTCTCGCCGGAATGGTGGTGCTTGAGGAAGAATTTGTTGCGATCGCTGCGGTGCGGTTAGTATGTTGTCCGTTGGTGTGAAACTATTAGTTTAGCGCGATATAGTTTGCGCGACGACTGTAACAATGAGAGCGATAAGGTGCTACTGTTCCAGCGATGACGGCAAGCGGAACGTCGCACCGACCCCTCAACTTGTACCCTAGTAATCTCTTGAAGCTTACGAATTTCTATAGTAGAGCCTTTCAAAATTGTTCTCCTCTTTTTCGCACATGCTCCTTTGAATCCCTTCCATGGATTTCGCCAGTCACTCATCCTTCTGTCCCGTGTGCCTAACTCTTCTCCACCAGCCCGAGCAGCCAGTCGATGCCGTTAGTCCGATATCATACAAAAAGAGCACCATCTCCAAATCGGCAAACTTCGGATGCATCGTATGCTTCTGGGTTTCCGATTGGCTTTCGACCAAGAAACCGATGAATCATGCGACGGACAACTGGACTATAACAGCATCCATTGTATACGGCGAACACGACTTCGAAAACGGATGGGAGTGGCAAGAAGCTGAGATTCTACGACTTGTATTTCGAACATCGGAGGGCGAGGTCTTCCAGATCCTGCTTAGAGCGGTCGTCGAGGAAGAGGATGGAGGGCAGCTCAGGTTGCGACCAAACTATGATCTCTACGGCCGCTCGAAGATGCGTATATGTGGAAGTGTTGTGCCGACGAGCACGCGGAATGGAAGATGTTTGGAGCAGATCAAAGAGTGGATGCATACATGCTTTCATACGCATAAGCTCTGCCATCGAATTCTTGAACAAGGCGCTTCACGTACGATGCCGTCACGATTGATTTATATCGGTGATGACGGTCCATCGCGACTCATATGCGACAGTGACGACGAAACGGGATTTGCTGGCATACATTATATTTCCCTCAGTCATCGATGGCAGTTACAAGTGATGCCGACACTGATCACATCGAACTTGGAACTATGCAAAGAACGAATCGACGTTACAGATTTCCCTCCCGTGTTTGGAGATGCTGTTGAGATCTCGAAGTGGCTTGGGGTTAAGCATATATGGATCGATGCACTTTGTATCATCCAAAATGACAAGGAAGATTGGCGCAAAGAGGCAGCGAAGATGGGTCGTGTTTATGAGAACGCGATTTGCAATCTAGGGGGACATGCCGCCGCTGATCAAGAGGGTGCGGGGTTATGTATGGATCGTGATCCACGACACGTCTCGCTTTATCCGTTCGTGATAACGCGGAAAGACTTCGAGCAATACTACTATGGCTATCCGATGGATATCTACAGCAACGATCTTCACTCATCCACACTATTGCATCGGGGATGGGTCTTTCAAGAAAGGCTGCTAAGTCCTAGATCTGTATATTTCGGAAGGAAGCTTCAATGGGAATGTTGCGAGCTCCAAGCGTGCGAAGTGTACCCTAGTGGCGGCCCAGCAGAACCCCTAATGGCGCCATGGGGAACGAATGGAACACCGTTCAGAGTTGCCAACATGTTGTCAGAAGAGAAGCGTTATCAGAAAGAGCTCGGGTATTGGAATCAATGGCGGGCAAAGTCCATCAAGGATGTGGAGCTCTGGGAGCTTCATCGGAAGTGGTTATTCATTGCGGAGTACTTCAGCCGGTGTCAACTTACCTACGAACAAGATTGTTTCCCGGCATTGTCTGGTTTGGCTCGTTATTTCCAACGGATTTTGAAGGATGAATATGTTGCTGGGATCTGGAGAGGTAACTTCATTTCAGGGTTGATATGGTATCATACTCCAAACCAGGAAGGAGCCCATCTTCGTGATTATCGCGGTAAGTGAAGAGACCAATACCTTCTTACGAGGTGTATCTAACCACATACAGCGCCTACATGGTCGTGGGCTTCAGTCAGCCCTGGAGTAACCTTTCCAATCATTCACGATATTCCACGCGGAGAACTCGACGACATTCAAGTGGCCGTTCTGCTTGAAGTAGTAGTACATCATGAAGACGGGGTTGCTATGGGACCGGTCAAAGATGGGTTTGTCTGTCTTTCAGGAAGCTTCAGAAAAAACAATTGCTCTTTGGGATCAATCCTCTACCGAAGGTCGCAGACTCTTAGCGATCCGTACCGCCATTGGATTGACGATCGAAAGACTTGGGAAGCATCAGACTGCGAAATTGAGCTATCCTTTTTTCTAATTAGTTATAGGATCAAGTATCTTGAGAAAGGGGGCCGGGAGATACTGGACCTCGCAGGACTAATCCTGAAGCCCGAGCTCAGAGGATATTATAGCAGGATCGGTGTGTTTCATCACGAATGGAAGCAAGAAAGAGATGGGTACACAGCGAGGTTCCCACCGTTTATAGATTTCGATCCTAGCAAGCCCGACTGCAAACTAGTCACTATCTTATAGAGCGTAGAACGCGTCGCAATTGCAAAATATTGCAGAGCCCATTTTGGAGCTATACACACTGAACAATCTCTTCATACGCTTTACGGCGATAGATCCGGTCGGTGCTTGAATTCGAGATCACCATATACCGTGCAGACGAACAAGGCATCTACGACATGCTACATGAAGACAATTCAAACACCGTCTTTGGCTTCCTATTTGACAAATGTGATGTCGTACACCCATGTTATGGCATACGCAGCAAATTTGGTAGTAAGCTTGGTCTTGGTGATGATGGCTTGAGGGATATGCGGCAAGCATGTTGTTACGGTCGAGGCAAATGCTGAGGAGTGCCTCAAGATGCGGAGAGGTGTGATTCGATGGCATTAAATGTTTAGGAGTGTTCAGAAGGCTACAAAGCTATGGAAGAAAGATGTCAAAGCTAGACCTATCCTATTTCAGCAAAATGGCAACGCATGCCTCTTCAGTGCTCCATTGCATTGAAAGGTACGGGCTGTTCCAACGCTTCACGACTTTATAGAAGAGTCAGACCCTTTGTTGTAATGCAGGGTATTCTAAACATCACAGTATAGAATGACGCATGTTCTCTCGTAAAGTTAACAGTAAGTGCAATTGAAGTAGAATCTATTCGGCACGCTACAGCAACACGAACACCTCTCCACAGTACAAACTTTCTCAACTCTCCTTTCCCAGCAGCCACCAACACCCGAGCCCCTCTATCGCCGCACAGGTCTACACAGCCTCCGCCCATCCCTTTCACAAACTTGATAACTTCACGCAGCCTCTCTGCTGACACACTCCCACAAGCCGCAGTCTCCTCTTCTCCTAAGCCCTCTCTCGCCAACCGAAACCTAATCCCCATTTAACTTACGCTACAAATCAATTCCATACGAAGAAGCCCCAAGGTTGGAACGGGATTCCATGTACATAGCATGTTTGGATCTCCATGCAAGGTAGATAGCTGCGAGAGTAGTACAGGGCGAGGAAATGTAGAGAACGACCAATGCATAGTCTGGATAGCCATGTTGTTAGGCAAGTGGATGGTAGCGGGAGTGCAGAAGGGTACTGGGACATCTTTTGTAGTAGGGCGGAAATTGAATGTTGGTAGCGAAGCTGGTGCTAGTGGTCATGGCACTTGGAATACTACCTTGCGTGGCTACATGTGTAAAAAGAGATCGAGCGACGAGGATGAGCATTTGTAGCTAAATACCGTGGGGATGCTTTGCGTTCATTCGCACTTTAACGTGTGCATGGATAGAGGAAAGTTTGGAGAGGTCGCTGCGGAGACTAGATAGGTTGGAATTCACGTCGGGAACATGACTCCTCGAGGCGGTGATGTGTCAATCGACTGGTGAATATGTCCTTGTTGCAGGTAAGCGAGCGCGAGTTTGGTACGCAGTGTCGTCGCTCTTGTATAAACACACGATCCTCATGAGAGCAGTAGTATCCAACGACCGAATAAAATACCTCCTGCAACCCCTCGTGGGAAGATCCCGCTAATAAAAAGATCATAGTGGGCTGCTTACTGGTAATTTACTACTAGGACTCATCTGAAAGGTGTCTGTCGAGCGCGTAAAAAGGGCAAAAACATACGACAGCGGGTATTCGCTAGTGGTCACCCACCTAACTACTAATCCGCCGATACGCTGCTTAAATATGGCTGAGCGAACGGGAAGCCTTGTTTTCAACGTTCTATGGTCGTATGTATTAGGCATCTTGGAGTTTAGCATATATATAGTACTGTTTTCAAAGTAGGCAGAGTTTGACCAACGAACAGCCAGTAAACTCAAGGTGTGATCCTGTGTCATGATTCTGTAGATTAATCGCGCTTTTTGTATAGATTACTCGCGCTATTCGTAGATGTGGGGAACAGAAGTGAATTCTGCCCTGGTATATAACGACATATCGGGCATCCTTCAGTATTCTTTGAAAGGACTTCGTGTAGAGTTATCTGCGTCCACATATGCAGTATAGTAAAAATGCGCTGACTGTTTTCGACTACATATCGCTAGACGGTTTGCTTGATGGGGGACTGTTGAGATGGACGAGGTACAGGCCAGTATAGCGGGATCCCGCCATGAAGACCTTGCTGTGAGATCGATGGGAGGGTTGACCTTAGGTTATGCTCCAGCTTGTTGACATCTAATAGACTTGTTCGATTGAGGCGTACTTGAATAAACATCTCGTGTGAATCAGCATTGTAGAGCTTTGGACTTGTGAAGATTAATTGTATGTTTCAGTGGGAAGAAGGAGAAAGTTGGGCCTGGGCGAACACATGTGTGGATATATATAGCGACAGGAATCTACGGCTGCAGACATATAGATGGGTGTATCTGTGGTGCTGCACTTGAATCGTCCCGAAGCCCACTGCCTAGTCAAAGCTGCGTTACCTGCCATACAGACTCTACTACTCCGCTTTCCAGTTTAGGTAGTGCCAGTCATGGATGCGCTTGCATACACGCATCCCGTGCTCACATATCGCTCTGCTGTAGAAGCTACACACGATGAGAAGTACCTAGGCATGTAACGTGTCAGCTGAGCAGAAATTGAGTAAGCCAACTACATTTCCTCGAGCAACTCCATTGGCGAAAGCAAGGAAAAGATACGAGGCAAAATTCCGCCAATGGAGGGGGCGAGCGAGAGATGTTTTGGCACGTGTCTCCAATCAAGAGGTGTGTTTGTTTAGACAATGTCTCGCTTGCCGTCCAATCCCGAAAGTACACGAGAGACATGTCTTTGGAGTGTGCCAAGATTTGGCCAGCAGCGTGGGAGCAGAGATACCGAATAATTAGATGATGTGACGAGCAGAATTTGGAACGGAGCGGGCCAGCGATAGCGTGCGGTCGGAAGGGTGAGGAAGACGGCCCTCGGAACAGCATATACGTCTCGGCGCCACAGCGATCTGAATTACGCTATATATGGATGCCTAATAGCGATCCCGATCCAAAATTGCATGTCCTATAGCCAGGATCTGGGCTGACGTTATGTTGGTGCTACGGGTCGGTCAGCTTCCCGTGCTGAGGTCAGTCTTCTTTGAAAGGGACAGCTGGCCTTGAGAAAGGGAGAAGACTAGTTGGGGGTTCCATCCCGCGCGCTCGACCGACTGCGATGCTTTTCGGCTGGGCGTGGGTGTGCGCTGGCACGTGGAGGAGCGGTGGGAGGTGCATCCGGGCGAGCGCATGAACAGCAGCCCTATCGAATGTGGCAGCCATTCCCAGGCGCATCCTGTTTGGGGGCAAGAAATGGTCTGGTGTGGTCTGGTGTGGTCTGCCCAAGAGATGGGCTCTGTATCCCAAGCCCCAAGGCGGACAACGATGCACCCGCGATGCACTGCACCAAGACGCGTGACTTCAGGACCGGGTGTCTCGGCCGATGGGCGTGATTCGTCTTGTTTGTGCTGTGCTGGCGGTGCAGGATGATTACACGGTGACATGCAGCATCGGCATCGGTACCTGAGAGGCTGTGGCTCCGTCAGCCTGCGGCCCTGCCCGTAGCGCGAGCCGGCCATGCCATCACACGCAGCCTTCCCACAACCTCGACCACCGCAACCACCTCACCCACGCCGTACTGCCAGCAAATGCGCCCTCCCGCCTGCAGCCTCAGCGTCTCGCAGTCGTCGACGGCAAATCCCCTCCGCTGCAGCGCCGGCCAACGACTGCGCGCCGCGTGCTGCCGCTCTCCTCTGCCCATTTGACCGCCCTTATTGTTGGCTGCGTGCATTACGTCGATACGTCGACGCCCTCACCGACACCGACACCCAACACCACCACCCCGCTCCACGCGCAGCATGCACCGGCTGGACCACGCCCCCACGCAAACTCATCTCCTACAATGACCGACGACACCGACGCCGGCTTTCGCTCCGTCACGGGCGCGGCCGAGTCTGCAGAGCCCACCGCATCCACCCCGACCTCTACCTCTGCCTCGACCCCTACCTCCACCACTACCAATATGCCGGCAGCGGCAGCCTCGAAGGTGCCTGCACCTGCACCTGCATCCGCTCCTGCTCCTGCAGCAGCCGACAGCGCATCTGGCTCTGGGCCCATGCGACCCCAGACGCTCAACGGCGCGCGTTCGCTCAACGTGTCTGGCTCTCCGTCCACGGCTACCTCGCCCCTGTCCTCACGAGACACCTCGCCCGCACGCCCGCCCTTACGCAACGCCACCTCTGGCTCGCGGCCCAGTTCAGAGCGTCTGTCGCGCAAGAACAGCACCGACGTCAGCCCGAACAGAGGGCCCGAGCGCGCCCTGTCGTCTGCGAACATACCCCAACTTCCACCTGCATCCACTCAGGACCTTTCCCGCGTTCCCAGGCCCGTAAAGGCCGCTTCCGGGTCCAACTCTGGAGACAACACGCCCCATTGGCCCATCTCACCGCGACTCAAATCACCACCCCCCGCCCAGGACGCTCGTTCGCGTTCACGCAGAGACTCGCTGCGCTCTCAGCTTAAGAAGCCTGAGGCCGCATCTACCCCCGCTATTGTCGTGCAGAGCTCGTCGCCCGGGCCAGTATCACGCATCCCAGTGAGGGATGAGAACGCGGCGAGCGACCCAGAAGAACAGGCCCCTAGCATGAAAGCGACGTCTCGAGGAGCCAGTGGTACGGCGCCCAAGCTCGAAACCGTGCAAGAGTCTAGTCTTCCCCCTACGCCGGGCTCCGAGATTGTCGACGAGCAAAGGTGAGGTTCTTCCCCGCACGGCCCCACGCCGAGCTAGTCGCGTAGTGAAAGCTTCGGCACGATACTAGGACGTCATTCTAACACCGCCGCAGTCTACCTTCAGCCGCAACCTCAGCTTCTAACACGACCGACGACGAGCGAAATGACGTCACGTCGTCCAAAGTGACTGAAGACCTCAGCGGAAAACCCCCGAAACAAAGCGAAGCTGTTGGCGAGCGGAACTCTGACAAGGGCAAGATGCAGGAGCAGCGGTCCGCCTCATTCCAGCGACCAATGGCCCTGAACACGAAACCCTCGGTGTCTTCTCTCTCGAACATTAGATCGCGAACCGAAGCACCCTCACGGAATATGACAGTCGAAACGGAGACGGTACCTTCGGTAGCGCAGGCGACGATTGGAAACTCGGATCGCTCCACGTCGGGGCGCGTCGATGGCAGTCTGCGATTGCGGCCCAGCAACGAGACGATACGGCCAAAGAAAGAACGGAAACCTGCAAAGCGAAAAGCTCCCTCAATCAACGGTAGGTCGCCAGTCATTCCGTACCACCATCATCACCCCAGCAGGCCAGACCATGGCCCTCACTCGTCGACGACCACGTCATCGGGCAGCCCTGTATCATATCGCTCGTATGAAGACGGGCGGTCTTTGTGGGCTGTATCAACCCCAAGCCCAGACATGGCTCGTCAATCCTCTCAATCTTCCTCTTACAAATATTTCTATGCAAACACTAACCCAATCGTCCGTAAAGCCTCATCCAAAGCAGATGTGTTCGAACAAAAGGTTGCCAGCGCCGTCGACGAAGCCGATTCCTCCGACTCAGACGCAACGTTCATCTACGAATCGAACCCGCCCGAGCAACCGCCGCACCGCAGCCGACAGCACCACTCGCGTACGCCCAGTATGACCTCCATCGCCAGCCTCATCGATCCTCGCCTCGCAATCCGCAACGAGCACAAGAACCCTCACAAGAAAGTCAGCATGAAGTTCGCGAACCCATACAATGCTGGCGGCGACGCGGATGTGGATCGGGGCGAAGGCACTATACGGGTTGGGTCTGGCAGGATCAGCGGAGGCAGTCATCATCACCACATTGGACGGCACGGCCAAGGACGCGGCGCCCTCACCCACATCCTCGTGGACAGCGACTCTTCACTGCCCCAGTCTTCGCGCGTCGCCCGTGGGACCTCGTCACGCCAGCCGTCGCAGCCAAACAGCCCGCGCTTCCACAACTTCAGTGTCAGCAACGGGAGCCAAAATGGCAATGGCAACAAAAAGCACGAAGAGCTCTCCACGTACGACATTGACACGGAAAACGCGGCAGATGATGAGCGGACGCCATTGATAACCTCGCGAAGCCCACGTGTGCGAACGCCGCGCCGCCGAAACAGCGCCACCATAAGACACTTGGAACGCCGCCACCGACGACATACGGGTTGGTGCCGTCGATTTGCCGGTTGCCTTGTGCTTTCCGTCCTGCTTCTTGTAGTGGTCTTCAGCGCTGTTGGCCTGGTGTTCGCGACTACCAAGCCTCTAGAAGACGTCGAGGTGCGCGAAATGAAGAATGTCGTCGCCACTAATGAGGAAATCATTTTGGATCTTACCGTTAGTGCTATCAACCCCAACATCATCAGCGTCACCATTACAGATATGGATGTCCTCTTGTTTGCAAAAAGTAAGCATGTCGGCTCTGATAAGTGGTGGCGCGAGCACGGAAAATCCAGGCATTCAAACGAGGAGGACTGGCTTCCGATAGACTCTTCCGAGAAGCAGGAACTCTTCGTTCCCGGCAACGGCGTGGATGAAGGAACCGATCCCATCGACGAACCCCGAACCATGTCACTCGGCCGCATCTACCATTTCGACTCACCTCTGACTTTCGACGGCTCGTTCTTTCACCATCATCGAGTCAACTCGACCGGGGAAATTCGCCTTTCGAAGCCTGGCAACAAGACCGAAACCGCCGGGTCGGAGCGCTGGGAAGAAGTTTTACAGTATCCGTTCGAACTCATTTTGCGAGGAATTTTCAAATACCAGCTTCCCCTTTCGACCCGCGAGCGCAAGGTCTCTGTTACGGCGACCTACTTCTACGACCCAGATGCGGAGAAGAAGCGACTGATAGACCTCGAAGAACAGTCTGAAGAAGAGAGTATGGATCTGTTATCAACACCTGTAACATCTAGTCCATTGGGACGAATACGCCGCCGAGCGCCGTCGCTACTCGACTACGCCCAATGAGACCCACGTTTTCTTTTATGTACCTGCACCTGCAACTGGACCCCAAAAATGAAAACAGATACCCCATCCAGCAACGGATTTTTACGACCCATAGACTTTGTACCGGTACTCGGAGTACGCTGCGCCGCCGCAGCAAGGATCCGACCGCTTTTCCATTTCCGGCTTGACCAGCCTCTACGAATTTCCTTCTTGCATCGTTGGTTCCTGCCTCGTTTCTGGCTCGCGCGAACGCCACGGCTGTACGGGGCTGTTGTAGCATGAAGAGGAGAGTGTGTAGCTTACAGTTCGTGGTTTCCAAGCTTTCAACGTCGGTGTTTTTGTTAGCATAGAGCGATGCTTAATGTAAGGACCTGGCATCCGTCTCCTTGACTTTGCACCTTTTGGAGGTGGGGATGGGCTGTCCTGCCCGATCACATTCATTCGAATATCTCCTTTCTTTGTCTGACTATTTCGTCTCTTCCCCATTGTTGCGCTCTGCACGTTTGTATGGCATGGCCAGGTTCTCTGGGTTTTGGTGGGCATAGGATTGCGAGAAGAATTTGAAAAATGTTATAGTATATGCATACTCCAGGCTGGAGTGGAATACATCGGCGTGGTCTTTTGGTACTTTGTCGGGCAACATTGTATTGAGGATGGTGAGTGAGTAGTGTTGGCGGGCATCTGGGAGAGACGGGAAGCGCTGTGCATAGGCTCAGGTGGTGGCATGGCAAGTAAGCGTAGTATGTAGCTAGGTAGCAACCGCTCGACCGAGGCGGCTGGTTTTCAATACAGAAGCCAGCTATCAGCGTCTGCGTCTTCGCCGTAAAATGCGACCAAGTCGTAGTCTTCTGCTTGAGGGCACGAGTGCAGAAAGGACATGTTCAGGGACACAAATGATGCATGTCAAGTGTGAGAGAAGATCATGTAAAGTCCTTCCCTTCATTCTAAAGAGAAGGGGGGGGGCTTTTTTTCGCGGTCGATGCTCATCGCCATACCCACGGCGATTTCTAGTGTTTACTGAGAGCGGACTAAGTTATACGCCTCTCGTGCTCCCAGCAGCCCGCATACGTGCTGCGGAGCAGGCACTCACCCGCTCCATAGCAAAAGCAAAGCATACGTCATTCCCCGCGCCCGACCGAGATCCACACCATCGCCATCCCAAAAGCACCGCCACGATACGCGCAAGACAAAGCTATCCCTCAAAACTCATCGTATCCCCCGCCTCGATACACTCTCCAGCTTCTACCTCTTTCAGAATACCTCGCACAATGGCGTCCCAACAACCAGGACACAATCAAGACCAGCAGCCGTACCAAGCGTTTCAAGCACCGCATAGCCATCCCCCGCAGCAAGAGCTTGGAGGCGACCCTTGGCGCGATGAGGGACGAGTACAGGAACGGGCGCAATCTGGACCGGGGGTAAATGCGCCGCTGTTGGATTTCAATGCGGGGAGTGGCCGGTATGAAGCGCCGACGAACCCGCAGCATGGGGGTCAGTACGGAAGCCAGTCTGAAGGAGGATTTGGTGGGGCCCAGGGGGGAGGATTCGGTGCAGTGTCTGGCGGTGCGGGCTTCGGAGGGGAGCATGAAGGGGGGTATCAAGTGCCGGCGGGTGCGCCACACGGAGGCCAGCCGCAGGGAGGTCAGTCCGGAGGTGGGTTTGGAGGAGGTGAATTCGGCGGCGGGCATGGAGGAGCTCTCGGAGGCGAACACCAAGGCGGGTATGAAGCTCCACCGGGCCTCCCACCGCGGAGGACCGATACAGGCGCGGCGTTGCCGCAGGGCCAGGATCGGAGTCATCAGGTGGAGGTCATGCAGAGCTATGAGATGAGTCGGGCGCAGACGGAGGATGAGGTGAGTTTTCCAGTTTCTGCCTCACAAACTCACGAAACAACAACTCTCTGAAACGCAAAGAGACGGATCTCGTATGCTGGGAAATGATACGGCAAGTGCAAGTGCAAGTGCTGACGATGAAAATGTAGCAAAACCAGGCCATTCTGCAGCGAGAGTTTCCCAAGATGGATTCAAGCTTGATTGCGGCGATTTATGGAGATTCGGGGAGCTTGAGTGCGACGCGGGAGTTGTTGCAGGAGTTGGGGGGTGGGGAGGAGCAGTGAGTGGGGGAGCGGAGCGAGGAAGGGCTGGGCATTGTTGAGGAGTTTGTCGGGCGAAGGCTTACGACCACGAGTCTTTACTGACGTTATGACGAGATTGTATACGGATTAGCTGAACACGAACGACTGCCTTGCGCTATTCCCCCTTGTGTTCTCTGCTTATCATGTCGTGGGCGACCCAGCTCAGGAGTTAGGGAAGAGCTCGGCTGTTCTACAGCTACGGTTTCTGATTCTCTCAACTACCAACTGCGTGGTCGGCAAGTCTTTCTACTCGAAACGGCCTACAGTCACTCTCACTTCACATGACAATGCGAGCGCCCACTCTTCTCAACCTGAACAGATGGACCCTGCATACTCCCCACGTAGCACCGCCTACCTAGTCCCACCCCTAATTTCTCGGACAATCGGGACTGTCCAGTCTCCGTAGCGACAAAAAGGCTTCAAGTTTCAATCGGCCCCAGCATGCTAAGTCCTTTCTACTTCCTGCCCGCTTTCCCAGTTTTCTCCTTCGTTCTATTTCTCTCTTCCATTTTTGTTGCGCTCGGTCTTCGACAAGGTCCTCGCCAACCTCTCCTTTTCCAACTGCTCCTTCACCACCCAGCTCTTCTTCGCTTTCGCTGGCTCATGCTGCAGACGCTGCTGTTATACCATAACACTTAGCTCCACTCGACCACAACAGGTGTGAGAGACACGAAATGGAGGGTTGCCTTTGCGAAGTTCCTTCTCATTGCTTTGCTGTCGCCGAAGACTCCTTTTCTTCTACACTTGAATCTGAGCCTTTTACTGCCCGTTGGCGTGGCTGTGGAGAAGTCTGTGGGTAGCTGTACTGGAGCTGTGGTAGTCATGTGTAGCGCGTTGGCATTGGACGACGATGGATCGTCGATTCGGGGTTTGAGTTGTACTGGTGTTTTGCCGTGGCTGTGGGTTTCTTTGTTCCAGCATTGAAGGGCGTGTTTCGCAGCGTCGAGCGCTGCGGTGCCTCTATTTCCGGGAAACAAAGAAGTGACCAATTGTCGAACCGGCGTGCTGCATGAAGTTGCGCGTGGTATTTTGGGATGAACATGATGAGTTGTGGGAGAAGGAGGGCGTGTATCTCGAAAGATTGGCTCCCCACGGGAAATTCTTTGCACAACAAGAGGCAGCGCCTTCCACTGCATCGGTAAGTTCTGAAGCGGGTGATCGAGTGCGGCCATATGGGACCTGATTGGTGTTCCTAGCGCGCGCACGCCGTCGTGTAGCAGTGGCTGCGGCGAGAGCGACGAGTCGAACCGGTCTGCGAAGGTGATCGGTACATAAACATAGCCGGCCCCAGTGTTCCGTTCGGCGCAAACGATTCCACACACCATGCACAGTATGATGTTGCGAGCAACAACGCCACATGGATTGATCCTTCAGTTTATTTCCGCAACTGCGCCATTGGCGACCGACACGACCTTGTTCCGAAACATAAAGGCCGTTTTATCACCGAGGAACCACGAATCCCTACGACGGTACATCGCGGACGTCGTATCGCAGACGAGTCCAGACGACGCTGGAGATATCAATCATCCTTCAACACTCGAGTCAAACAACACCGTCGACTTTTACTCTGCAACCCCTCGTGTCAGCATCAGAGATAGGGAGCATCGTGAGCGTCGGATACTGGCCTCTTGGACCAAGAAACAGCGTAAAAAGGGCAAGCTCAAGAACACGATATGACTTGGCGGCCAAACTGACAGGACTAATAGATGCAGAGCATAAGATGATGGAACGGAACGCGGAGAAACGGATGGAGATTATTGAGAGATCGCGAAAAGGGAACGAAGACAAGTTTGCCTTGTCAAAAACTGAGCGAAAGAGGAAAAAGAAGGAGAAGGAGAAGGAGGAGAAGGGAAGAGAAGACCGCGGAGGTGGCAAAACGAAGGATACGAAAGGGGTGGCGAAGACCAAGAAGTGATGTGAAGCCTTGGTGGGTATCGTCGGTGTTAGTCGATGATCAATCGAGGTAAAATACACATGCAATGGCGAAGGTTCTTTTAGGATTTTAAGTAACGTGTTAATGCCGTGGTACGGTGAAGAGTGATAGCTACCGTAGGTGATCGGAGAAATAAATTACCTAGATGTTCCGTAGTCTGAAGATTCCAGAAGACGTTCCATCAAGACGTATGGTCGAAAAGCTATGAGATCAAAACATTGTCAGCACTCGTGGGCCTCATACATCAATCGAATATAACATCTCACCAATCAGGAGTCATATTCACCTAGCACAACTTGTCTGCGCTCCAGGTCCACATTAACATTATGCACATTGTCATTACTACGGTCATCTCTTCGCAGAACACCCTTACATCTTTCCGAAGATAAAGGCCGCCCGGTCAACATTCTCAACAGCCCTGCCAGTGAACCCAACAATTCCCCAACCAGGCTCCGCATTCCTCGTTACGCAATCACCACTCTTCGTTCCGGCGCTCACCGTCCTCCCTGCGCTGGTCTTGACTTCCATGTAGAACAGTCTGGTAGAGTTGCTGTACTTTGCTTGGCACATAGTCGCGCTAACAAAGGTCTCCCCCTGGTTCAGCTTCAAGGTCGATGCGGTTCCGCCGGTTCCACCGTGAGTGAACTTCTGTCCGGAGGCCAGTGTCAAAGACACACTGTCCAGACGGTTGCCGCCACTGAGTGTGATGGATGCAGCCTTCGGGGCAGAGATGGTAGAGAGCGTGGTCAAGTCCGTGTAGTAGTCGCCGTGCGGGCCGCCCCAAGGGTCGGACACCCTAAATGCGTTGTTCAGGCTCCACTTGAAGTCAACCACGATGGGGTCGTGGTCGCTCAGGAGGTTGCCATCGGCCTGGAGGAATTTGCTTCCTGCGTACTGGAAAGAGGTGGCTTGGAGGTTCAGCGAAGGAGAGCCACGGTACCAGAGTTTGTCCACGATTTCGCAAAAGGTCGTACTCGACGGGTTAGTGCAAAGCGATTCAGCGGTGGGGACGACGCCGCCCCTGGCAAGCTCAACCCAAGCGTCTTTCATCCCGTTCTCATTCATAAAGACAGCCGGAACATCGGCAGTCCTCGAGTAGCGCGAGTTGGAGTCCCCGAAGACGAGCACCGCATTTCCGGCCGAGTAGGTCTTGATGTGTGCTGACACTTGGCGCAGGTTTGAAGCGCGCTTTGCAAGGTCGTCGGGCTCGGTTCTGACGGTCTTAGCAACAGGTCCCACTGAGTGGGTATGAGATCTCGACTCACCCGGCATCGGCGTGCATGTTGTACGCATCGATCCAAACACCCTCGCTGACCTTCAATCTCATGAAGGTGAAGCCTTTCGGAGTCAAACAATCCGCTCCACTCGCATTGCTGCACTCAGCCCATTTGGTCCGCTCAAAGTCTACCCAGTCGAACAAAGACAGAGAGTTCATGCCATCTCCGAAGGGTACTCCGCCGCTAGTCGCAGTGCGGTACGGATGATCGTCGTTTGCGTAGAGCGTGGCATGGTAGTTGAAGTCCTCCTGAACATGAATGATGGAGTAATTGTATTGCGAGAACTTCGAGCCGATGGTCGCAGTGTTCGTGTTCTTGTCACCCGGGATGTCGTTACCGTTGAAGAGGGCAGGAAGACCAGCGACATTGAGACTGGCGGCATTGAAGACGCCTGACGTTGCTGGGGCGGAGAGCGCAATGGGGAGGAGGGCGAGCATAGCGGGGATGATGAAAGAAGCCATAGTGATCAGTGCCTCGAGTGGAGCTATTGCGCTGGTTCGGAGTGGAGTTCGAGCAAACACATACCCTTATATATGCTCGTCTGTTGACGTCTAGTCGAGAAAGCCCATGCAGGCGATTACCGCACCACTAGTCCGACATGGCAACGGTCCGGTATGGCTCTCCAAGGCGCCGAATAGACGGCGAGTTACACACCGATGCCTGGACATGTGCTGTATTGTGATCGCTAGGACGAGGTCGTCGCGATATTGCTTGCATGGATTGGTGTCGGAGGTGTTGCCAAACGGATGGGATGGTGATCCTATTCGGCTATTTTACCGACCCTACTAGCCAATCATGGAGATAGCGTCAACCCTAAGATTGCTTGCAGAACGGCATCAATGCTATTAGGGGTTCGCGTTTTCTACCATGTTGATTTTCCGGGGTTGCGCTAGATATCTTGTCCGTACATGACGGCACGTGTTGTGTTAGGGGTCATCAGACGGGTTGCTGGAAACATTCGCGTTGATGTTGAGGTTTGGATGCGAAGAAACAGCGCGTTGCAGTGCCCTTTCAAGTGTCATCACCGCACCAGGATATCTACCTCTTACATCACCTCCGGACATATCTGTTTCGGGCAGCTTCGAGGGTTTGCTGTTCTTCACATCTTCACGTTAGCGATCATAGTTTTTGTTAATGTCGTTTTGCAGGTACTCTCCAATTTTGACTTTCTGAGAGCTTGCCCAATGTGGTGGGTCCACAGTAACTGGCCGGCTATCGTTGGCGTCTAAACAGACTCAAACTTAAAGCCTACACTGAGTTCTTGCTACCATGATAAACAAGTAAAGAGGCACAGCAGGAATGTGACCGGCTAGCCCTCTTTGAGCTTAGCGTACATACCGAAGCTGTCCACTTCAACTGTTATGCCTGCCTAACCCACCACCTGAATCCTCTTGCCCTCCTTTCGGAGAGCTGAAGTCACTTTATTTATTCATATTACTTTCTCCGTTGTTAATGCATCACTAGCCATAGCGGAGACTGACCAGCTCGAAAGTACCACGACGTTTGGTCATAGCAGGCTACATCAATCGTTTGTGTCGAAGAATTGTCCCAACGCGAGCCGCTGATGGAGCCAACGCGACTTTTTGGCATCGCCGAGCGTGCAACATGTTGCTTACTAAAGAAGTATCCAGAAAGAGACCTCGACATATTCAACCTCGTCGGTGACAGATACCTTTCTCGGGGTATCTGGAGAATTTCTCGTCGATTAGGTGGAGCCGCAAATCCTTCGTCTTTTGCGAGTCGGATAATCACTCAGAAAAGCTTTCCGGTCTTTGGATTAGAAAAGTCGAACATCGCCACATAGTGTGTATGCTCTTCGTTTGCTCGGTTTCAAAATTTCCGCGTTCTCTGGCATGACGAGACTTCTCAACGTTACAGAATTACGGGCAGGTGCCACGTACATTGCGACAAATATGTAAAGTTGCTCGCAAAATTGATGAGGGGATGAGATCATAACCATGATCCTAAATTAAACATCTCTCAAAGCATTCTCTCAATGCATGCCCACCCTATTGCCAACTCTCCGTGGCCGACTCGGATCTGGCTCATGCTCTAACTCCCAGGGTACGGCCTCGGCGTCATAGCCAAAGATGTCACCCGATATGCGCAGATGCCATTCCTCAATCCCTTCCTCAATCCTTCCGCGCCACGGCTGCTATCTCTTCATACAAGGGTAGTCGGTCACCGCCGCTGGTTTCAGTTGATTCGTGAACAACTCCTTCCTCCATCGCCTCCACCGACTTCACCGATTTCATCGATTTCAGGCCCTTACTTCGCTTCTTGGCCCTCCTCTTTTCAATCTTCCCGCGGATCATCGCCTTCGTACCAGAACAGCACATCGCTGTCGAAAACATGGCGCTAGCCAGCCACAGGAGAAAGTTGACGAGGCTGAGCCAAACTGCAGCCTTCATGCGGCCCTCATCCGTTGCGGTGAGATCTGCATCTATGGCCACATTGTTTCCAACGTATGTATTATAAAAGGTGCCGAAAAGAGCGAGCCATAGGACGCAAAGGATCGATTCGACAACGAAGGTCAAGCGGTAGGAGCGCATTGTAAGGGCGTCGATGATAAGAGTTATGAAGGTTGTGCCGAAGACCACTTGAGAGTAAATGAATGTCGGGGAGGTGTTTCCATGGGAGAGCTCAATGGCGTAGGAGATCCCAGCGGCGAGAGCGAAGACGAGTTGAAGAAGACGTATAACAAGCCTGAAGAGACTGACGAGAGGATTGTCGAGGCGGGCATATACGGCATCGCCAAAGTTGTGAGGACGTTTCGGCAATGCATCCGACCGCCTGTTGTGCAGGCTTTGGAGAGGGTGTGATTCGGAAGCCATGATAGTGTCCAGATGTATTTAGACATGATTTTATCAAGCGACTCGGAATGTTATATACGAATTCAAAGGGGACAGAGGCAGTCCTTGTTGGCCTCCTGAATCCACTTGGAGGCGAGTGTCGAACCCAACGACGTAAGTCAATCGGGCCGTAGGCGCGCCAATACGAAAGAACAACGAATACGAGAATGCTCCGAATAAGTCGGCGCCAATCAGCGCATAGTCAGCATGCTTTCTTTGTGCTAGCGCGCATGCTCCGTAGTAAGCTGACGCGTATTCTGGCTGGTGTCAGATACCCCAATGTTCGTAAAAGTGCGTACTCGCTCGCTCTCGCTCCCTCCTCGCCAAGCTCGACCAGCACCTCCTCAACGAGCGCACAAGCTGCAGCAACATGACGCAAGCCTCGCCCATAGCCGACGAGGTTGCAGACAGGAGCTCTAATGATACGCTAGACGATGCGCCATCGCTTCGTCGTTCGCGTTCTGGCAGCGTCGTAGGAAGAGCCGCCGAGGAAAGGGCAGCAATCAAGAGACGCGCGCATCGAAAGTCGCGCTACGGCTGCAAAAATTGCAAAACGCGGAGAATCAAGGTAGAAGTGCCCCTTGGTTTGAGAATACACGCTAACGGGTAGTAGTGTGACGAGAGGAAACCAGAGTGTACAAATTGCAGAAATCGACAAGTTCGCTGCGACTATCTGCCGTCTGCTTTGACACCGGGCACATCGCAAACTTTGAACGGCGACTCGGCTGTAGGCTCTAATGACGATATCCGAGCGCCAGGTCGTCTCAATGTGGGCGATGCTGAACTGATGTATTATTGGACGACGTCAACCTGCAACACCCTCTCAGCTCAGAGCGCAGGTGTAACTTTCTGGCGGACGAGTGTCACCGAAGTTGGTCTTTCACACGAATATGTCCTGCACCTTCTTCTCGCCATCACCGCACTCCATCTGGCTCACTGCCGACCTGGACGCCACGACAGATACGTCGCACTTTCAGACCACCACTATAATGCCGCTCTCACGTCAGTGACCTCCGAACTATCGCACCTCACCCAAGAAAATTGCGATGCTGTTCTACTTTCCGTCCAAATCATATGCTTTATCACCTGGGCACGCGGGCCTCAACCAGGAGAGTACCTCGCCTTTGGCGTGAACGGTCGCTCCGAATGGCTCATCATGTTTCGTGGAGTGCGCACCACGATAGAGAGCCTTGAATCCGGCGCTTTCACTCGCTCACTTTCTCCGAATCTACGCACCAAAACTGGACCACTCCCGGAGCTCAAATCCCCGCCTGCTTATAAAGAGCCTTTGGCTGAATTACTCAGCTACGTGAAATCAACCAGTATACCTTCTCAGCTCGAATGCAACTTGTTTTCGCACGAGGTCCTAGAGGAGTGCTACCATTCTCGGTACAACGGAATCGATGGCGAGTATCACGTCGTATTTGCTTGGCTGTACAGGATGCAGGAGGAATTCTTGGAGGCATTGCAGAGACATGATGCTGTGCCGCTGATTGTGTACGCGCATTTTGCTGTGCTCATGAATGACATGGAGGGCTTTTGGTATATGAGAGGTTGGACAGCACATGTGTTAGGTGGGATTTGGAGTATTCTACGAGATGAAGACAGGATCTGGATAAGATGGCCAATGGCAGCAGTTGGGTGGATTCCACCAGAGTAGGGTTGGCAATTCAACTCATTGGTGTTCTACCTATCCTGGTCCGCCCAAGCGAGAACTGGCCCAGCGTCGATCTCAAATTATTGTTCCATGCGCCGTCCAGGAGTCATGGAGCCCGATAATCTACAATATCTATATTGCGCATACCACGTATTGTTGTTGGCTTGAAATCAAGGCAACAGATCTGTATCGGAGCTCTTGTCGAAGTCTGCTCTTGAGAACGACACTCCTCTTCCCCCGTTCCTCCTTCCTTGGAGTGCCGCTTATGAAGGTTTGCCGGAAAGAGATTGATATTCTCCCCCAGATCTGCTTCTATGTCGACCTAGTTCTGATTTACTAGGACTATACCTCAGTCGGTAAATGGATACGAAAGCCATTCGCCTCGAGCGATCAGCTTCCAGCCAACCAGATCCACTATGGTGCCATGGGCATTAGCCTCCCAGTTGACATTATCGAATAAGGAATCGGTTTCATCGAACCGTAAGCTAACCAGAGAAACTCCGATCGAAGACCGACAGTACATTGTAGGTTGTCCTTGCAGAAATCGATTATTTAAGGCCGACAAAGCCGGAGAGTGTGCCCAAAATCTTGATGTTTCTCTACGTTTCGTTCATCGAATCGTGAAAAGCTAGTGACGCATGAGTTCTGGGCCCATCTAAGAGGCGAAAGATAAAGTCGTTCCATAAGTGCAGCGATTGTTCTGGGTATTGCGGTGCGTCATGATTATCACGAACGCTGTGACTAAGCCGGCAGCCCCATTTAGAGTTCCGATGGCGGACCCATGGTGGTATGAACAAGCTAGCATCTTATAGCAAGGTTTTTACCTGGAGACTGATTCTCGTTACGCGGAGGGTTGGGACGGAGAGTATTAAAATCATTGACGAAGACTCGAAATCTTTGCCAGGCTTTATCGGATTGGTATCAGCCTAACCGACTACGCCACTTGTTACCTTCGTTTAGATAAGAACAGAATTTATCTCATATTCATCTACAAAAATAACCTCGATCATCCATCTTATGGCCTCCCAATTCCATGCACTCTGAGCGCCGCAAATTCTTCGGCCCAAGCGACCCCTGGGAAAGACGAACGACCTTCTTCAAGCTTCCCCGTGAAATCAGAGACCTAACCTATCACCAACTATAACGTCGTATACGACCGTGTCCGTGCTGTCTTTCCCGACACGGGACATGATCCTATTAGATGATTTCTCGCAACTAATAAGTGCTACCGAAACCTTATCATTCACCATGATATAAGCGCTAACTATATTCGGCTACTCATACGACGATGCGACTGTGCCACATCGCACGCATTTAAGACCGTGAGCTGCTCCCGAGCTGCGGTACCACAGTCCATCTCAAGAATACCTCAATAGCCCCTTCGCCTCCACGAAGATTGTCTTTCTTCACAATACCTTTAGCAAATCAACCTCTGCATCATGGACAGCTCCATCGCACAACCGATCAGCACCTTTAGTATCACCGGCTCTATTGAAGAACATCCGAAGATATGGACTGTTTGCACTGTTCTGTGGGCGTTTAGCTGTTTCCTCGTCTGGAAGTTCGAAGTTTGGGCTTTGGACCAAGTTTCACGGGGAGAACGGATCATGTACACTACGCCGAACACAAAGGACGGCGAATCTACAACCACAATCAAGCGTGGGTAATGTAAGGGAAGCTAAGTGATTATCCACTACGATATTGCGACACCTCAATAGACCGAAGATGACGCTTAATTTGAGTAAGCCGGCCACATGAGAGCACTGATCAGCTAGGAGTACGCCTGCTAATATGAAATGTACACATAGAAATCTTTTGATATCCAAAATCTTCAGCATCAATCAGTTCGTCGATTTGATTACTGTACCATTTTTCCAATCCGAGGTCTATTTCTGAAGTCTTGTGCGGCTGCAGCGTTTGCCGGGCGCCTTTACCCAATCCGGCACATGATCTCGAAATCCAATTACTAGACCTGGCAGATTGAGTTGGTCACTTGCAGACCATTTCACTGATAAGTCTATGATATTTCACAGGATCAATGCACATAACAATATCCCTTGATTTCGTTCATGTACCACCACCTTTAAACGCACATGCACTATGCGTACTCCTGAAGGACTGGCCAGCATCACTACGACGAGAGTTCACGTCTCCTCGCCTAACAAAATAATACCGGACTTTAACAAGGCGCCCTTAACATCTTTATCCTCTCCTTTTCCAACCTCCTCGCCGTCATCTCTGAGCTCTCATGTTCCCTGCGTGCTTCCGTCTCCTCCTTCCATTGTCGCTACCGATCGTCACGAGCATGATCCTGGGGTAGCTTTGGAAGAACAGGCGCCTTTACGGGCATTTTCCCACCTCCGCCATGGCGATCGAGATCGCGCATCGCATGATTTCCCAATGTCTTGAAGTCTTGGTCCGGGCCTGGAACAAGCGGTAAGTTCACATCCAGGGGACGGTAGGTAAAGCTTCGGCCTAATTCAGCGCGCAGCCTCTGAGGTGTGGGTGAGTGGACTATCATCGAGACCTGCGACACCATGGAGGCTGGAGATGGGGGTCGTTGCAAGGGAGACCGTAATGGAAGGGCTGACTCGAGTGGAATCTCCGGCCCCGCAAGATTAAGAGTTGGTGGTGAGAACGACGTTGGAAACGCTCCAGGTACGGTAAGCTCAGGTAAGTCGGGTCGTTTTGGGCTATTGGATATTGATATCTTAGGAGGAACAAGTGGTGTAGTACGTGGTCCATCTGTAGCGCACGTTAAAACAGAGTTGACATGGAGCACGGAAGAAGCTCTTGATGTTGAGGACGATAGAGACTCCGGATATGCACCCGGAACGAAGGGTTCTCGAACAGCTTCGCGCTCTAATCTCTTGACGAGATCACTGGCCTTGAATTGACCACGACCATCTATCTTTTCAGAATGTGCTACACTCTTTGGTGATGTTGGTGCAGTGTAAAACGGCGTCTCATAGTTCCGTACACTGTTTGGGGATGCTAGATCCGGCCTAGTGCGGTATGTGTTATCGCTGTCAACGGAAGGCGTAAGTGGCGCGTATAGGGGCTCATTGTGCATCAAAACTCCACGCTGCGGCTCCGGATGCTCTTTTCGGTTTACGGGGATTTGTGACTCATAGTCTGCAAGCTTGCAACGAGGAGTCATGTTCATGTGCTCGTACGTATTGCAGAAGTGGTTGTCTAAGTCTGGATTTGAAGATGACAAGGTTTGGCGGAACTGCGATCTTTCGTCGTCTTCTCTAGATCCACAGTCCTGCTCGGAGAGCGGAGGCGCATGATTACTCAAGATCTTATTGCTAAGATCTCTCAGAAATGATAGCCCCTTTTTAGAGTGGCCGGTAGAAGGCGGAAGTTTCGGTGAGCGAGTTTTCTCGGCCCTTTGATAAAGGCCTGCCACCCCAGCGTTGCTATGCCGAGATTCTTTCTTCTGGGAATTACTTTCGTGGAAACGCTTTTTATCACCTCTTACGAAGTTTTGGATAGACTGATGGTAAATGTCCCCATGATGATGATGTTCATGGTGAATCACCTGCGGAGTTGCCGGCATTTCGGGGGCCTGTGTGTAGTCGTGTTCACCTGGAGCTTCTAGCGAAGGACAGCTATGATTGTGGATGAGAACATGCGGAGAGACGGCAGACTGTGACTTGTTGCTCTCGGTGTGGCAGGGATAAACATCATTGCTTGCTGAGTCACTCCAGAAGCTTGATCTACCATTATCCTTGGAAGTTGTTGGAGCTCGGAGTACTTGAAGCGAATGCTGTGGTGCTGATGGGTGTTGCGGAGTTGGCGCGTATGGAGCCGCAATGAAAAGAGGCAGCAATGATGAATGGATCATGTCCTCGACCATGGAATCGGCGGAATGAGTCGAGAGTTTGGGGCTGCTCCTAATTCTAGACATTATGTCACCACTCGACGTTGACGAGATATTCTGTGCAGTTGGGAATTGCCAAGTGATATGATGAGCAAAAGCCAACTTCTGCGGCGTGGCGTGAGGGATCGTAGAGTCTGTCGGTCGCGGTGTCGAGCCTCCACTCTGAAAATCACCTGAGTTGTACCCTTCTTCCAAGTCAGCGGGAGTATAGTTGCTCTCAAAGCTCGAAGAGGTGGAGCAGGCTGGCGACCCACTGAGCAGCTCATGCTCCCACAGCCGATTGCGGCGATCTACCTCCTCTTCATACGCTCGACGGCTTTCTTCTTGAGCAGTTCGCTGTGCAATAGCCCAGACTTCTTCACTCTGATACGTCTGAAGGCTCATGTGCTTTACTTCGGCAAGCGCGCTCTCAAACACTGCCCGCTCTTGTTGTTCACGCTTGCTGAGCTCGAGAGCTTTGTTGAGAGCTTGATCGTTCTGACTAAGCTCAATTGCTAGCATTGTAGCCCGCTCTGAGCCGTTTTCGCTTCGGCTGCGCTCGAGAACTTGTAGAAGGGCCGTCTCATCATCAGTTGGGGTCTGGTCACCACTGCGGTCGATGACTTGCCACATCTCTAGATTGCGACTGAAGCTGCTGTAGGAGCTTATTGAGCGGTCAGAACTCATCCCGTGACGATGCCTGTGATCAATGTTAGATTATTGTACAGTATTGTATGGAAGTGTTGATGCGTACTGAGCTAATCACGTTCGAGGCGGTGCTTCCAAAAGATCTCTCTTTACGACCTTGAATGATTGGTAGAGGCGACTGCGAGGTGTAGATTTGACTTTCTCAACTTCTTCTCCCGGCCGATTGAGTGGGGTGCGTTTTATATTTGAGCCGCAGGGCTTATTTGAAGTGAATTGGGCGCACGGTGCGAGCCGGGCCCGGATATCTTGCACGCGACCTTTTCACGACTTCGTGTGCTATTGCTTTCGCTAGAAAGTGAAAGTGGCGAAGGAAAACTAGGTTAGTTGGTAGGAGATAAGATGCAAATCCTCGGAGAGCATGCTAAGACTAGTAACATCATGGAAATTAACACCAAGCAGCTTTAAACGTGTAAACCTTTACGTGAATGCAAGTATCCTTCATTCCTTTCGCAACATGTAAATCAAATCTATTGCTGCGCTCATTCACAGAAATCCCGAGATACTCGGCAGAGAGACCCTATGCTCGATCGCGAATAATGATGCTGTTCACTTGCATTTGTTCCGTTATTGAAAGATCGAACTCGCAGCGCGCCCACACCAGTCTAAGCGCCCATAGAAGCCTAAAGATGCGAGCCACCAAAATGAATAACTCGATCTCTCTAATTATACTCATTATCGATCTAACACCAACTTTAATGCTTCTTCAACTTCAATCGCGAGTCTGGATCTATTTTCTTCGCATGGGATTTTCGAAAACCTCTTATGTATTCACCACAAGCGAACGACATGTGTGAAAACTTGTTTCGTGCATTGTCGAGGGTGGCAATTGCGCGCGAAACGGACGCCTTGGGGCAAACGAATGAAACGATGGAGCCCATGGAGCCCATGTAACCGCCGTTACGAGCAAGGTTGGATAGGTCCTATGTTTTCTCGATGTCGTCTGCGAAGCGAGCAATCCCTAGGACGTAAGCACAAACTTGTAGTTCGTAGGCACAGTACTGTGTTCGCGCAAGGTCACCGGTTGATTCTGATTTAAACGTGACTTTGCATTACCTGCATACTGCAGAAGTGAAATGCTCGTTAAACAGCCTTAGCGGTAAAGCACGGGATGCGGCTATCTTCCACGAGGCCATGTCGTAAATTCATTGACCCTTCACCGCAGATCCCCTCTCCATAACCCGGACAAAGAAATCGTGCTGCATCCAGATGTTAAAGTTCTTACTAATCCAAGGTTTTTCCGAATTCACAATGTCGAAGTCAAACTGGCGGAAGAGCTACACGAACTAATCAGCATGATTCTCCCATCATAGTTATCAGTGAACGGCATACCTCAAAGTAGACCTTGTCCATTTCAATCTGTGCGACGTTCTTGCCCAGGCAGCCCCATCTTCCGTATCCAAACACTAGGTCCAGAGTTCTTTCCATCTCGCGTTTAGCATCGGGCTCGGCCTCGAGCCAACGTTCTGGGCGGAAGACATCGACATCTGCTCCAAAGACTGGCTGACGACAGAGCGAGAAGACATTGTGGCCGATGAAAGTACCCGCTGGGAGATACATGCCGTTGTAGGTATCGCCTCCTGCGGGTACTTCCTTCGCAACCTGGCCAAGGAAAGGTGGGTTGATGCGGAGGCCTTCTTTAATCACTGCCTGGAGATAAGGCAGCTCTTTCGCCTCAGATTGCTGGATTGGAGTCGATGCGCGGCCGTCTGCTACGGCTGAGTTAATTTCTGCGCGGAGTTCGGCGAGAACGCGGGGAGAGGTGAGGAGACGAAGCATAGTGCTACGAATAGCTGAGGAGGTCGTATCGGAGCCGGCTATGATCTGGATGAGGATTTCGGCTTCGATCTGCCTTTGGGGGATACCGTTGCGTACGAAGGCTCCAATCATGTCCTGACGTGGCTTTGCATCTGGTCCGAACCGTTTTGCGACTACGTCTTTCGCGACTCTATGGGCGTATTAGTTCGCACGTCCCAACTTCGATACATATACCAAACTTACACCATCATTTTGCCGAGGCCGTTCGGGTCGTTTTGGCTAGGTGCAACCTTGAAAATGATCCCGCTCCAATACAAAAAGTTCTGAATCGGTGCTACGCCCATAATGGTCGCAACTGTTGAGACCAGCTTATCTGCCATTTTGATGTAATCAAAGAGATCTTCATCTTGAGCAAGGTATCCAAACGCCTCACCATAAGCAAGACTTGTGATCACGTCGAGGGTGAAGAATTGGGTATGGAGCGCGATATCCATCGGTTTCAGGGAGTCGCCAGTCGAAATGTACTTCTTGCGAATGAGTGAAACCCACGCCGAAATTTGGTCGTCGACGTCCTTCTCCAAGTTTGGGTTCTCTCTCCCGGCGTATGCACCTGCCATTTTCGCTCGACGTTCATCGTGAACCTTGACATTCGGCTCTGATAAGATGTTCTCTTGATGCGGGTCCAGTCGCATACCCTTGTACCAAGGCGACCGTATGTAGGCAGACCGCGCCCCGCTCATGCGGCGAATTAATTCCGGGTCGTTGGTCGTGAGTTCGTTAGGGCCAATGCGTGCGAGTGATCCTGTGTCACGATTAGTAAGTCGGTGTCAACGTCACAACAGTATATGAGTGCACACCATATTTGCTATTCACTTCTCTGAACGTGAGGTGCTGCTGCCCACTCGCCTGCGTCTTCAGCATAAACCAATATGTGAATTTGGCGAGAAATGGGCCGGGAATGTGACGTAGTCGGTACCATGTCTGGATGCTAGATGTGACATACCAAATGGCGAGGATGGCAGGGAAAAACGGTAAAAGGTACTTGACGAAGGTTCCGAGCAAAGATTCGGACGCCATGGCGATAGATTCTGTGATCAACTTTGGAGGCGGCCCAAGTGCACGAAATGCAGATAATGAGTGCTGGCACGCGTGCTTTTTAATCCAATGCCCAAGATTCGGTGGCACGACTCGAATGCGCCTGCTCGCCCGAGCTGCTGCTACCCATGTCGCTGCAAGCCTGCAAGCGAGCTAGTTTGGACGTGCGTTCAGTTTTGCCTCTACTGGTGCGGCTGGCGCCATCAGTGGGCCCTGCCGAGAATGCCGCATCTCGGCCGTGGTCCCGTGTCCCGTAGACAGCGACGAGTCAGGCCCTAGATCATTTGGGAGGAGAGGTGGGAGCGCTATAAACGCCATTTTTGTGTGAATAGCACATGGCTAAACTCATTGAAAGAAAGCGAGGCTTAAAGGAGCGGAGGCGTAGGTACCAGCACGTTGGTAAGTTCACAGGCGGCTGGGCGCAAAACGCGCAGACGGCACGAAACGTACTAGTCTATGACCCTAGGTCTGTTAATATCGCATACAAGTACGTAGTACGTGGTCTAACGGCAACAACCCCACAAGGATGGACACTTACCGACTTGGACTGAGCGTCGAAGACTTGGACCCCAACGGCAGGTGAATTTTTCTCCCCGAAATTTTGCTCGGCCAAGCATCGCCGTCCCCTGGGGTCCCCTGGGCTAATGCAGCAATCCACTATCCCGTCTTCAATCCGACCGAAGGGCTACTTATTCGTTCCTACTCCCCGCTAGATCGCGGGCCGTTGTACTGCTAGCCTTAGCAGACACTTTATTCACTATGGTTTCTTCAATTCCGGCCGAGGAGACATACGAACAGTTTCGGGCGAGATTTGATGGCGCCCTCATTACGACCTACACCGTCGCCATGCTGCTGGTGCCGCTCAAGATCTGGTGCCGCAAGCGGACTGGAGGCTGGAGCAATATGGGACTCGATGAATTGTTCACCTTGATTGCAACACTCTGCGTGAGCGCTGTTTTCTGGATCATCATGGCAGGTAGGTCATTGTTCTCCCCTCGAGCAGAGTATTACTGACTTGAGATGTAGGTGTTCGGCCACTGTTGGGCAAGCACTTCGCCAGTGTCTTGCAGTCTCCCGAGGACGCTGCGAAGGTCGATGCCTTTTCCCTTTGCTTATGGATTGCCAACCTGCTTTATGTAGCCAGTGTGGCTTCGATGAAACTCTCGATCGTCGCTCTCTACTGGAAGCTTTTCGGGGTTGACCGCAAATCGAAACTTCCCTTGGTCGCCATGGGATGCGTTATTTGCATGTGGTTCATCGGTGCCGTACGTTGTCTCTGCCATGCCTATAATGCAATGCTAAACGTCAATTAGTTCGCTGCTGCGCTCTTTGCCTGCAAACCCCTTGCCGGAAGCTGGGATGTCCGCCTTGCACTCACGGCAAAGTGCATCGACAAGAAGAATTTCTATATGGGAGCCTCAATACCCAACGTTATCACCGATGTCATTCTCGTCATAATGCCGATCCCATACGTTTGGAAACTTCATGCACCCATCGCGCAACGCATCGTGCTGGCCGCAATTTTCGCCCTCGGAGCCTTCGTTGGCATTGTCTCCATAATCCGTCTATCCATCCTCGTCGAAACGACAAGTGGTATACTGGACTTGACCTACACCTTTAAAGACGTCTACCTATGGAGTCTGATCGAGATTCAAGTCGGACTGATTTGCGTCTGCCTGCCCAGCTTGCGGCCCATGATCCGCGTGATTGGGCTGAACAGTCTGTTCTCATTCTCATCGCGCTCGCGCCCATCTGGTGCGACACCGGATCCATATCGCGGACTAAGCAACGGGAGGAGTGGCCAATCGGGGTCTCGCAACAAAACGAACAGCTACTTCGGCACGCAGGAGACAAGGGCTGGCGATGAGGATGAATTCGAGATGATCGGCAAGCAGGAGAGAATGGATGCAAAAGGCGCTAGTTGGACTGGGCAGACATCGCGTGTCAGTTGTGACACGGACAATGCGTCGCATGACTCTGCTGGATCACGGCTGCCACAGCATGCTGGTGCGGGACAGGGAATTACGGTGCAGCGCGAGTGGGATGTATCATGTTCCACTCAGCGGTGAATGATAGCAACGGTCGTGGACAAATTTCGTAGAATAGAACAGCATAGACAAAAATGAAACTCAGGACTTATGATATCATATGGCCCGAGCATACGGGGCCTTTACCCTCTGCCAATGGGGTGACATCCCAGACTTCCGATTCATATTCGTATCCCTAAATGCGCTAGCCGCTGCATCCTACGAAGCTGCCAGATACCGGTATCTCAACAGTCTCCAAGCGCCATTCAACGGCAGCATGCATCCTATGCAACCCACTCGACAAGACCAACTAAGTCTACAGCCGCGTGAGCAACGGTCTCTTTCCGGACCCGACGACGTTCTTACCGATAGATTCCTACACTCGCCCATTGGTCGATGAACCGGGCCGTCACAAACCTTCTCCGCATTCCGACAATCGAGGATGTACTAGCGGCACGCTCCCGCTCTCTCTTGGATCGAGCCTCGGCCCTATTGCCCGCCAAAAGGGTCATCGTCATTTAACGGGAGGTCCGCGTTGGAAAAAGACAAGGAAGAAAGCAAAGATTTTGATCATCACGAATCGAAGCACGTGCGAATGCCCAACGTCGGCATCCTAAACACTTCATTTACACCGAACTCGGCAGCTAGCTTGAAACCGTTGGAGCGAGGGGTGCGGGCCGGACGCCTCCCGTGGCCGGCGCCAATACCAAAGATCAGCTGCCCTTGTGCATTACCTATGAACTGACTAATGATTATTCCATCGTCAATCTGAGGTCTCATAGCCGTCGATGTCACGTATGTTGTTGGTAGGAGGACCGCACAAGAGAATGTTGAGAGAAAATTCAGGACGTATCGCGACGTCTTGTCGTACTACGGAACAATACCTCGTCATTAATAGGGTAAGGGCCGTTGTCGATAATTGCCCTATCTCCAAACGGGCGGTGCCTAATCCTTGATGGTGTCCCCAGTAATCGATGTGGGTACCGTAGTGTCGAAAAATCTCTTCAACGGGCGGAGATGACAAGCAAGGCCACCCTTGTCGGGTATACGTATGGCATAAGTACTGCACCAGCGACTGTTCAGTAACTATTAACAGGGAGCTGTGTTAGCCAAAACGAAACTGTGGAGTAACTGTGACAGATGAAGGGTTGCGACAAATGACTCCTCATGGATACCTGAGTAGCGTCACGCTCCTACCACCGTAACGGTTGATTTCCGAAAATGGGCAATGGTTCTCAATGTTCCCTGACCTTAAATTTGTTGTGTTCCCATCTTTCCCATCGACGTACCAGCATCACAGCTCTCAGTTGCTGACGCACCATCGCACATCATCAAGCGAAGGAACTAGCGCGAGTTTGAGACCCGAGCCTCGGCAACACTCCGCGTATCGGCAGACTATAACGGCAATGGCAGATGGCTATGGTCAGTCCATCTTCAAAGCTGCCTCTCATGAAGTTTTGCGACAAGTGAAGCACCCGCGCGTCATTGTCACGACCACCTAGTATTGGGGTTTGCAGTGATATTTAGGGGGATCAGAGGCCCAGTCGATAGCTCACGACAAACTGCAAGTCCATCTAACGATCAACGCAGCCTCGGAATTCTCGAGTCAGACCAGCGCGGGGATTGATCCTTGGTATACCAAGCCATCGCACATCGAGCAAGGACAATGCTGCAAGATCGATCATAGCCTTACAACCTTGGTAATACACCACTCGGACGTGTTTTACCGCCTTCCGCTTGCACGTTCGAGGTGTCGACATTCCATCCCACGAGCAGATCCTCAACAACGTTAATTTCGTCTTGGCCCCAGACGACACCTCCTCTGTTCTCCCAGTCGCCTGTAGAGGTCTGATGGAAGACGCGGTAGGTGGGGACGCCGCAGATGCCGAGTGTCTTCGCTTCCGCGGTGAGAGCGCGCAATTTAGCTTTTGCGTCGGGTGCGTTGGCTTTCTGAATGAGAGCCGCTCTGTTATAGCCTCCTTTGTTGAGTGTTCTGAGGAGGACTGACTCGTCGGAAACGTTAGCATTGTCTTGCCAGCATGCACGGTCTATATCTGGTCAGCTATGCACTTCGTGTTTACTTCTCTTGCGAAACTTACAGAGTAATGGCACGACCGTTGGATCTACGATGGCACATCTCAGCAACGTAGGTGTCCGGATGGGAAACTGGTCGGCCCAGTGAAAGTCGATATTTGCATCCGGACTGCCTTCCTGGACGTTAATCTCGTTCCAATAGCGTGTCCAGTCGGCGTGGTCTTGACGCGACCACGCCGCTTTTGTGGGTGAGACAGCCATCATGGGCATATTTGGCGCACCGATCCTATTCCGTTGTCAGCGACTATGAGTACCACACGCGGGTTAGATCGATCCTTACTCGCGAAACAAGATGCCCAGTAAGAAAGGCTTCATGACAATCTCCAGGTCTGGTCCAAAGGTTCTTCGAAGTCGCTCGAGCTGTGTCCAACCGAGGAAAGCCCATGGGCTGCTGAAGTCGTACCAGAACTCCACTTTCGCTTTTGCTTGCAGTCCATTGGCGTCGATGCATCGCGGCATGAAGCTCTTCAAATTCTCGACAGCACTCCACCGACCACCACTTTGCAGCGCAAGTAATGATGCCTCAAGAAAATGCATCCGATCTTGCCCCCAGTATAGCCTTCCTCTCTTCTCTTCTCTTTTAAAGTCAATCCACTTCTCGTCCGGGACCCAGAAGCTCGGCACTCCAGGCGCACCTCGATCAATCGCCTCTGCGGTCGCCGTCTCGAGCTTCTTCCTCGCCTCGGGATCCGTAAACGCCCTTTTTGAGATCCCACCAGCACTCTTGATGCCAGTCTCCTTCAAAATCTTCAGCAATTCCTCGTCATCACTGACATCCCTCCCCTCCACCCAATAAGCTTGATACAATCTTTTGGTCAAGGCTACCCTGTCCTCTCCATCAACAGCGTACAAGAGCCGTAGCGCATTGACAGTCTTCCGCGGATGCTGTGGAGGCGGGTCGTACGCAACGCCGTACCGCCGCAGAGTGCGCTTCATAGACTGCGCCGTCACGGCCTTCTTGGTCGAATTGAAGACATCAGAGGCAGACCCTGCGGCACCTTGTGGCGCGGCAGTGGCGCGGTAGATGGCACCGAGAAGGACGGGCTTCCAGAGGAGTCTTGCACCGGTACGTTTAGCGAGAGCTTCGACGCGGGTTGATGCTATGTATGCGAAAGGACATGAGATGTCGTAGTGGAACTCTAGAATTGGAGACGCCATGTTGGTATGACCAAGTGTGAGTGATCGAGGATGGTGAGAGACCTGTCTGCCTTCATCGATAAGCGGGCAAGTATGAACACTCCGCTGCTAGTACTGACACAAGCGACTCGAAAAGGGGGAGTGATAAGGGTGTCGTTGTTGATGTTCATCCGAGGTGTATGCTTTGGCGACAGTGACATAGGATGGAAGCGGGGTGCCTCGGCTGCGCCCTACTAGCGCGACGCGATACCACGTGAACACGTAATGTGCAAAGAACAACATCTTGAGATATAGGACAATACAGGAATACGATGCAGTTCTTGTAGCCTCCGATTTGTTATGATCTTCAGCAATCACGTCGTTGTGAGATTGCGTCCTTCTTGCCCCTACTCCATCGGGCACGTCACCCTAATCCTATGTTCAGCGTCTCAATGTAGTGTTATGTACTCCGTTACTTGCGAAGAGGATGTAGATTCATCGAGGCTTTACATTAACTCTAGATATGATTTTATACAGATTACAATATAATTCATAAACCTTTCAAGATTTTGTTCAACGACTTGAAAGACCTTTATATATCGACTGGGGAATATGGACGTTGGACGTTGTACGTAGATGGATCTTACAATCATCGCTACAATGACCACCGGTACTAGCCAGTCTTGAGCATCACAAATGGAGCAGCTCGAGCGATTTGCAACGCGTGCTAGACACTGCTAGCATTCACCTGACCGCCTGGCCTGGGCAATACTTTGGCATGGACACTCCCAAGGGGAAGGCCTCCTCAGCTTAGGGATGCTCTTTTCGAATGCAATCGAGATACAGTAAAAGCGGTCCGCTCAGGGTTTTCCTCGGGGTACAATCTTGAAGCAACAAAGCTGAGCTCAGCAATCTGCAGTCTCCAAGGTCAGAATATTCATTCCATACCGGAACCCCGGCCAAACAGCCGTGTCAGGATGCCGCCAATAGCCGACACACGTGGAGTCGCAAACAGGGCAATGTGCGGCGACCAATTCAGCATATGCTGGGCCAAGCTGTAGGTGGATCGACCGGGAAATGTGCAATTGCTCCCTGAGCTCTTCAGATGATTTGGCCGTATCCTTGAATGTGCTGCACGGAGCTGCGATGAGGGAGCGGGGTTGGGGGTACCGACTTACGAATCGGGCATTCGTAGGGCGCGCCCTACACTAGTGTACATGAACTTTATGTAATCACGACTCTACACTTGAACAAATACTTGGCCACATCTGAAGGTGTGCAGCTATAAGGTTAAGTTCCAAATGTTTACCTGAGGCCTCTTGACCACACCATGTCCGACAATACCATCCCCACTAGCGCGCCCTCCAAGTCTCCAAACGTTCTGTTCTTCGGCGTCGGCAGTGTAGGCGCCATCTATCTCTACCTCCTCTCCCGCGTCTGTACTCCCACAGCAGTTTGCCGCTCCAACTACAACATCGTCGAAGACCGAGGCTTCACCATCAATTCCTCCGTCTTTGGACAGAATCTAATCGTCAGGCCAAAAGTTGTGCGCACCTGCGAAGAAGGCGCTGCACAACAATCCGCGCCCTTCGACTACCTCATCATCACCAGCAAAGCCATTCCAGGCACCATCCCAAACATCATCAAGCCCGCAGTGACTCCAGGCCACACCGTTATTGTCCTGATGCAAAATGGCATTGGCATCGAGGAAGAATATGCACTTGCATTCCCCAACAACCCCATTGTCAGCGTAGCGGTGTACTGCAAAACCACCCAACGACCAGCCGGCATCATAACCCACGGCGAAATCGAACGACTTGAAATAGGAGCCTATCCTTCCTCGGCCCCCTCCGCCCACGCCACCGCCTTCACCTCCCTCATGAAGTCCGTCGGCGCTAGCGTCACATTCTATGCCGACGTTCAGTATCCACGCTGGTGCAAGCTCCTCATGAACGCCTCCTGGAATCCCGTCTGCGCCCTCACGCTCTCCAATGACGCGGACTTCATGAAGTCTTCCCCTGAGGCTACTCAGTTCATCTTGGATATCATGCTAGAAGTTTGCGACATTGCGCATGCGTATGGACACGAAGTTAGCAGGGAAGATGTGGACAAGCATCTTGATAGGGCGAAGGTGAGGATTGAAAGGAACGATGGAGTGGAGCCGAGTATGTTGCAAGATGTTAATGAGGGTAGAAAGATGGAGGTTGATGCAATTTTGGGGAATGCGATTAGATTGGGGCGGGAGAGGGGGGTGGCGTGTGCGAAAATGGAGGTTGTCTATCTACTTGTTAAGGCTTTAGACTTGCAGATGGGTAAATGATCCGAAGGTGTGAGAATCATGCTCGCTCTGTGGGAATGTGTACTGCTCCTTTGTTCCGCTGTTCACCAATTCACCTCCATGTCAATGGAGTACCAAGCCAACTCGGTGATCTCATTCCCCTTTCACCGCGCCTGCACAGCTACATCACATAGACCCGGCCTCGCAGCTTCCTCGAGTCCGACACAACCAAACCGTTCTATACGCACGCGCCTCAACTCCCAACATGGACACCATCCGCCAAATCGCTCTCCACGTCTCCCCCGAGGTTCTCGCTCTCGGCTTCCTCGTCCTAGCAACCGCGTGCGCCATCGTCGAGCTCATCTGGCGTCGCATCTCGCTCTTCCCTGACCCAACCGAAATCTGCGTCTTCGTCCTCAAGACGATCTGCGCCTCTATCGTCGTCTACCTCGGCCACAGGTTGATTACATGGCTCGAGTGTCGAGAGTGGTCGTACCCAATATCTGCGGTAAAAGACGAAGGCGCGAGTTTCGTCGAGCGCGATCCAGTTGTCCCGCTTCCTTCAACACCTAGACCGCCCCGCATGCCGCTTACACTACAACGCCCCGGGGCGATGGGGCGATCAGGTGGCCTTGCAGTAGTAACGCCCGAGACGCCCAGGGCCGCGATATGGAACCCGCGAGCCAGTACCTCAGCATCGTGGCGACCAACGCATCACTCTGGCATCCTCGGACCCTCGCCGAATCCCCTTGCATTCTTCGACGCTGATAACTACATACCGCGCGGCTCTCTAGGATACGAGCATCAAGTGCCTACCACTCACCAAGCCGAGCAGGCTACCCCGAACGCGCACCCACGGAGATTCGGATATAACGGTACACCGGCGACAGCGGGGTTCAAGCACTTCAGCGGGCTGGGTTTTGCGGAGCAGAGGGAGAGGCTGAGGGGGTTAGGGCGGATGAGGAGGTTTGAGAAGTTGGTGGAAGAGGACGAGGGGGAGTGTGAGGACTAGGTGGTTGGTGAGAATGAATGAATCTCTTCGATGGCAAATGGAACAGTGTGGGTGCGGACGGCGATGGCTGGGCTGGTGCGGACGTGGGCGATATGGATGGTCGACTGCTCATTGGAAATTCTGGAATAACGTCAGGCAGTTCGCTTGGTACCAGAAAGTCGTGCGCTATGCCCCATCTATGCGCGGTATGAGAGAATGTAACCTGGTGTACAAGAGACACGACAACATATGCTCGAGCGACAGACTCTCGTAGAACCTTGGAAAAGGACCGTCAAAGCACCGACCAGGTTTCTTCAAAACAATATTAAGACAATCATGTAATTCCAATCCCCTTAGGCCTTCTTCTCTTCCGGCTCTTCAACCACTATTTTCGGTACCGTGGCGTCTTGTTGTGTCGATGGTGCTGTGGGTACCGGCGGAGCCGCATCACCGTCCACAGGCGGCCTCGTAGCCTTTAAACTCTTCCTCCTCGCAATCTCCGTACTGTCCAACTCCGCCACAAAGAAAGCTCCTTCACCCACTTCATGCGCCTGTTCCTGCCCCGGCAACTCCTGCACCTCCGTCTCCGTCCCCAGCGGCAACTCGCTTACGGTCCCATTCCCCATTGACTCCTTCTTATCATCGAGCAGCGTACCCGCGACTTCAGCCCTCACATTACCATCGGCCTCCACCGCCGATGCGTTCGCCGTCTTCACTTCTGCCCCGGCCATTTCCGGCACCCCAATTTCGTTTTCGCTCTTGAGTTTCATCGCAATTTCCTCATCCGGTGTCTCGCCTTCAACCTTTTTCTCCATCCTCTCTTTTCGTTTGAAGCCGAACTTCCTTCTTCGTCGCCGCACGCACACGAAGACGATGGTGAATATGATGATGCAGACTACAGCTAATCCAACACCGACGCCGATGGTGGTGGAGAGTTTGAGACCGTTCCGGGAAACGGAGTCTGGCTGTGTGGGTGGTGTTGGGGGAGCGGGCGTCGAGGGTGTGGGGATTGTCGGTGATGAGGGCGAAGGAATCGCGGGACTTGATGGTGAGGGTATGGAGGGCGTTGGGAGGATTGCTGAGGAGACCGCTTGAGGTGGCATGTTTGCGGTTGTCGTTGCGCGATCAGCTACGTGCCATGCAGAGGTGTTTTACTGGTTAAACCACGACCTCGTCCAAGTGGTCAAAGTCGTGCGAAACTCAACAATGGGAGAGAGGAGAGAGGGATAGAAAGGCAAAACAAGAAAGAGAGAAACGTCGGCCACCGCATCTCCCTAGGCCGCCTCCAACACGGGATCAATCGCGGTGTCGCTCGAACCGCGCCGCACACACTTTCGGTGCCACCATGACGGTCGCCGAAATAGAGGTAAGATCGTCAGACCCAAGGAACGCTATTCGACGACCTTGTGTTACAAGATGGTCTGAGCGCATAGTCTTTGTGTTGAAATATCCCGAGATAGGTAGACCTTGCGCGATGGCGTGCCGCAAGGCGTAGACTAGGGTCGCGCTTGCGAAAATAGACGGGCAGCAACATCTGCAGCACCCACAGACTGGAGATTGGAGATTATCCTACGCTTTGAGATGTTGGTATTTGTTGTTGGAAACCGTAGGAGGAAGATCTTCATTGCATTCGCACCGACGTTTGGGTTGACGAATGTGGGGCTGGTATTGGCTGCTCGTTATCCGTACCGGCGTCGGTGATTGCAGCCTATGATGAACCCCGGATAGTTGACGCGGGGCCGCAAGACAAAAAAAGAAAGGTTTCTTCAGTGTTTGACTGAGAGTAGAGTATAGTTTAATGTTCAGTGTATACCTATGGTTGAACTAGACGCTCTAGGTACTATCGAGTGCGCGCAAGCGCTCACGCACCTGTGATGTACTATGGGCCTGATTTCACGGTTTTTATCCACACCAGATTACCTGCGGTGATTTGCTGAGGGAAGATATATTATTGGGGAGTAGTTGTATGTACATTGTCGGACCATCATCTTCCCCTCGTGGCGCAGTACGACCATACCTCACCGATCGTCCAGTCTGACTTGAACCTGCGAGTCAACTGCAGACCCCGGTCCATGTCCCCTCTTTCGCCTCGTAACTTTCAGCACGTTGAGTTCTTTGAAGAGCTTTTTCCCATCCTTGATCCATGCCATCTCGACCCTTTCATGCACAGGAACCACCTTGCCATTGTGGTCCTGCACTTTGCACTGAGTGTAAAAGTCCAAGGACGGCCATAATGTTGGCTCAGCGTCCAGTTTAGCGAGTTCAATAAGACTGCCAATAACGAGAACAATGATGCAAATCAACAAAGTCATTCCGCTTAGTGTAGCATAGGCTATGAGAGTCGCGCGACCGACTTCGATCCGGTACTTTGTTTCTGCCAGTGCGAAATAGGTGCTATGATCCCGTTTCGAAAATGCACCGCGCGTGTAATACTCCTTCGTTGGAGTCTCGCTGTTGAACTGGGCTAGGACACTCTGGCCCAGAATACCGCTCTGACAGTAGAAGAGTGTCATGGCGATGATAGACTGCAGGGCGTTTGTACCCTTCACGATCGCTCCAGGCGACTTTTCCATTAACTTGCTGATACGGTAGTTGTGTCCGGCAATGAGACGTCCGAAAAAGTGGTTTTGCGCGCCCAGTATTGGATTAGACTCGGTTGAGTTAGGTGGGACAAAAGAAGTATCGAGCAGAACAGTCATTGCGTCTAGAAGCTCGGAGGCATTCAGTGCGGCAGGCACTGGCGCGGTGACCGTCTCGTGTGAAAGAATGCGACCATCCGTGCGGTCGTAGGAAACCGTGGCGTTAAGAAAATATGGATGCATTGAAGTAGTGAAACCTCTGGCTTCCTTCCAACTTGCGTCTTGTCCGCATGTATTGTTCATGACGAGCCTGGCGGGACACGGTATCATTGCCGCTTCGACCGAGCCGTCCAAAGCGTTTCGTGTGCAGAGCATATACGAAGCTGGACCGGACGTGAATTGCTCACATCTCGAATCGCTCCTGACTATCTCGACGTTATCTCGATAGTCCAGTGAGTATACCTGTTGATCCGTAAACAGGGCAATCTGGCTTTGGGTACCTCCGCGTATTGGTAAGCTTGGTTCGACCTGGTTGTACTCTTGCGTAATGAGCACGTGCCGTGAGCAGGTCGTGTTGTCTGTTGAAGCAGTGCCGTGCAAACAATCGTGCTTCTTCTTTTCCGCCTCCGGCGTAATGTCAATGGCGTGCAGTGGATTGCTAAGGAACGAAACATATGCTATGTTGAACATCATGTCTTGCCACACACCCATTTGTTGGGCTAAACTTCCGTTGAAAGGCTCCATGCCAAATGCAACTGGTGCTAACGTTTCTGGTAGGGGTGTGTAGATCGTATGTGTATTCACGCGGCCTGCTCTGTATCAGCTTCTGCTACCAGATATCTCGGAAGCCACTCTTACTCATTATCAATACCCCAGTCAACGGGACAATAGCTTGAGCGACCAGTCGAAGCAGACTCATCACGCGAGGCTTCATTGGCCATTCGTCTGCTGGTAGTCCTTGACCAAGTACAATAGCAAGCAGCCCAAGTGGTCCTGTACTTGATTGCAGCGCAAGAAACTGCGGCAATTGTATTCCTTCGGGCCGTGATACCAACACCCATTGCACAACCTCAAATGTCGAATAAACCGCGCCAGCAAGAAAGACACCATGCGCTTCCGAAAGAACGCGGAGGACCAATATCGTATTGGATTGTGAGGCATGCATAAAGCTCTCGCTCGACAGCCGAGCCGTTCGCGTCGCATATGCGACGGTCATTAAGAAAAATGCGGTTGCCAGGATGGTGGAGCTCCATGCCAGGATTGTCTGCTTGGCTAGTCCCAGGTACCGTCCATCTTTGTACGGTACCCAAGAAGGCAGCCAGGCAGGTCGCTGGCGTCGACTCCGAGGCATAGCGAAACACCTTATATGAATGGCACGAAAGCGAAAAATGCGAGAATGACGGGCGCATGGCGTGAGCTTGTATCGATAATTGGGATATACAGCGGAGGTTGTTGATGGATGGGCGTATCAAATGGATACGAGGTACCAAAAATAGGCGAGGGGGACGGGATGGCCGTCAGTCTCCGGTGAAAAGCTTTGTACAGCAGAATTGTATAAATGCGAGGCAGCGACTAGGGTTGGCCCGTATATTGAAAGCACTAGAGGAGAGGAAGATCTCGTGACTGGTGAGACAGAGCAGGAGCTGGTACTGTTGCCGATTAGTGCTGCTCAAGTTATGGTTGTTCAGTACACATGGGGGCGGAAATCCGTATCGCCACTAGAGCGAGGGCGGGAACGAGGCGTTAAAGTTTCAGCAGCAGGCATCTTGTCCAAAATTAGGAATGGTCGCAGGAATGGAATCAGGACAATGGTGCGTCGCCTGTGGTGTTGAAAGGAGAGTGCACCGGGAGGTTGACATCTGGGGTGGGCGATGACGTCATGTGATTGCCAAAGAAAATACGAATACCGCCGCCGCAGCCGTATGTACTGAAGCAGATAGACCTATGTTGGCAAAATGATGAACGAAGTCATTGCTTTCGCGGTTAACAATTTTCATTGCATCATGCTATGCCTAACAGTGCGCGTCTCTCATCCGAAGAACGAGCGTTCTTTCTTCGCACTTGCCCCAGTCCAGAGAGACGGGCCAGGCATCACAAAGTCCGAGTGATCAAAGCCCGTATGGATGTTCTTCCGCAAACTGGGCTCACTCCCACTATAGAATGCTCTTGCATCGACACCATCGTTGATCACCTTCGTACCTGAGCCTTCAACTTTAAGACTAACACATTGAGGGTAAAACTCAGCGCCCGAGGACGAGTACGCGCCGGTACCGGTATAAGCAACATGCAGCGCGATGATCTCATGTCGAAGCACATATTCCCCAGGAGCTAGACCAGCTGGGATGCGAACGTCCCAAGAGCCGTCGTCTGCGATGAGCTCGTCGGCAGCCCAATAGCCCTCCGCCTCCTCGGTTTTGCGCACGAATCCACGCTCACTGATCTTGACGAACTTGAGCGTTGTCATGTCGACTTCCGAGCAGGGGCCATTGCAAGGTGCGAGATAGTTGATGATGGGACCGTGGTGCGAGCTGGGCCATGCGACGTTTACTTGCCACCAGCGGAGGCGAACGTCGGTACCTGCTGTGACGGGAACGCTGACGTTGGCGTTGGATCCGCCTTTTGCGCAGATGATTTGGGGTTGGTTGGTGTCGATAGGGTAGAGCGGGCTGCCTCCGACGTTGGTGGTGTACCATCCGGGGGTGTCGGAGGGATAGGGTGTTAGATTGTCGTTGGGGTTGAAGCCATTGTAGTGAATGCCATCCGCCCAAACGTCTGCGACCATGGAGTGGCTGAAGACGAAAGGGCACAACGCGGATAGAATGAGGATGGAAGAAGAAGAAAAGAACGCCATGTTTGCAAGCGTAGTCTGGAAGATCGTAGCATACTGGTGTAACCCGTCTCTATATACTATATGCCTTTGACAACACATTTCTGCTGCGTAAAGTACTTTAGGATGGCGTGAAAGATCGAGCCGAAGCGTTGAGTACGAATACTGTCGCATTAGATTAAGGGACGATTAGCCGCGGCAGCCCATAATATCTGGGTGGCTTGAAATGGAAAGAGGTTGTCAAAGGACATGACATCTGGGCAAGTTCTAACTTAGATGAGAGATTTGAAGACTGTACACTTGCTCCTGAAGATATTGGTATACGAACCGTAGCTGCATAGGCTGAAAGGGAGGTTGGCAGCTCAGTGTATGTATTAGTACATACAGTAGCTTCGGTAAAGAGCATTGCGCGATGTTCAGGCTTTGTGCACTCTGTCGGTTGTCTCTACGGCTGAGTAACAAAGGAAGAAAGTAGTGGTAACTTGGTTGCATTGAGTGGTAGGCCGTCGTTCCGGCCAGTGGCGCCGCTAACGCGTCGTCCCGAAAGCCGAAGGACGCGCCCGCGATAGCCTTGTGGTAGCGCCAGATCTTACCAGCTGGATTGTCTCCGAAGCGATTGTCAAACTAGTGAGATGCTCCGCGCTGTCGTGGCGTCGCCGCCCTCTTTGTTGCTAGCCTGCACAGTCCACGGTTGCTAGCCTGCACAATTCACAGTTGACTGCTCGCATGCAGAATAGAGCACCTGGAAAACACCTGATGGATACGAAGACCGATCTCAGCTCCCCCGTTCCGCGGAACAAGATGGCGCTGTCCCAATTTCTTTGTCTAGCCCTTGATAATGTTAGAAATGCGCCAGCTCTAATGCGCCCCGTTCACAGCGAACCCCCCACCCGCGACCGCGGGACGGTCGCAGATCGCTCCGCATTGGTACGATAACCACAACCCTTGCATATCATCTTTCCACGACCCGCGCTTCGGGCCCTCCTCACTTCCGCATCAACACTCCCCCTCTCCCAGTTATCTCGTTGTGGAACTGCCGAAACATGTCTGGGTGCCGCAAACGCTACACAAAGAGCTGTAGTCGCGGCCCACGGTTACAGTCTGGAGAGGATGATGCCTCCAAGCATCGAAGCGGGAAGCCAGACAGCTGTCAAGTAGCAAATTAAACGAGCTGGACTCTGTCATTAGCTGGGTGCATTTTGTCCCGCCGGTTCGGCGTCGGGGGCTGGCGAGAAAAAGGGAGTCAATGACGCCACATCCCGATCCGGAGAATGTTATGTGCGAGTGGGTAAAACAGCAGCACGACGCGCGCGTACTACCGGGTCGCAAACCTCCTCTTTTTCTCTGCTACACTGCGTGAGACCGTCGCCGAGTTGGAGCCGTTCTCGACTTAAACGCGTCCGCCGCTCAGCTACACTTGCCGAAAGCAACTGCAACACTACGGCACACTCTCTTGAAACTTATGGCGAAATGCTCCTCCAGCGCACGGTCGTAGTTGGGGGTATCGCAGTCGATACGAGCAGCTTCGACTTCAATGACCGCTCCTCGAGGGTCACAGCTATTGAGACGACGAACATTACTCTTATCATCCTAGTTGGATGTTTTGTTGGCCTGCGACTCTTCGTGAGGGTTTTCATGGTTCGTAAAATCTTCCTGGACGACAGTATGTGGCCACCCCGCTCCCCTCATTGCGGCGCTCGATCTGACAACGCGTGTAGTTTTGATACTGCTTGCGAGTGTACTGACCATCGCGCTGGCTTCCGTATGCATTGTCGGTAGGACCATCCCGCTCTCGTGTCGAACAGGACATGCTAAGAAGCATAGCTACGCACCATGGCCTTGGAACCCACGTTTGGCTCCTGCCGGTGACGACGGTGTTTGACACCGTCAAGAGCTGTATCCAGGTGAGGTGTTCCGCAGAACGTGTCGATCTAGCAGCAGCTTATCAAGGCAGTATCTGTACATCTGTCAGGTGCTGTACGCATGCGCCATCGCTTCCACCAAGATCGGAATCATCGCGTCTTATCTCCGTTTCATCCAAGACAAGACCTTTCGGCTCGTCATGTATGGGACGGTATTTGTCATAGTCTCTTTGTGGTTCACAGGTCTGTCATCTCTTCGCCTTCTTGAGGTGAGACTTATCATTATCAGGTGTTTTCGTCACAATCTTCCAGTGCAACCCAGTAGCCGCTGCCTGGGATTTCACAATTGTTGGGCGGAAGTGCGTCAACTATGTGGATTACCTGTATGCGAGCTCTTCGATAAATGTAGCCACGGACATCATTCTCTGTGCGCTGCCCTGCCCGTACCTATGGAAGCTCAACATGCCGAAGAAGCAGCGAGTGATACTCTGCTTGCTTTTCGCTGGGGGTGCCGGGTGAGCGATGCATCGCAAATTGTAAGGAAAACTGATTGACTTGAGCAGTGCATGCATAGCGGCCATCGTCCGAATCACATACTTACACACTCTGCGAAGTATGGACATAACATGTAAGTGCCCATCGCAGACGTCGCCCTTCTCAACATACAGCCGACTAATCGCGCCAGTCCAACTCGTCCCATGCCTCAATCTCTCCGTTATCGAATGCAGTCTCGGAATCATCTGCGTCAGCATACCGCCGCTACGACCACTCGCCGCTCGAGTCTGGCCCAAAGGCATGACGAGCAGACTACGCGGCGGCAGTCGCCTAACCTCAGCTAAATCTCCTCTGCACAGTCTCACTCTCAGCAAACGATCCGCCAAGCGTCAAAGCGATACGACCATGACCACGAATCCGACAGAGCACAACTCACAGACGGACCTGAACCGAACAAGGGAAGGAGACACGACGCACGAGATGGAAATGCGACCGTACAAGACCGATGCTGAGGCCGTGTCGGAGGTGCAATCGCAACAGAGGTCATACACATGAAGAGATGGCTCTGGTCAGCGGGCCGTATCTGCCCAATTTTGGTGCTGTCAGCTCGCACCAAGCGAAGAATATCGGTGAGGTATTCAGCTGGCGCAGGGGCAATCGGCGACTGACCGAAGCAATACGGACGATGCGAAGCTCACCGAGATTCACTGTTGCAAAGCGAAGCGCAACACGACCAACACCAGCGCTGCGCTAGGCACCTAACAACAACACTGTAACCACAATGCGCGCTGGCGCGAGGGCTGAGCTTATGCGATGGCCAAGCTCAAAGCCAGCCTGAGGAGAATATTTGGCCAAGCAAACTTTAGCTTCAGCCAAGACCACAGCCACGTAGACCGGAAATTGGTTGGACGAGCCGGTTCGACGTCACCGAATTTCCACCCAATGCGCCTCGCTGGATCTTGGGTGTGCTGGCGATCCCGCTGTAGTCTATCTCCTTGCGGAAGTAGGAGTGCAGACTGCGGCCTGGCAAGTGTGCCCGAAGGCCTGAGGTCATCGCTACGAGGTAGCTTCGTATTCGATATATAAATCGTGGTTGTGCATCCAAGTGGAACATCATCAGCATCAAGCTTCAACGTCTCAAAGCAAATCTCTTTCAAAGGCCAACCATCTCGCACAAGTCTTTGTCCCACATTACACCAGCCCACAGCTTAAAAGTCTCGAGGCCTCGTACGACCAACCTTTTACCACACGACTCACACGTACCAACCTTCTCACCAACTACAAATACCACATCAACCACGCACGATGAGACTCTCCGCCATCACAACGCTCCTCTTCGCGACCCTCACCCTCGCCTCTCCCGCTCCTGCCCCTGCCGCACAACCCACCGCAGCCCTCACACCAGCATCACTCGCACCCGAAGTCGACGCGCGCGCCGCCAGTGTCCTTCTCGACCGCGCGTCTAAGCCCAAGAAGCCCAAGGGAGGCAGCGGCAACAACAACAACGAGACAGAAGAGAACGCCGCCAACGGTATGCTGGCACCGAGTCGTGTGTTAGAACTTAGTGCGCTAGGATTAGGAGTCATGGAGGTTGTACGACTCTGGGCGTAGGATGGGATGATATGTTCTGTACGATAGCGGGATGGTGAAATTTCGGGGCGTTTTCTTCTTGAGCGTTATGATTGCGACGACATTTGGATCGGATGATTCATGACCGGAGTGTACGATATATATACAAACTTGATACCACGAGTGCTTCACTCGAGCAACAATCCTACTTCTGAATTCTGTCTATCTCAGAGCCCTCTATGCATACAGGCGCGCGTAGTCCCCGTGGATGAATCTGCATTCACAACCTCGCTACAAACCTCCACCGAGTTATCCCAGCCCTACGTCATACCAACACATGGTCCTGCATCAGCATCATGAACGGCTCAAAAGCGCAACGATCAGCGAAGATCAGACCTTGGCCACGGTTATTCTGCTTGCCGCACCGAAACGTGACACTTTCATCTACCGGTAATCTACACCGCATCGTGATGCAGCTGACGGCGCCCAGGATGCCAGAGTGGAAATTGGCGGGGGTTGGGTGGCGCAGCCGTTGTGAGGCGGTGCAGCGGCTAGGCAGATCGATCTTGTGAACTGGGAAGATGGGCTGGCGCTGCACTGCCTCGAACGACCGGTGTAAGTGGTAATCTTGGCTTGCAACTGGCGGCTATACAACTGTGGAGATGTTGGACGCCCCAGCCGGCAGCTTGGGGTTTGAGAAAATGGGTGCTGCGACAAAGAAATGGGGCGTGGTGATGGACCATGGTTGGAACCATATTGGAAACACGAAGACCGTCGCTCGAGAGGTGGGTTCGAATGCGCGCCGTGGGTCGCGGCTCAGCCTTTGCATTCACGGAAAGTCTGGTTCGAGCTCTGGGGATTCGCGCATATATCGGTACACTTAGTGCGATGGCAATGTTGCTTTTTCGCCGTTGGTACCACTATCCGAATGACCGGCAATGGCAGACCTTGCACCCAGCGACCAAAAGGTAGTAATTTTCATGTTCTTAATCATTTCTTTGTTTCTTCATTCTTCTATCGACATAGGATCTATATGCTGTTTGTGTCCGCGCTACCAAATGCTAAATCAAACCAACCATTCCTTTTTTCTAGTGGGTATCTTCCAAACCGAAATGCTAAATAATAGACAGAGAAGGGAAAGTATACAGTGAATGTACATGAGAGAGAAAGCGGGAGGGAGCGAGAGGTATCGGACCATAGGTAAGAAGGGGGAGAAAAGAAGTATGGCGGCAGCGACCATCCCACCGGCGCATCTCTGCGCCAATACGACAGCTCGTCAACGACGACAGAACCGCTGTTAACCAGTCAGCTGCACAGCTCTGGATACAAACTCAGACGAGACTGTACTAACCGCACAACCATACTTCCCCACCTCCCCATCGTCTACCTGACGCCTCTCAAGCATCCCCATCCGTCTTCTCGTCCCTCGGGTAAAAGCTCCTAAGCTTACTCTTCCTCTCCGAATAGACCCCCCTCAACCACTCCATCCCAGACCAATCCATAGTAGGCACTCTTCTCCTCTTCCCATCTTCGTCTTCGCATCCCCACTCGGCCTCCGAACCGAACGTACTCTTCCCTTCTAAGCACTCCTTCGCATCGCGGAGCCCTCTTCCTTCAGTGCTTTCACTGCTCTCGCGAAGTACAGCGGGTCCCGGATACGCTGGTAATGTATCGACGCTCGTCTCCCTACCCCTGCGCATTTCATCTTCGACCTCCATAGCGCTTTGGCAGAACCAGCTCCCCCGGTCGAATAGACTGGCGCGTCTATGTCCGAAGTTGAAGTGGCTTTTGCGGTTGAAAGTACTTTTCCGTTCCAGTGTGCTTTTCCGGAAGGTACGAGTAGAGATGGCGCTTGTCAGCCGACGGTGTGTTTTACTGCGGCTGAGCGATCGACATCTACTCTTGCGTTCGAGTTTCTCCCCAAAGCTGGCGGATTTGCGTACAGTGCGCGCGCTGAGCGGACGGCGCGGCGACGCATCGAGTTCGTGGAGTGTGGGCCGGTCACTTGCGAACTTCTCCATAAGTTCGAATTTCGGGGGTGAGCCTGGCTCTACGGGGCTGAACTCTGGCAGAGCTGTTGAGTGCATCGGCATCGGACATGATATTCGCGTTTTGAGCTGCTCTGTGCTGGCTATTGAGATCTTTTCGGAGAGGACGGTCGGGCTTCGTGTGTGTAGAGCTTCTCCGTGGTGAGGTGTAGGCTGGGGTCGGTGGAACCACGTTCTTGAGGGGAACCATGTTCTTGAGCGCGCTTGACGTATGCTGAGGTGAGACAAGAATATGATGACAATGATGAAGAAGAAAGCTATGCCGATGCCGATACCGAGGCTCTTGTGGGTTGAGAGTTTTCCACGTTTTGAGAGTGCTCCGCGGGCGGCAGGATGTGTGATCGGGAGAGCGCTTATGGTCGGCAGCAATGTGAGGAGAGGGATGAGAAGTGATCTTGAGGGTGCCATGGCTGATGTGTCGGTCCTCGAGTCGTGCCGGTCGTATAGTCGCACTGGTGCAGTCGTGAAAGCTTCAAGCGGTAATCCCTATCATGAGTTCGAACAATTAATATGGAAGGTTGATGTTGGAGGTACCAAATTAAAGATTCCTTCGAGACCCCGGGAACCAGAGCTACATATTCTAGATGTACCATAAGGGTGGCGCAGGGCACATTCGCCGGTGCTTAGTCTCGGGATACGACCCCTGCGGCATTGTTGGTGGTGATGTCTCGCTTCGATGCTGACGTGCGATCTCAGCGATTTCATTTGCCGAATGATTCTGAAACGCCCCAATCGACGTCGCTGCAGGGCGTTTGCGAGAAATTGTTTCATTTGGTTTCCCGCATGAGGCGTGGAGGCGTGGGTTGAGGCTAGTGGGATCTAGGGGCGGTTGAGGTGGTCGTGGTCGTGTAATTATCTAGGTTGCTTCAGCGTCTGCGATCGCGAGAGATGGCCCGCGAGCAGGTACCTATTACTACTGCGCACACATTGCTGAGAGCACATGTTTCGCATGTTTCGCATGTTATAAATGCGTGCACTAAGCATGCAATCTTCGAACTCGATGAGTATTCCATTAACTGGCTAAACCTAACGAGGCCCGCGTCAGCCTTGCGCCCGTCGCCAACGATACCGCACAAGTGGGTTCACGAACAATCATTCAGGTAAGTCGTAAAAACTAAGTCTAATGTGGCAATACCGGCGTCAGATCGTGAGTGGGTAAGCCGGCGATCTGGTGAGGATTCTCGGGATACATGGCTTAGTCCCCGAGTAAGGCCCCGACGCGGGCCCATCGCTGGACCTGCCTTCGCCAGCAGCGCATTGGTCTTCCATCGCCGCGGTAATACAGTAGAATTCATAGAAGAGATAGGTCAGCAGTCCTGGAGATGATCAGCGAGAGAATATTTGAACAGGTCACTAAAATGGTTGGATGCAGGGTGGTGGCGGAGTCTGATGGCCTGGGCGTGGCAGTTGTAATAAGAAGGCGCAAGTAAGCACCAAGTCACCATGGGATACATCATTCTCTGCAAACCGTAATCGGGTCGAACGAAGGATTGCCGACCTATACTAAGAATACGGCATGCCCTATGTACTAACGCCTTAGGGCTAGAAGGCGACCAAGTGCAAGTGTGGTGAAAAAGAAGCGAGGCATTGTAGTGCCCAATAGAAATCTCACAGCCGCATAATCAAACAGTTATGCCAGGCGGCGGAGATATGTCAAACGACTCAGAAAGCCTCGGAAGGGTTAGCGGCACGGGCATCTTCAAACGATCTGGCGTAGGTACTGCACACAGTGGATCCAAACTCTCGCTACGAGAGCGCTCAGCATCTGACGCTGTTTCAACAACTCAAGGTATACTTACATATGCATTATATCGCTGGGAGAAGGAGAGGGCTCTCGTTTGCTTGCGGCTTCAGTATCCTCCGTGTTGAACTTGAAATAATCGCCATTGTCTTTGAATGGACTCATCGTAGAGTCACGCCCTTGGCTGTGGTCGTGTATACTCGGAGTCGGCGGTATGGGGGTCAAGCTCGTATGCGGACGATCAAGGTAACTTGACAACCTGGTTGGACAAGCGGCGCTAACACTCGCTCTGAGACCTCTCGGATTTGCGTCTAGCAGGGCAGCGGCACGGAACGGTTTATGCGTACTTGAGGGTTGCATTGGGTTATGGACGAAAGCCCGTTTGAAGAGCCCTAAGACGGACGCTGTTGATGAGGTCCGGCTGCGGAAGCTGACACCGCCTTCAGACCCCGTGGCGGAAGAGACGCTGAGATTCCTGCCTGTGTTGTCCACAGTCGGTAGATGAGAACGGTCCATGAGGCTGAAGATACCGCGAAGAGCGGCAATGGCTGCATCAACTGAACTTTGTATGCAGGCCCAGGAGTACTCGAGACGGATAAAGTCATCCATGCTATCCTCGACTTGTTCCATCTGGTTCAAGCAGACAGAGACCGCGTCGGCGATGATGGTAGCACCAGTGATCCAGGCGTTTGCGACGGCGTCCTGACAATGGACAGGCTGGGCCTGGATGAGATGGATGGCCGAGTTTGTGGTCTTGTCAATTGCGAGGTCGGCAATGTCGCGCTGCTGGCAGATATCGACACGTAATAGGGATCGTCGGCTGGAGGGGGAGTTGTCTGCCTTGTACATGGTGGACTTTGCGCCGTCGTAGACGGCCTTGAAGGCGTCTTGGTGGACGTATGCGATTCCGGCGTTGAGATTGTCGAGCATCGACAGGACTGAATCGGCATCGTCGCCGAGGACGGTGTGTAGAATTGCGACGTGATCCGTTCCATCAATGACGGCGTGTGCTTGGAGGGTTTTGAAGAAGGTGTAGTCATTGCATCGGCGAGAGGCATGAAGGTTGTGTCTTACGAGTGCAACGCGCTGAGTCCAATGCAGTCTTTGTGTTGCGTCAGTGCCCATGTTGGTCGGTATGTCTTGTGGTGCAGCTGAAACAGCTTTCTGCACGTGTTGCACAGCAGCTGTCAAAACTGACATTCGGGAGACGATTGGCGGTACGAGAAGGGAGAAAGTAGATGACTGCGTCCTCGTCTCCTCGAAGCTTATGCGACTTTATAGAACGAACCAGCGATATGGCGAGTCTCTTGAACGTCCCTGTGACTGGTAGGAGAGTATGCCCGACGATGTAGGTAGACGTCTCGGAGTAGTCCGTATGAAGAGGGTATGCTCCGCCGATCGTGGTTCTCAGGTTGGTTATACTTTTCTTTGTTATGTCCGGAAAGAGGATTCTACGTTGACGCTACTTATCAAACCAAAACACACTGCCAAATTGAGAGACCCGAGCCAGGCAGCCTCGAACCTAGCCGACTACGTTCATGTATATTCGTAGCATGGCATGTTCTAGATGCGCGTAGGGCTGAGACATGGAGCTTCTCGTCTTGCAACGGTCGAAACAGTATGACTAACAGGGAAGCTCAGGTAGTCCACGATGCTCTATAAGATATGCATGCTCTCATGCATAGCAATCTGAGCTTAGAATGGTTGTCTCCGCAAGTCTTTGTTCGTCGTTTAGTGTGCATGTGGTAGCTAGTAAATTACTGTCATGGTTTCCTGTGACGTTGAGCTTCAGTCGCCCTCTTGCTTGTAAAACAGCCTTCAGACAAAGACCGCGTCGAGGCTGAGGAGGGATGAGAAGGGCGGTTGGCTAGACAATGGCAGGCGAATGTAGGGTCTCGGATGAAGACAAATAGGTTGGTGACCAGCCGCTCGTCCGAGACATCTGACGATGTAGTCGAGGTGTGTTGCCATCCTGGTTAAATAGCTCGATCGGGATGGAATTGGTTGAAGAGGAATGGTGCCGCTGGCAGCGCGGTCTGGGTGTGAGAGCATCTAAGTCACTGCGCTTGATCAATCCGACGCACGAGGATGGCGTGCGGAAAAGGGTGTGAGGTTGCGCGATTTCTACGTTTCGTTCGTAATGAGGTTGACGGCGACGGCGTCTCCCGAATGATGAGACGCAAAGATAGCAACACTCAAGCGGCCGAGCGTGGTGGGGCCAAGGCCGCCCTTACTAAGCCGATAATGGACTGGCCCACCCACCGACCTCTGCCAACCACCAAGCTACTCAACGCGCGAGTGCAGAATTTTTTAATCCCGCGACCTAAGCGACTCATCAAGGCCGTCGTAGCGTCGCGGTACCCGTCGCGATGGCAATGTGGCTGCAATCCATCGCTCGCTCCGCCGTGGCGAACCGCCCGGAACCGTCGGCAGAACCTGCTTTTAGGGGCGATGGGTGGCCAGCCCTCGGCTCTTTTTGCAGCACACCACTTCAGCAAAGGTCCGGTATCCTTATTGTGGGACCACGATGAAGAAAATTCTGTCTCAATGCTCACGAGAGCGTGGGGAAGCCGAATAGTCAGCCGCTATCATGAGGCTCGCCTCCAGAGCTCGAAAATTCTGCGCCAGCAGCTTCGTTCATATAGAGCGCGACGACGTGGATACTGCTTGCTTCATCAGTGAGCTATCATTTCGCTACTACCGGTAAACATCATCGATTACCTCGTTGGGAAACCTGGTCGACCTCGAGACATTCGAGATGGACGTCGCGCCAACAAACGCTGGAGCTCCTTCCGAGGGCGTGTTTCCCAAGATGGACAACAGGTCGGAAAAGTCAGTCCCTCACTCTTCGAGTGATCTGGAGAAGCAAAGCAACGCCCCGGAGGAACAACTGCAAAGGAAGCTTTCCAGCCGTCACTTGCAATTCGTCGCCATTGGTAGGCCCATCCTCTTTCTCACCTTCAGCTCCCCGCTAATCTTCGATAGGTGGAACTGTTGGCACTGGTGTCTTCATTGCTTCCGGTGGATCGATCGCAACAGCTGGTCCAGTCGGTGCCCTCCTGGCCTACGTTTTCGTCGGAACCCTCGTCCATGCCGTCATGCAATCGCTCGCCGAAATGGCCACGTCCCTCCCGGTCGCCGGATCCTTCACGCAATACGCCTCTCGCTTTGTGGACCCTAGTTTTGGCTTCTCGGTGGGGTGGATATACTGGTTTTCGTGGAGTCTTACCTACGCCCTGGAACTCACCGCGGCTGGCATCATCATCCAGTGGTGGAACGCGGACCTCAGCATTGCCATTTTCATCACCGTCTTCTGGGTCCCGCTCACCCTTGTAAACTTCCTCCCCGTGGATATGTTCGGCGAATTCGAGTTTTGGTTCTCCTCGCTCAAAGTGATTGCTTTGATCGGCTTCTGGATTTTTTCCATCTGCATCAACGCTGGCGTTGGTCAGCAAGGATACCTCGGCTTCCAGTACTATGACAACCCCGGGGCTTTTGCACCCTACCTGACCGACGGTCCGAAAGCGAAGTTTGTGGGCTTCTGGGCGGTGTTGATCCAGGCCGGCTTCGCGTTCCAGGGAACTGAGTTGGTTGCCATCGGTGCCGGCGAAAGCACGAACCCAAGGAAGACGATGCCGAGGGCTATCCGGAACACCTTCTGGAGCATCTTCCTTCTTTTCGTCTTTACCATCTTCTTCATCGGCATCTTGGTTCCGTACGACAATCCGGATCTACTGATTGGCGACACGAATGCAAGCTCCTCTCCTCTCGTCATCGCAGCCCAACTTGCCGGTGTGTCAGTCCTCCCACACATCATCAACGCGGTGCTCTTGACAGTCGTCTTGTCTGCCGCAGGGTCGAATGTCTACTCGGGAAGTCGTATCCTCGTCGGTCTCGCCGAGCAAAACTGCGCACCGCAATGGTTCCGTCGTACCACTAAGCGCGGTGTTCCGTGGGTCGCGACCGCCGTTACGTCGGCAATGGGCCTTCTTGCGTACATGAACCTGTCGAGCAACGGAGGCGAGGTGTTCAACTGGTTCCTGAACATCGTGGCTGTAGCAGGGTTCATCGCCTGGTCTGCCATTTGTATCTGCCACCTGCGCTTCATGGACGCTCTAAAGGCCCAGAACATTGATCGCGACACACTGGCGTACAAATCTTGGGGAGGCCGCATTCTTGCCTGGTACGGCCTAGTATTCTGTGCCATCATCGTCCTTACTCAAGGCTTCATTGCCTTTGTTCCCTGGAACACGAAGGACTTTTTCATCGCTTACATCAGCTTGATCCTCTTCGCTGTACTATACATCGGACACAAGGTCGCGACCCGGAGCAAGTTCATCAACCCTGCTGAGGCTGACCTCGTCACCGGTGCTTTCCACGAAGAGCCTGCTGAGACGTGGGAAGAAAGCCCGCGCAGCCGGTGGAAGAAGGCGATGGCAGAAGTGTTCTGAGCCTACTCGATTTGTGGGTCATACCTAAAAGTGCTGTTTCGTTCGCATTCGCATAGCATAGCATATGGTGGAGTTTCCTAGTAGCATGTTTCCTATTCTAGCGCCAGATACCATCATTAATGCGATAATGTTAATACCGCTTTGTTCACTAGTCCTGTCCTCGCCATAGCAGATACCGATCTTCTCTGCCATCGACCATGCATAATCTGCTATGAACAATCATGCAAGCGTGATACCATCGATGTATTTTGACCCCTTGGTGTCATCAAACTCCTTCCAAGTACTTTCTCAATGCGTTTCAACCTTAGCCTGCATAGCCGAGCTCGCGTGGAAGAATGCAGAAGGCGTCGCTGCGGCTCCAATTGTGGGAATTGGGGCGAGGAAATTCGAAGGATTGAAATAGATTGGAACGTCTGCAATTCATTGGCGCAGGACAGCAATATTCTCTTGTCGATGATGTAAATGGTAGACGACAACCTTGGAGAGCTGCAAGGCTCGTGCATGCGGTGACGTCGATCAGCTTGCAAGCGAAGTGGGGCGCTAGGGCCGAAGCTTCCGCGGCGGCCAGCTGCACGAACCCCAGCCTTGCCACGAATACAACCTCGTCTTTCCGCCACACTTCCATCTCACCACCATCTGCACATCCGGTGGCAGAGACGAGTGTCGCCACAGCATTGACAAGGTATACGCCGCAGTGTGAGCTGACCGCGTATCGGCACCGCTACGAATTGGCCCTGAATATCGCGGGTTTCTCCCCTTTCATATTCCCGACCCCTGTCTTATAACTGATTGACAAGTTCGATTCAAGTTTTTCATCGATGTCATCGATTCTCCCTGCTCATTCGTCTCTATTCCTTTTGCCTGGCCACCAGTCTCCTCAATGTTCTGCGATCGGCACTGATAGGCCGCCCGCCAACCGCACGTTTCAACGGCGCCGTTACAGGATGACAGCCCGTTGCCACTTGACAGTGCCTCCACAACTTCAACTGATGTACACAAACTAAACAGCATGCCGCATGAGGAACTATCGAATTTGCACGTGGAGACCATCAATGCCATTAGAATCTCTCCGCTGCAGGCCTCTTCCAGACCACAAACCTTGCCACCGCGCGGTACCTACATCTGATTCGCACAAGGTGCCGTCCTCCTTTCCGGGCATTGACATGGGTTTCCATGCCGCCCGCCAGGTTCCACACCCCCGCATGTTTCCACGACCGCATCAAGCCCCGGAGATGAACTGTCAATGCTGCCAATCGGCATCCACCAAAGCTCCCTTTCGACGTCACCCGCCTGTGCGACCCCGATTTGTATCGCAGCGCAAAAGCATGGCAGCAAGCTTCTGGAACCGCTCACACCGCCATGCGGCTCTACGGAATGGCGCAGAGGCGGTGCTCCAGGCCCACGTCACACCACAGCGACACAACCAGCGTCTAGCATGGCGCCTGACTTCTGCAAGCGTATTGTACCTGATAGTAGCACAGAACCACCACCACCAAGTAGCCATATCGAGATCATCACTACCCCTTGCAGTCAGCCCTCCGAGACGGATCTACAGGGCCGCATCCTTGGTAATCATGCGTAGGGTATGTGGTCCCGAGCGCCACTTCATTGATATTCGAGCTTGACAGCTCGGTTAGCCATGAAATACACCAGTGTTTTGTCGATCTCTGTGCATTGAAGCTGAACTATCGTGATCGACGTCACTTCTACCAAGCCTAGACGACACTTGGTACATGGCATTCTTGAATTGCCCCTGAAGCGCTAAGTCCACCATTGATGGGCGAGTTGGGGCGTAGTATGGCCTTGTTTATGGCGCTGACCTTGATCGAGATGGGCAGTCCGCGATGACGACGCGGTGGAAGCCCCTTGTCAAGAGTACCGGTGGGACAGTGCCATGACACTGGACATCAGGAGCACTCGAGAAGGTATAAAGAGGCCGCTGGATGTCGACATTTGAGACAGCATCACGCAAAGCATCTTCTACTCCACAACAACTAACTTCAACACCTCTACCTTCCAATCACCAACCAACCAACCACATCCTTCAAGATGCAGTTCTCCATGATCCTCGCCTTCGCCGCCGCGGCCGTCGCTGCCCCCGCCATGAGCACCCTCGAGGACCGCCAGGCCCCTCTCTGCGCCAGCGGAACCGCCCAGTGCTGTGCCACTGATGTGCTCAACCTGCTCATCCTCAACTGCGCTCCTCGTACGTCTTCCTCCACCTTCATAACCTCCTACCACAACCACTAACACTATTGCAGCCCCGGTTGTCCCCACCGACAGCACCAACTTCATCGACATCTGCTCCGACCAGGGCCAGCAGGCCAAGTGCTGCCTGCTCCCCATCTTGGAGCAGGCCCTGATCTGCTCCGACGTCACCCCCAACGCCCCTCCCCCGGCTCCCGTCGCCGCTTAGATCACCTGATCTCCGCAATGTCTTTTAGATGATGGCTTGTACATTATTTTTGTATCGAGGAGCATGTACAATGGCGTTGGATTCGCCCTGGGTCTTTGAGCAGTCGCATTCTCGCCTCTCCCTTTCTCCTTAGGGATCTTTAGGCACTCGAGATGCTTCGGATAGCTTTAATATGAAATGCAATTTAACTTGTCTTCACCATTTCTCTTCACCTCTTGCTTAACGTGCTTTGTATGCTTCAATGCCATATTTTCCTGTTGGCGAGTTGGGCACCGTCCAACTCGATCAGTAATGAGCGGAATAAACCGACCCTTGTCAAGCTCACGACTTCTTCCGCGGAGGTGGGAACAGCTTTGCCTTCCAAGTCGTAGTCCGCCGCCAATCATGGGTCCACATCGTTCGCGTCGCGCCTACGCTTAATTCTTTCCCGCACCGGCTCGTCATCCTTCGCCCCACCCTTCCTTCCCGGATCGTCAAGTCTCCCTCATCGAGATGCAATTGCGCTTCTTTCGTGCTATAATCACTGGACACTAGCTTGTTTGCGTTGCAGCTTATTCACATTGGAAAGCCTAAATAAGCTAGAGCGCTATGAATGGCGGCACTGGCTGATAACTCATACCAGCTTCACATCATAGCGCAATATTTGGTATTTTCTCGTGCGAGTCTACATACTCTACGTGTATATAAGCTCTATCTCTTTCTGTAGATCTTTTCACGCACACACAGCTCTCCATATTGGAAGACGGTACTAACTTCTATGTCTGTCCAGTTCAGGTGGGAGTGTTCGCTAGGACCTGGAACACATCGCGTCTACGCTGGTGTTGTGTCCGCGATAAACGAGCTTGACTCCCGATAAAGATGCGACGTTTCTGATCTTTCAATATGACAGACACGTTCACCCTGCTCTCCTCGAACACACACGCCTTCTTCGCCTTTATCCTCTTTCTTATCTTCGAGGAGCCCAGCTACACTGCACTAGCACACTTATCTACCTTAGGCGCTGGAGCTCGGAAACCTCATTAAAACGGTAACGTCATAAATCTCATGTCTACAAAAACTTCGGCTATGCAAAACGCATGCGGAATGTTGCTTTGGAAAGAAAGTTCTCGTCAAGCTCTGACAGAGAGCATTTCCTAACATGTGGAGGTCTTCCACTTTCAATTAGCAAACCACAGAAACGAACAAATTACAGGCTTTAAAAGCATAGTCACGAATGACCCGCTGATCTGGGTTAGGAACGACTGTTTCGGTACTAGTCTTTCTCTGGACCCTCCTTAGGAGGAGCAGAAATCATGAACGACAAGCGCTGTCTATCGCGGCAGACAACCTCCTATACATCGGTGTGAGACGACGACAAGAACGACGACGACGACGGCTGTTAGACGAATTACCTCCCAGGTTTTCCTTGATCAGAACATATATTTCGGCACACGGATTAGAAACGAATCCTACGTCGAACAAATGAATTAAATTACTGAACATCTCTTGAGCTTCGACTAAGCCAACCTGATCATAACTCTCGATATTGCGCCATTTCCTTGCCTCTCCCGCCAAGTATATAACCGGGTACGGAAGCATCAAAAAAGGTGGAGAGAGAACCATGGAAAAACAATGTCGTGGTGAAGCTAGGCACTGACAGTATACGTCTCATCTGGAACGAGAACCGCATTCACACCGTCTGCGGATGTTGTGCCTACCGATATACTTTCTATCCACGGTTTCTTGTCGACACGATCAAGTCTCTCGAAGCGTTTAGCCATCTTGAACAGCACGTACGTAACTTCTAGCATCGCGAGCTCGTCTGAAGTGTTACGTTAGCAAGACCAAAGCCCGGTGCGGAGAACCACTTACTCCCCAAGCAAATTCGTGGGCCCTGCATGAAGGGGATGTATGCCTGAGATGATTTTAGCGAACAATGAAGTTTAGCGACCGAGTTTATTACCCAATTGATCCCTGGTTGGACATCGTTCCATCTGTCGGGTCGAAAATCTTCCGCATCTTCGCCCCATATGTCTTTCCGACGCTGCATAGCCATTATACTGAAGGACACCATGCTGCCTGCCGGTACCAGAACCGGAGATGTACCATCTGGTCCACCACCAACCGGTAAGACCGTATCGTTGTATGCCTCGCGAGAGTTACTGGGAAGTATGGGGAGCACCCGTAGAGCTATGTCATCGTATCAGTCCATACCGCAAGATCAATGCTACGTGACTTACCTTCACGAATGCAATTCACATGATACTTCAACTTCTTCAAATCATGCGCGGTCGGCTTCTCCGCCCCAAAATCCTTAGCCTCTTGCCGCAACTTCTTCCACACATTTTCGTACCGACCAAGAAGGAAGAACATGTTCGTAAGCAGGCACCCGGTAGTATCGGCAGCAGCTACGAAAAGCATGCAAGCTTCATCTCTCAACACCTTACGGTCTTTCGTTCGCTCCGCAAGGCTTGCGAGAAAGTCGCGACGCTTCCCCAAGTCCGCCGCGTCTTGAACGGCGAGTACCTCGTCCACTTGTTTTCCCATGTATTTGTGGATCTTCTCCACTTGCCGATAGAAATCTTTCATCGGAAAGAGGAAGGTAAACATGCCTAGTTGCCATCGCTTCTCACATCCTCCGCCAGCGTACTTCATCGCGGTCAAGAATTCCTCTTCCTCTTTCTTTTCCGACTGTTGAGAGTTGATGGTAGTCTTGCCTCGGATAAAAGAGGAAGCCAGATCAGTCGCAAGCTGGAAAAAGTATGGCGCTAGATCAACGGTGCGTTTGTCGGATGAGGCTTCCATAACTCTCTCCAAGAAGCTCTCAACAATCCCTTCCCACGCGCTAACATCGTTCACCCTCATCCGACTAAATGCCGGTTGAATCACCGCCCTTGAATTTGCCCAAGCATGTCCATCAATTTGGAAAAGACTGCCCCCCAACAGTGGCCGGAAAGCATGCTTCCTCCTCCACCCCACTCCATAGTCGTAAAAGTTCGTCGAAAGCACTACCTTGATATTTTCAGGTTCAATGGTGTGAATAACCTTTTGGGTCATGAATTGAGAACTATAGGTCTTTCCATAGCGGCCGTATTGAGCGCATGTTCTTTGGAGTAGAGTCTTAGAATGATAGGCCTCTGTTGATTCGCGGATATCGCGGAAACCGAAGAAGTCTCTTCTCGCAGGGGTGGGAGGCGGCCGGCAGCCGTGTTGGGCAATGAGTGCTCTCCGTTTGCGCCATACTTGGAGCCGAATTACTGCCCTCCAAATAATCCAAGCACTGATGAGCAGGAGAGCGGGTGCTTTCATGTTGCTTTTCTCCATGTCGTTGCAGGCGGGATCGTTCGCGAATTCGGGTTCAGCTCAGCCGCGTATTGACGATAGCGAGGTTGCACGTGGACTTATAGGATTGCCAATCAATTTCAATGCAACAATGTGGACTCGGCTTGCTTGGGTAGATAGTAATCCGTATGCATGCGGGGTTCCCCGAACTAGCGAGCGCTTAGCTACTCGCTGCGGCTTGTGGGTATTGACAACGCACACTGCAGACGACTATACCTTACACAGAAACACCCCGGGTACCGCTGCAAGAATCAGTATCAAAGTCGTGCGCTCGTATTCCGATGGAGGATTTTTTGGTTATCTAAGTTCGCACACGTTGAGGATTGTTTGCTTCTGTTGCGACTGTGGAAAGCGACATGGACGCTTGTAACCAAAGCTAATAATTTGATCGTAATGATTGCATAACGCCCCGTTACAACTGCAATTACCTCTAGCCTCTACACTCATCGTCTATTCGGGTGGTAGATCTCCTGGTTTATGTACGAGCAAAGCGCAAGCGAGCCATCCTTCTGAATACCAGTGCCAATGTACGTCTGAAAGCCACACCCATCTTTCAGACTGCGATGTGTGCAAGACCGCTCGAGCGCCCTCATATAGTTCGCGAAGTAGCGATCTCTCCCTCGCGCCACAAGATAAGATTTCAAACCCACCGCCGCGTCGTAGTCGTTGCTTGCGAAATGTCTCACTGGTACGTACAGCTTCGGATCCACCGAGGTACCCCGAGGCTTGATGTCGAAATTGTATAGTACTCCTGCAGTCTCATGCTTGTCGCACTTCAGATCTTCGGTTTCCGGCAAATCAGCACTCAACCCTAGAGTAGACCACCAGAGATCTTTGAGTTCGCTCCGTGCAGTGGTGCTCAGCGCATCGATCTTACCACCCAGGGTCATCATGTCGCATACACTGCGAAAGCTCGATTCCGGTGACCGCACATATATCTTGAACCGCGATGCTTCTGGGTCGATGCAGTCGATGGCTAAGCCAATGATCTCCAACTTTGCACCCTGATCGGTTTTGGAAAATTCGAGGAGCTTGTCGTAGGCTTCAAATGGGTACCCGTATTTTCGCAGCGTCTCGATTGCTGCAGTCAGGACTTCGAGACGAGAGATACCGTGCTGCTCAGCCTTCACTGGTACGAAGTATGCTTTCGTGGCAATACGTGAACCTAGTTCGAAAGCTAGGAATAATGATGATGGGGAGCTGTGGTTTGCGTCTTCAGAGGCTGATCGTGTTGTGCTTTCACTGGAGGTATCTGAGGATATGCTTCTGCGCTTTGAGGCGCCACGGAGTTGTCCTTTGAATTTCCGCCAGTAACTCTTTCTTGAAGCCGGACGTAGTTCTTGGTTTGCCTGCATACTGGCATCGTAGAAAGAGTGTCGCAAGATGTCCAGCAGGGTCAAATTTGTCCCGGGAAGCGCATCTCGGAGTTGATCGCATAGCTCCAGTGTCGAGGCTTGGTTAAACGGGTCTTTTAGGCTCCCTGCGTCTTGACCAATCATTTCCACGGCATATCGAATCTTCGGCCCTTTCTTTGGGGTGTCCCAATTCCAACTGTACTCTAACGGCGAGAAGTCATCGGTCATGAAACTCCTCCATCCCGGCTTGCTACCGACAGTAGTCCTCGCGGGTCCGAGACGAGAATTGATGTAGTGCAAGTGGAAAATAAGACCGAAGTACTGGCTTTGCAAATCGTACCCAGCTTCTTCCATTAGAATGCCCAAAATCGATCCGGTAGTTTTCCACCAAAACTCCGCATCGACGTTGTTATTGCTTTGAGCCAGCAGTGATAGGATCTGCCATGGCTGAGTGAGCGATTGTGACTTGCTCGGAAAGATTTCCGTTCCATAAGCCTTTCATAGCGTTAGTAGTGCCCTGGTAATACCCAGAGAACCGTAGAACTGTTGTCACTGACCGGTGTGCCATTGTGATAGCTGGGCTCGATAGCGATCGACATCATGGACATGACCATTAACTCCTCTTTCGTAGTCAGAACCTGAGGTGCCGGGTCATGCTAGTACCGAGGGAACGATTCTCTCTTCTATCTCGCATGGCTCCACATTTAAATTCCAGTCAAAAGTTGGTACAGCCGCGTTACAAAACCTGCCCGCAGCATCGCTCTCCAAAACCACGTAATTAGATGCTTGCCGGGCGTGCCGCACCCAGACGCATACATCTCCAAGTATGAACTTACGCCGAGACCGCAGTCTGGGTCAAGTTGACCAATCCTTATGAGAGCAATCTTCGGAAAAGGCTTCCATCTCAGTATAACGTGTCACATGGGAGCTAGACAATTGTCCAGTCGTAGAGATTCTAACTGTCCAGTAGATCCGACGTCGCACATAAACGTTCGGCCGGCTCTCTACACGATGATGCAGCCAGCCCCTCCACGTGGTGTTCCGACGAATGGGATCGTCGCAGCCGCCACAACCTCTTCAGGCGAATTCTACGCAACCCAACTCTCTCTCCAACACATAGCAGATATTGACCCCGCGTTGGGCCTGTCATTAAGGGATCGACGGGAGATATTGCGCGTGATCAAGGGTTGGCCTCTGTGCAATTGCCGGCCACACAAAGTATCCGAAGGAGGAAAGGCGGGACGCACCTGGCGCCATCAAATAACCGCGTATGCAGTAAGGCCCAGGCGGGATTGCCTGTGGGGCGCGGCTGGATACGGTCGTCCTCCCACTATGGGCATGATTGGGCCGGCTTCGCTAGCGCGCGTCTGCAGCAATCCGTACAAGTTGGACAAGATCTACCTGAGTAGCTTGAGTCATGACTATTACGCCAGCTGTTCAAGTACCCTGATAGCTACATTGTATGCTCTGGGTAAGAGTAGACGAGACGGGAAATTCGCAATAAACGGGATTCGAGCTATTGTTGGACCCGCGTTAGCTGCATCGGTCATTGGATGCATTATGGCCACTGAAGCTAAGTTATTGTTCTCATTGCGACCATGCTTGGGAAAGCGCCTTTACTGAAGACGTCATCAGTCCACCTTGCGGTGATTGCATGCTTTACTATACTCTGTGCTCACGTCACCAAAACTGATGCCTCTCGTGTCAGATTTTGGCATCGGAAGCAAAGCATCGCATACAGCCTTAATTTCTCAGAGTTTGGTCCCATAGAGCATGAGATCGGATCGACAATTGATGGAAGCGAGCGTTAGGTACATCGTAGCGTAAGCAAGACAACTTTGATTAGCAGAAGCTCTACAATTGCAAGAATGAGCGAACTTACTTCTGTCCAGCATACATCCGTGGTCCGCGTCCAAATACACATAGAGCAGTGGCCTTATCCTTGTAAAGCTAACGTTCTGGCTCAAACTTTACTGGCTCGTCGAACGACCCTGGATGCTGGCAGAGATGCATCACTGTCATTGACACTGCGGTGCCAGCCTGGATTTTATAGTCTTTGCACTACAAAACAGTCTTTGGAGCGACGCGGATGAATCGAGAAATTGTCCCATATCACATGCGTAGCGCTTCTTTGATGACGAAAGTACGATACGGTAAGGTCTCGAGCTTTGCCCAGGGTCTCTACCCGATCAGCGTTACAGCTATTTGCGGCGACATTTGATGAGCACGTCGTTCGGAATTGATCTGAGAACGCTCTACAGGCCCGGGAAATGCTTAAACCAGTGAATGGTTTTTACACCCCTGGCGCACGTATTCCTCCGTGCGGGTGACAGATCCGGGGTGTTCAGTAGGTCCAAGGGAGTTGGCGAATGCATAATCGGCGATTACGTCGGTGGTAAAACACGACAGCAAACGCCAACTTCGACCGGTGTCTTTTTCTTCTTGAAATTTTCAAATCGCTCACAGGCTTTGTTGACGATTCGATTAGGGTGGGCTCCATGGAGCACGTCATTCATTCGGAGGCCCGCAATGAAGGAGAGATGGGAAAATCTACCGCCGCCCTCGAGCTCCGAGCCATCGCCTGAATGCAACCAAATGCATCGCTTCCTCCGTCTCTACGTCCCAATCAATATTTCTGCATTAGTGGACCCGTATACATGCACATGTTACTAGCCAAGCCCCAGGCAAGCAACCTGAGTGGCGAACTCGCGGGGTGCAACAACACCTAGCGTGTCAAGGTTGCACCCATGTCGCAACGTGCAGTTCGCGCTCACACACATCGAATTAAAACATCGCGGGAGGCGCGGGTAGCGGATGGTAAGCTCCGGACGGAAGTTCGAGCCGGCGCCTATCTATGTGCGCCGTCAAACCGGACGAACGGTGACGAATAGACGAGCGTAGATCTGTGCGACGACGGCGGCTTTCTACACACGCACGCTTACAAGACCCCGCTTTCTACGCGTACTCCGGAATACACTCGAAAACGTTGTAGTGTAATATACCCTTGAGAGGGCCACATGAGCAAGATGGCGGTGAGCGGTGCATGCCACGTTGAGCTTCTAGGAGCTCTTCCAGCACCTGGAACCTAGCATCCCGTCAATTAGGGTAGCAACGATGGCAGTGAATCCTCAAGAGAGGGAGGCAATTTTCGCGGAGCGCTTTGTGAAGATAATTTGTATCGGTGCTGGAGCGTCGGGTTTATTGCTGGCGTACAAGCTGAGCAAGCATTTCGATAATTATTCGCTCACTGTTGGTTTTGGCGCAATTGAGCTGCATGTTTGCCTGTTGACGATTGTAGACTTACGAGAAAAACGACGATATTGCCGGCACCTGGCATGAGAACAGGTATCCAGGGTGAGTAGGATCGCTGAATCTATCCTACCAGAATCAATTGAGTTCCAGTCCACCACAAACGTACACTGACAGACATCTACTAGCTGTGCATGCGACGTACCAGCCCACAATTACACCTACTCCTTCGAACCGAATCCCGACTGGTCATCCGTATACGCTGGCTCTACCGAAATCAAAGACTACTTCAAAGCTTTCTCTTCCAAGTACCGCCTCGGAAAAAACATACACACGTCCCATCGCGTAGACCGCGCAGTGTGGGACGACCAAATTGGACAATGGGAGGTCGAAGTTTCCGACACGCGCGATGGACGAGCGTTCCGCGACAACGCCCATATCGTGATATACGCGTGCGGGTACTTGAACAAACCAGGCTGGCCTGATGTCCCGGGGATATCAGAGTATAAGGGCACAATGGTGCATAGTGCAGCTTGGGATAAAGATGTAAAGTTGGACGGGAAGAAGGTGGCACTTATAGGAAGCGGGTACGTTAGATCCCAAGCTCCAGCTTCTCGCACGCGAAATACTCATTCTCAAAGCTCCTCAGCTGTCCAAATCCTCCCAGCCATACAGCCAAAAGCTTGTAAGGTTACGACTTTCATTCGATCCCCGATATGGATCCTTCGTACCATAGCCGACGACCCAAAGCCATACACCAAGGCCGAGAAGAAGGAATTCCTTACCAATCCGGATAAGCTGCTTCATCTTCGAAAGTACAACGAGGGGGTCATGAACAGTATATACTGTAAGCTTTCTTAGGCCTAAAACTAACACCCACTAACTCTTTCAAGCGCTGTACATCGCGAACTCGGTCCTCCAAAGCCTCACCCGACCAGAGCTCGAACGCCAAATGCGAGAAACACTTAGAGACCCTCATCTAGAAGACGCACTGATACCAAACTGGGGAGTGGGCTGTCGGCGATTAGCGCCCGACACTGGCTATCTCAAGGTCCGGAAACTGATTTACCGTATCCCATGTGCCAGACTAACGTTATCCAGGGCCTTAAGAAGGAAAATGTTCGTGTAGTCAAAGGAGGCGTAACCTCTTTCTACGCAGACGGCTGCATCGACGACAAAGGCGAGCGCCACGATGTTGACGTAGTAATCTGCGCAACCGGCTTCGACACATCTTTCATCCCACGATTCCCCATAACCGGTCTTGAGGAGCGAAACTTGCAAGATGTATGGGCCAAAACGCCCTCTTCATATCTCGGAGTAGGCGTCGCAAACTTCCCTAACTTCATGATGTTCTTGGGTCCTTACTCGCCGGTTGCGAACGGACCGACACTGGCTTCGATTGGTACGTAGCAGTGCCCCAACCTCTGAACATGTGTTTAGGCTGAACCGTATGTTCGCACAGAAGCGCAAGCAGACTACATCCTCCGCGCAATAGACCGCTACCGCACCGAACCAATTCACTCCTTCCACCCCAAATCAGCCGCCGAATTCGAATTCACCTCGCATATCGCAACCTTCATGTCGCGCTCCGTCTACTCGGACAAATGCCGCTCTGGTCATAAGGGTCACACCATCGCCGGCCGTGTACCCACACTATGGCCAGGTAGCACGCTTCACTATCTACAAGCTATGCGAGAGTTCCGCGGCGAGGACTGGGAGCTCAGATACACCGGCAACCGTTTTGGATTTTTGGGCAACGGGATTAGCCATGCGGAGTTCGATCCTACAAGTGATATAGCGTATTATTTGAAGGAGGAGGATGATGGTGCGCCGTTGACGCGGAGGGAGAAGATGAAGGTAGCGTATAGGAGTGGCAGTCAGCCGGAGAGGATGCTGCATTTCACGCATCGGCCTGATGTCATTAATCTTCCGGAAAGGAAGAGGCGGGGTGATGAAGTTGCGAGACGGAACTCGCTTCTTGGTCTTTCGGGGCTGCAGAGGTTTCGGTCGTTCCTGTTCTTGCCGGTGATGAGGGTGGGCTGTGTTATGAAGAGAGTTTGGATGTGGTTGCGTTGGGGCGGTGAATAGTGAGCAGTGGATGATTCTGCTTTTGGTAAATGGGTTGGAATGGTGAGCAGTGAGCGGAGGAGGATTCTACTTTTGGCAAATGGGTTGGAGGGGCACGATAAATGGTCACGATAATGAGAGATGAACAAGAATATTACGAATTACATTGTAGTTGTTCCGCGCTGGAGGTTATCGTGACGGTACGCTTAGTCTCGCTAATGATTTCTCTTCCGCGTACTTATCAAATCACTGCCGGTCGTAATATCGAGCAGGTTTCTGAAGCCGATGATTGTTGTCGTATCGTGCAAGATACTCTTGACTCACAGAATCTTCAGGCGACAGCGTCGCAACGTCATCAACTTCTAAGCAATATCAGTAGCTATTCCAGTCTTCACACTAGCAAGCTGCAACCTCACCGTACTCGCCTCGTTCCACCACCTCCCCAATCGACACCAACTCCTGCCGAAATCCATTAAGAGGCGACTCAGGCCCCCTCGCTGCATGCCTCAAATGATTCCTCGACTTCGACAAGACGATCTTGTGACCCGGCGGTAACATCGCTGCGCACGGTGTGTCCCAGCCGAACAGCGACTCGGAGGAAGCTTCGGGTCGGCGGATCGTATACTCACCAATACTACTCTGAGAAGGAGGGGACGCATTTACTAGGTGAGCGAGTTCGGGCAGTGGTTGTCGCGGTCTCTTGCAGGATGACGATGAGGTGTGGATTGGTGCGTCCGGGGCGTTGCGGAATGCTGGGTGTTGTGATAGCGGTGGAGTCCTTATTCGAGAGAGAGTATAGGAATGTGAGGGTATGGCCGAGATAATAGTAGGAGTGGTGGTGGGGCTTGGCGGTTTTGTGTCGAGTGAGATGGTGTCGCCGTCGACATATGAGGTGGAGAGGGTTTGTTTCCAGCCGAGGCAGCAACAGCTGAAGAGACCCATGACGATTGGTGCTGCGTGAACGCTGATGAGATGAGAGGGTATAGAGAATTTAAATACGTATAGGAGAAGTAATTGAAGAGACGGCGGAAAGAGAGACGCTCAGAATGCTGAAACGGATGCGATGCGATGGGAAGGACTGACGGTAGCACAAAGGAGGCGCATGTTAGTCCTTTTTAATTTCCTCGGAAAGTGAGAAGCCTCGATCTGGAGCCGCTCAAATATTGACATTGTTGAGCAGTGTCAAACCATATGAATACGTGTCCAAGCACGGCTGCCGCGGTGCAGTTGCGAACCGTGGACGTGCCGTGTATACCACTCCACCATTGCCATGGCTGCTGTATGAAAATCGAAATGGATTTGTGCGTCGCATGATACGAGAGCTACTCATGTCAGTACCAAAATTCCTCCGCATACGTCCCCCGCGAACCACGCTTCTGACCCACATCTACCGACCACACGTCTCAACAACCCACATATTGCAGCGTGCCTCAACGGTTCCTGAGCTGTGTCGCATGCTCACACCCACGCGCGGGTTCTAGCTGATAGCCTTCAGCTTCACCATTAACGGCCCCTTCTTCCAAAAAAAGTAACTCTTTTGGTTTGCCCAGTCTTTCGCCTCTTCACACAGTTTCAAGTCAAAGCTAAATAACACGCTGGCAAGAACAAGTCTCATTTCGTGATACGCAAGGCTGCATGTAGTTAGTATAAGTAACCAAAAAAGCGAGAATCCGACTCACTTCTTGCCCACGCAATTCCTCGGCCCGGTTGAAAACGGTTGAAAGACCTCCCTCTGATCCGAGCCATACTCCTCCTGCCCCTCAGGCATCCAGCGTTCGGGCACAAATGAATCTGGGTCTTTAAAGTTGGATGGCGAGTGGTAGGCTGCATAATGTGCCACCGCTACTATGGTCTGCGGGGTTGTCAGCTACCTCTCGCGACATTATTGACTACTTAACATACCCCACCTGAAACCCACCGCCCAGCAACCTTCGCACCCTCGCGAGGCACGATGCGTGTAAGGATGCCTGGTACCGGCGGGTAGATACGCAATCCTTCCTCTAGGCAGGCGTTTAGGTACGGTAGCTTAGAAAGCTCATTCATGTGCATGTCGTCGAAGGAGGTAAACCCGGTTCGGATTTCATTCACCAGCCGTGCCATCTTGTCTGGATGCTTGAGAAGATAGTACGTCAATCCGCTCAGCTGCGTAGCCGTCGTCTCGGTTCCTGCAGTCATGAAGAGAGCGCCGTTACTGTGCATTTCGGTCGGCTGAAGCCCTTTCCCTTTGTTCTCCTTATCTTCGCTATGCCTTAGGACGTACGTCCAAATGTCTGGTCGATCAGTCTTCTTCGCAAGACGCGCATCGACACGATCTGAAGAAAATGACATATGAACCTTGCTCTGCTCCAGCACCTTCGCTGGAAGGCACATCTGGACAAAACGTGAAAGTCCCCATTGGCGGACGACCAACGACATGGAAACTATCTTGGCATGCCCGAAGATGGCAGCGACCCATGGTGTATACTCTGACTCTTGCAAAAGATTCAGAGGTTCACCGAATGTGAGATCGGCCATGATGTCAAATGTGGTGAAGTTGTACCATTTCACGATATCCGCTTTCGCGCCTCGTGCACCCACCTCTTTCAGCTTCGCAACTAATAGCTCGACATACCCCCTAAAAAGATCCTCTTGCTCCATCAATGCCTTGTCACTAAATGCATGGTTGACCAATTTCCGCTGCCTTGCGTGCGCCGTATTATCCGAGCGAATCAAGCCGGGAGGACTCCCGTAGCCGTCGGGCCCGTACAACGTCGGGTCTTTCCGGAATGCGGTCGCACGATGACCATACACGTCATTCCAGACATCCGCTCCGATGTAAGAGAGTTCGTTGGGCGCGTAGCGGACCACGGGGCCGTACTTCAGATGGAGGTGGTGAAGCCAGATTGGGAATGTGCCATCGAGATTAGCTTTGTGAGAGTAGCTAGCTATGGCACGGCCAAGGAGGGGTCCAGGATAGGATCGGAGTGGGTGGAGAATGAGGTTGTAGAGGACACGGATGGTGGTATATAGGAGCTATACTTATTAGATTGGTGTTGGAGATGTAGAAGAACAGCTTACGAGGAGTGCGGATACCAAAGCAATATTTTGAAGTAATGTCATTGTCGTAGATATTCGCTGGGTCGTATCTAGGAATGGAAAACTTTGTCCCTTGTAAATTTGTAGGAATTTACCGCCAGCAACGAAGCGGATGGCGAGGGCCTGATTGTCATCCGATAATGTCGAAACAAGGCTGGAATCCTAGCAGTCGTGCAAGCGCTGATGGTCGTGTACTGCTTTTGAGATTGTTAGGCTAACAAGGGGATCATGGAAAAGCTCTTGAGAATTGAAGGGAGCGAAAACGCTACTCTTCCACATCTTTTAAACACACCCGAATGCTGGTAGGAATGCCGGTGCGCGCGGAATTTCCGGCCAAGCCTAATTCTCTCCGCACAGGTTAACACACGGCGCCCAACGTAGCGTGGCACTGGAGTGAACATAGCGCTCATTCCAGTCGATCTTCTCGATACAATGACGCGGTCCTTCGTGATAGCAATAGCCCTATCGAGTAAGGTCGCCGTCTGGTGTAATCAGCACATCGTAATGCTTGCATTGACCTCGTTGGTGTTCAAAGGTGGCAGCTGATACTGTAGACATTGTACTTTCCGAGGAGGGAGGTTATTGTCAGGCGCGGGGTAGGCCACCTGCCGGCCAAAGTTTGGGTGGTTCGCTCGAGTAGCCTCGGCTGAGGTTGAGTGCCACAGACCGCGAGTGCATGACCCTTGGCCATCATTCGCAGTAGCTGTCCCAAAATATAGCGCATCGGACGGAGGGTCGGTGAGTGTAGACGATCTGTGGATATATTATATTAAGCGGTGTAACAACCCCTCATTAGGTACCTATGCGAAGTGAACCAAGGAGAGTTGAAGACATCAGCAGACCAGCGACAGAGTTGAGACGAGAAGAGCGATGCCAACCATTCGCTTCCGAAGTTGGAACTACTCGAACACCAGCTTGTCCCACAGCTCGTTCGAATACCTACCCTTCAACTGCTCCAGCGTCCATCCATGCTGGCTCCCGATATGTCGAAGAGTGTCTCGAAACTCCGGAATCTGGTCCTTGTACGCCACCTCTTTCAAGTACTTCCTCGCTTCCACGCCCTTGAACGAGAATTGCTCCCACTCCTTCGCCCAATGGGGTCGCACATTTCCCCCATAGCTCATCCAGAGGTCAACCACTTTCTGCGCAAAAGCATGCCACTCGTCATCTGTGACTGCGTCAGGCAGAGTAAGCACTTCGATCGATAGTGTGCCGAGATCGTTGCCCTTTTGCGGCGCCATGAGCATGTCGCTGCCTCCCATAATGCGCATCTCGAGCGCGACACGCATCGCGGATGAGGGGTCGCTTCCAGTCTCGGCGTCCTTGTAGACGAGGTTGATAACGTCCCACCAGGCGCGTTGGACAATGTTGAAGTCGGGCTTCAGTGGATCGTCCTTTCGCGGAGGCAGTGGGATCTGAAGCTCCAGATCGCGCACTCGCATGTTTTGCACGCCACGGCGGAAGTGTAAAGCGTCAGGAAGCAACGTCTTGTAGGTAGGAGTCTTGCTCTCGCCTAACGTGGGTGGGAGAGCCGCCATGCCAAGCGATGCGATGAGCTGAGCTTGCCAATATCCTGGTATAGCATTGAAGAAGGGTACCGTAGTGATGACACCACCTAGCCAGCCCTGTACCCATTGTAGGAAGACATTGGCATCGTCCGGGTAGTTGATTGCTCCAGTCGGATCCGCCGTTGTGTTAAAGGTATTCGTCCACACCTTCCTTTGATAGGTGAACCAAAACCACCTACAATTGTTAGCCTTAAAAGCTTAGGTCATCTACTGAAAAACCTACTCGCTGTAGTAGTCATTCGCTGCCCGTCTCTCGAATTCCGCGGTCGCTTTTGCAATGAGCTCAGCTGCATTGGGGTCGTCATACCAATCGCTTCGGAGCGCTACCGGTATGTCGCTTTTGGCCAGAGGTGGGACGCCTAAGCCGACGTCTTCTTTCAGCGGTTGCTATTCCGAGTCAATTAAATTCTAACATGGATAGAACAGTATACTAACCATGACTGCATAAGTCATCGCATCTAGCTCAAAGGTGATATGGGTGACGACACCAAGCAAGCCGAATGCTCCTGCAGCTGCTTTGATTTGATGCTGATCATCCACCAATTGAAGCTTGCCATTGCAGTCAACATACTCTATGCGGCGGACATAGTCGGATAGCGTTTTGTGCGAAATGCCTGCTCCATGGCAAATGGGACCATTGACACCTCCTATGGTGACCTGAACAGGAATGTCAGATTGCGTAGATTGTTAGTTTGTGTTCGGAACGACTCACCTCCACCAAAATTACATCGGCAGGAAATGCCCATGCCTTGCCCGCGACACTCCAGCGCCGGAACTCTTCGTTTGTAACTGCGACACCAACTCGACAAAGTCTTTTCGTCCCGGGCACAGTTTCTTCTTTCAACTCGATTGTCTTCAGGTCGGGTACCGTTGCGGGATTATACTCCCCAGGGATGAGAGACATCGGGTCGGGAAGCGTAGTCACGGTGTGGAGGTTGACAAACGAGATGAAGATCTCGTTGTCTTGTGAAAAGATTGGACTCCAGCTGTGTCGGTATCCGGCGCATCGCACGCGGTAATTGTTCGCAATAGCGAAAAGAACAATGTTCTGCACGCCTCGGACGGTGGTGGGCAGGAAGGTAAATTTTGGGAGATGTTTCACAGTCTGACCCCAGTTCTCGAATGGTACCTCACCTAGATGAGGGGGTACGATTAGCATGTATTTCAGAAGAGATATTCGTGCCTCGGGGCTGCTCACTATAGCACTAATAGTGTGTTAGCGATCGCGAGTGAAGACCTTATGGTGTCCGCGCTTACCTCAACGACCCTTGTGTCGCTCACATCTTCAAAGACGACCGGCAAGTCTCTCACATGTTTGTGCTTGGGATGCAACACGTCTTTGACTGCCTCTTTGAGCTCAATGGCACTGAGCACCAACTTCTTCAGCTCTGAGAGTAGAGAGAAATGGTGATGGACTGGCGGACTCTTGTGCGAGGCGACGTGGAATCCCGCCTCACGGGTGACGTCTTTTGCACCCTTGCCGTCGATGAAGGCATCGATCTGTTCTCTCAGTTGTTGATTATCGATCTTGGAGAACGCTGCCTTGTAGACGAGAGTGTGTCTGAAAGTCTTTAGGAAACCTCGAATCTGCGTCTCGGGATCGAAAACTTCGGCCAAGACGGGCTTTAGCACCTCGTTCTTGAGCGAAGGGTAATCGATCTTGTCGAACTCGTTGGAGTACTCTTCAACGTGGCTAAGGATCTCCTTGAGGATATGTGTTCGTTCGAGGAGCTCACTGCGAAGTGAGGATTGAGATGGTGAACCCATGGTGATTGGCGCAAGGGTTAAAGTGGGTCCAAGGGAAGTGGTCCGCAGCTTAGCGCTTCAAAATGGCTAACCAGCTACGAGATTCACTTCGTTTAAGTACGTGTGCAGAAGTAAGGGTTGGAACATGCTTGAGTTCAGCTAGCCCAAGCCGCGGGAATGACCCCGCTTGTTCGCGTCGGTGGCCTGTTACTAGGCAGCTGAGACCTCACCGACTGACTTTTTCAAGAGAGAGCTGGGCAGCAAGAGGTAGAGAGGACGTGTTGGGGGCAACATCGTTCGATATGACCGAATCAGGCCAACGTAGAACGGTTGCCATCCTTGCTTGAGACAACTCTTGCATATTAGAAGAGCCACTGTTGCACGCGAAGAAATACTCACGCTCAAGTTGGGCTGAAGTCATGTAGATGGCAAGCGAACACGAAGACATTCAGAGCCTGGAGGTCATCAGCTGGGCTGATGGGCGGTCAGCAAGTCACGTTCCAGTTCGTCAGCAAGCGAATGGGCGACTGCGACTGGATGATGGTAGCTGAGATTCAACCCGAAGGCTTTCCGCATACGAAGAAACCCAGAGACAAGGGGGTCTGCGAGACGGTGAGAGCGAGAAGGTGTCGGGTGTTGCAGTCCGCTTACGTAAACAACCTGTCGCAACATCCCGCCAGTTGCTTGCTAGCAACCCTCTCGACGATACCAACTCTTGATGCATGGAAGCGAAATTTACCAAGTAGCTTTCTCTATTTCGGCTGCTCGCTCGAGGGGTTTACGAGCCAAGCGATACGTTGACACCATGTCGTCAACATCTTCAGCCATGCCAACCGGCGCTTCAGCGATAGGAACAAACCTCTAAGACGATGGCAAGGGATAGAAATCAGGCTCTCGCAATCTGCATTTCTTCTCTTTCGTCAGCGCGAGCTATACAGCCATCCTCCAGCGAACGCGGAACAATGGTCGCGCTCACAGCATTCTACACCAATGCTAACTTTGAAATCTCTATTCCCCACCATACCGGCAAAGCAATAGATTGCTTCTTTTAACATTCTTTCTTCTCGAGCATATATGCTTTGAACACACGTATACATCACATCCTCTCCTCCAATCAAGACACCCGACAACCTCCTTGCTAGGGCCCGCCTCGACACCTGTAACGCGTTTCAAACCCCAGTCCCACGCCGCAACAACGCCGACATCCGGCCCCCTCCCAACATTCATGCCTCAGGAAGCGTCTCGCATGAACCCCATTACGGCACCTATCTTCCCTCTCTCGGCCGCAATTGGTCGCCATGCCCTCCCATCCCACGTTCTCTCGGGAGTCGCCGTTCCACCGAGGACGCCACCAACCGCATCACCAATAGCATCGCAGGCTCGCTCTAGAATCTTAAACGCACGGCTCTCGTTCATATACCGGAGCCTCCTGCCACGATGCTCGGCCATCTTACTCGCGCTGCTATCACTCCTGCACCGCGCCAAGACGACCTGTATCACCACACCCGGCATGTAGCCACCCGGACGCAGCGGCATGAAGCGCTGCCATGGCTTGCCATGCTGCCATGGCTCGTCAGATGTAAGCGTGCTTTACTGATATACACTTGCCTTCAGCCTGAGTTTTGTCGAAGGGGTACCACGGTCGCTACGTCTTCCCTTTTTTGTTTCTACTTTTCTACTAGCGCTCTGTGAGCTTGCTGCCAGCTGGTTTCTGGATTTTGCTATACTGTCTATTCTCTAATCTTATCTTTATTCTTTGCTGTGTATTTGTTGTGGTGAAGGGATTGAAAGGCAAGATGGGTGCTGGAATTATTGTGGTGATGGTGATGAGGGTGTTGGTTGTGGTTATTGCGCTGGCCATTGTGGGCATGAGTGCGTGGGGTATGTGATGATTCAGGACATGGCGGACCCTGTGGCTAACGAGAATCACAGCCAAAGTCATCATCCACGACATGGAGATCCGCGGAGAGCTTATTCTTGGGTCGGTCCTTCTCCGACCAGACTCCCAAGACGCGTGGAGGCAGATTTTCGACGCCGCAGTCACCAGTCAGACGAGAGTATGGGTAGCCATGGCCACTGTACGTACAACAAATCCCTCTACTCCGATTGAAACTAACCCCATGCAGGGCTGCTTCACTGCCATTGCCACTGTCCTCATCACCCTCTCCGAAAAGACGGAACGAATGCACATAACCGCCTGGTTTGCCATCCCACTCGAACTCATATCCATGCTCGCCATGGCGGCAGCATTCGGTGCAACCCTCAGCCTCACCCTCAAGATCGGCGCACCAGAACTCGTCACAGCTCCCGCTCCCGACCTCAAGACCTTCGCCGTACTTTTACCACTCAGCAGAGCCTACGCCATAGTCGCCGGAACAGGCCTCTTCCTCATTCTCACGACCTTGATGACATCCATCGTCCAGTCGTGCAACCGGGTCCGTGATTCCAAGCCCTGCTCGTTCGAGCCTACAGCCTCGGGACTCGGCATGGGTCATGGGTACCAAGCGACGTTGCCTAAGCAATCGAGGGGCCCAGTACCCACACTGTATGACCCGGACATGGAGCTGCCGGATTTCGAAAAGCAGGAGCGGAGCAGTAGCGACGAGGAGAAGGGTCTTGCCGGTGCCGGAGCCGAGATGGGGCGACGCGATTCGGCGAATGCCGATCTTGCTGATGACAAGACGATCTCGGGGCCGTTGGGGCTCCAGCGGCCCGAGGATGTGGCTCAGATGCGGCCTTCGCGTCCATGGAGCGAGATGTCGAAGCGGCGATGAAAAACAGATGGTGCAAGAGCTATATAGACTCGGGCTCATCGAGAGCGTTCATTCATTCATACTTTCCCTAGCGAATACCCAGATTACTTTGATAGAAAAATAGAATGACCGTGTCGCGCATAATGATGATACAAAAAGGCAAACCGTTCCTCAGTAAGTGCCACGAAGCATGTCTTGGAACGTGGCCCCGGTGAAGCGGTAATCCCGAACTACCTCCCTCTCCCTTCCCGCGTGACGCTCTTACATGTATGCAAACTACCCCTTCGCGCCAGCTTCTCCTTCAACACACCTCCCAACCTCTCCTCGCTCCAATATGTGAAATCCCAGCGTAGCTCGATTGAGCTTGGAATGCGGTCGATTAGCCAATGGAGAGCATCCACTATCTGATCATTCTCAGGTACCCTGTCCTGCCAAGCCCTCGTGAAGCTGTTATTAAATGAGAAGACTACAGTCTCTACATTCGGAAGCATGCTGAGCAATTCAACAATGGCATCCTGAGGACATACAAACACCCCTTCCCGGTTGAGTGGATACGGTTTCGGGTAGACCTCGACTGTAATCTCGAGCCGCTTGAAGAATTTGCACGTACGCGGGTTCATGGGAGCGAGTCTGCCGTGGTTGGTCGACTGGACACATGGACGTTTTCGGCCGCTATAGCGAATCCTCACGAGGAGTGTTTGGTTTTCGTAAAAGTGTTCGGAAGCTTCGTCGTGCAGTAGACGGCCGGTGAGGAGAATGTTCATCAGGTTGAGTCGGAGCTCAGACCTTGATGGGTTGTAACCAGTGGTGGGGAGCACGAAGTAAGCGGGACGCGGCAGGATATACGCGTAGATTTCACGGCTGAGCTCTGCAGGTAGTTGGAGGAAGGGGAAAGGCTGGACTATCTGCGTTGTCAGTGTAGGTAAGTCAAAGATGGGACCTCACATGCCCTGATCGTTTACCGCGTCGAAATACTCGCGCAGCGACGTGTCGAGCAGCTGATCAACAGCAGGGAGCAGGCCCAAGACCTCGGAGCATGTGGGATCTGGACCCAGAAGGTCGTCTTCACAGCGGTACACATTGCAGTAAATGCGGCCGTGCAGCGCGGTGGTGTAGAGCTCGACGAAAGTGGCGGCAATCAGCTCAGGACGGTGCAGATGCCGGACCAGTATCTGGAGGTCTTGTGCCGTGTCGGTGTCGGCGATGGCCTGCATCGTGGCGTCGGACTGGACGATGGCAGTAAGATCAAGTTGGCGATGCCGCCCGATTGGTGTGGAGCAAAGCAGCCCGTCGATGGTGCGCAGCTTGAGGATTAGCGCGCCCGCCGCAACATCATCGAAGTCGTCGTCTTGAGGCGCCATGCTGTGGTAGTCGTGCGGGATCGATGTCGCGCGGGACCTTGTAAAGCTCTCCATGGCTGTTGAGGAGGTCTACATGGCCGTGGTAAATAGATGCCTGGAGATGTCCTATGAAGATGACGCTTCCCCGCCATCCGCTAGCGTGCCGATGACATACAAGGACACGATCGACAGCTCGACGAGCACATGTTTCATCCAAGTCATACGCCAACGTCCAAGACCACGCCCTTCTCGATTCCGCCTGCGCCGCCTGTGCTGCTGACCTCACCTAGTCGCTCCTTAGCCAGCTCCCCGGCGTGTAACAACGCAACCATCTCTCACGACGGCCGCCCGAGCAGCTGTACTGCCCCTCCGCCTGCTCGCCAGCTTCCCCAAGCTCCCGCCACACCCCCGTATACAAACTCCGCAACGCCGAGGGAAGAGCTGGCTCAGTGCACTGACGGGCAGCGGCGCCGTCTCGCCTCTAGATAGAGATAGCATGTCGACGCCCGAGACGAAGCCCGGCTTTCTGTCCGCCGGCATCACCGCCTTGTCGCCCTGGGGCTCCCGCAGCAACACGCCGAAGCCGCCGCCGACGCCCAAGAATGTGGACGAGGAGAGGGATAAGGACAAGGGCAAGGAACGAGAGAAGGCTCCGGGAGTTGGGCCCCAGCGAGGTGGAGATCACATGGTGAACCGGCGGCATAGGCTGAGCTTGAAGCGGTATCCGCAGGACTGCCCGCCGCTGGCTGTGAGGTGGTTCCATGCTGTAGATGTAAGTAGACACATCCATACCATAATTAAGAGTTTCAGCATCAAGCTCCTTGCACTCGCTGTATCCTTCCATGTAACCACCTAGATGGCGCTAATCGGCTGCCTGTAGCTTCCCAAACGCAAGCCCTTCGCATCCACCGCCATCCAGCCCGACAAGACACTGCCGAAGCCGAAGAAATGGATACCCTTCTCCACCGGGGATTCACGCGAGATCGAGGCCGCCTTCGTCAAGCTTGCCGACGAAGCTGAGGCGTCCGAGCAGCGTCGGGGCATACTGAGCCCGCTCTCGCCCACCCAAGGCAACCTCGACCACGTATCCAAAAGCTGCACCAAGGTGCCCGTCAACGAAGACTACCTGTTCAACGTCGAGATTGAGACCCGCGAGCTGGCGCCGGCATACTGGCTGGGACCTGTGTACGACGTGAAGCGGGGGACATGGTTCGAGCCTAATGGCAACCCGTGCGAAGAGCATCTGGCTACACAGTTGGAGGAGGGATATCTCAAGGTCAAGCCATGGCGGCTCGCGAAGCTCGCAGAGATGCGCTCGGCATCACAACCTCGAACACGGCCGACGTCTTTGAACACGAAGGTCACCGACGATTACCGAAAGGAACTAGGCCGACTGAACCAACGAGACTCCAATTCCAATCCCGTCACGCCCAAATCATCCTTTGACAATCTGCGGCAAGAGGCGGAGCAGGATGGTGAGGAGCCCACAGCAGCGGATCCGACGTCAACCCCGCCAGACGAGTCGTCGCGGACCTATCGACTGTTCGGCTCCCACATGAACTCGGTCGTTACCTACCAGGATGAAACCACCGCTTGGATTCTTACCGACGACATGTGGGCACGCATGGGCAGCACCTTGTACCAAAAGTTTGCCGGCGGCGCCCACTATGCCGGCCAGAAGTACATTCGCGGCTACGTGGACCCAGAGAAGAAGAAGGAGGCAAAGCCTGTCAAGGACGAAGCCAAGCAGGAAACAGACCGTCCAACAACGCCCGCACTAGCATACGGAGAGGACAACGACAAGCAACATGCCTACGCCAGCTCGGAAACTGCATCTGACGCGGGCAGCGATGCTGATGCGGATGCGCCAGAGCGCGAGGCCTCACCATCTGAGACGCGCGTGAAGAATTTAGAGCGGCAAATGTCTTCGCTAATGAGTGATGATACTGCCCAACAGGAGGAAGAGATACGCAAGCGCGATGAGCGAGAGATGCGGGAAGACTACAAGGACCAGAGTCGCGGCGAGCAGGGGCGCGAGATTGAGCATGTCCTGCTCGTGACTCACGGCATTGGTCAACGCCTGGGGATGCGGATGGAGAGCATCAACTTCATCCACGACGTCAATTCGCTGCGAAAGTCGCTGAAGGCCGTGTACGCAGCCTCATCGGACCTTCAGGCTCTGAACTCGGAGGTCGACAAGGAAGTCAAGAACAGCCGTGTGCAGGTCTTGCCCATCTGCTGGCGCCACATGCTCGACTTTCCCAAGCAGAGTCTGAAGCATAACCGCAAAGAGCATGATCTAGGTGACCTTGATGTTGAGGATTATGACTATCCAAATCTAGAGGACATTACGGTCGAAGGTGTCCCAGCGGTGCGCAACTTGTTGACTGACCTTGCCTTGGACATTTTACTGTACCAGAGCCCAGCATACAAGGGCCACATCTCGCGTATCGTCGTGAAAGAGTGCAATCGCATTTATCGCCTCTTCAAGGAGCGCAATCCCTCTTTCAATGGCAAGATCAGTTTAGTGGGACACTCGCTCGGCTCGGCGATCATGTTCGACATCCTGTGTCAGCAGAAAGATGCCTCGTCACGCTCGAAGTCACAACCACAGTCACAATCCAGCAAAGGGCGTCGCGCAACAGATGAAGGCCTCAAGCTCGATTTTGAGGTCGAAGACTTCTATGCTTTGGGCTCACCGATCGGCCTCTTCCAAATGCTCAAGGGCCGCACAATTGCGGGACGCCCGTCAACTGCTTTCGTTCCTCCAGAAACACCTGCGAGTCCTCTCGAAGACCCCTTCCTGCCAAACCCCCAGCGTGATCGCGCATTCGACATCACCACCTCTTCGCCGCTATGCAAGCAGCTGTTCAACCTCTTCCACCCTAGCGACCCTATAGCGTACCGCCTCGAGCCCCTCATTTCACCTGCCATGTCTGCTCTCAAAGCACAGCCTCTCCCGTATACGAAGAGGGGCATCTTCGGCGCCCCCGCAGCGCAAGGTCTCACCGGCATTGGCGCACGCGTAGGGCAGGGCGTTACAGAGTTCTGGACCTCCGTCAGCTCAGGCATCGCAAGCGGGCTGCTCAATCGCAGTTTGGGCATAACTGGCGGGGACGCAGCCAAAATGACAAACGACCTTCACGGCCAGCGCTCCTCGCGTCCCCTCACCATTGGCTCAAAACCGAACCCCTCCACTGCCGCTACCCAGCACAATCCCGTTCCCAATGCAGAAGACCCTACTATAGCCTTCATTACTGAAGAGCGCAAGCGCCGTCTCGGCTCTGTACCCATTGCCCCCGGCGACGACGGCGAACATCCTCCCACGCTGATTGATTCCGAGATCGAAACGCTCTTCGCGGGGTTTCAGAAGAGAAGGAAGAGTAGGGAGAGCGAAGATGGCGAAAGAGATGTCGAGAAGGATCTTGAGTGGCAGGAGCTAGAGGAGCGCAGTCGCAAGTTGCGCAAGGAGGAAGGAAAGGTTCGAGCGTTGAATGCGAACGGGAGGGTGGATTATAGTATTCAGGAAGGTGTAAGTATTCTCCATCTCTTTTGTTGTTCCTGGATGTTGGAGTTGGACTTTTGCTAACCTTGTATAGGCCTTTGACATCTCCCTCCTTGCGAGCATTGCTTCCCATCTTTCCTACTGGGCTGACGAAGATGTCGCCCATTTCATGATATCCCAGCTTTTGGCTAGACATAGAGTCTTTCGACCGGTAGAGAAGTAGTCATTTTAACTAATTCGATCTTCTACTCTACACTTAGAGTCTACATAGTATCCTGTCTACCTTCGACCCCCTTCCCATGTCCCATTCTCTACTACTTTGCTCATTCGCGATGCCTTCATACCGTCAGGTTAGAGCATCGAAATTCATGATGTTTCCTCCATCCCATCTCTTCCGCTACGTCACCGCCTCTCCGCACCCACGCAACACTGCATTCACTGTCATTTTCACCGGCCCACTTCTACCCAGCCCCGCTACCTATTGTCCCCTAACGCCTACTGTACCTCGACGTCTATTCAGAGCCTCGCCTATTGTAGTGTTCACCTTCACCACGGCTCCACTCTCAGATATAAATCCTTTCGCGCGCCCTCTTTGAACTCTTTCCAAACCACATACCACTCTCGTCGCAATACCTTTGTGACCACCAGCCTCTCTCTCTCTCTCCAGCTTTTGCGAGCACCATCCTCTCCCGAGTCAGCTTTTGCGAGCACTTCTTCACCACCTCCGCCGCCATGCTTTCAGCAATGGCCGTCGTCGTCGTCTCGACCTTCCTTCTCAATTGGTGCAGCGTCCTCGCATACGATGCTGACGCCGACACCCTCACATGTATGGCCATCGCCTTCGCCCTCCTCCTACCCATCTTTCTCGCCCTCCTCTTCCTCGCCATCATCATCAACTGGACGAACGACCACATCGTCGTCCCCGTCTGCGCGTGGTACCAGCGTGCCGTCCTCGCCGCTGCTCCCTTCGCCGCCCTACCGGATCCTCCTTTCCCCGGCTTCTTTCCCGACTCGCCGCCAGCCCTTCGTCGCGAGCGCCGCGCTCTCGAGCAGGCTGCCAGACGTCGGGCGAGGTCGCCTGGCCGTTACCCTCCGCCGCCGCCACCCATCCGCGAGCACGATGCCGCGTGGAACATCGACGGCATCAAGATCATCAACAGCTGG
>Ga0247733_1000139_pt1 | contig 100178 bp, 90 predicted proteins | sample UWRJL043104R2_FD_180932 | JGI IMG/M metagenome (GOLD analysis project Ga0247733, IMG submission 180932) | Plant litter microbial communities from Arlington Agricultural Research Station in Wisconsin, United States - UWRJ-L043-104R-2 | ecosystem: Environmental > Terrestrial > Plant litter >... | reverse complement strand
CCCCCCCCCCCCCCCCTTGTAACCCTTCGCTGAAATGCGTCGTCAATCTGCTACCAAGTACGACAAGGTGCTCAGAAGCTCCGGTGACTCCCCCACGTTTGACCAAGAAGGAGCGCTGTTCTTAGGACATCTGCAGAATCCTGTCTTGTCTCCCATATCTACCAACAGTAACGGAGAAGAGGTCATCTCTAATAGACGTGCTCTGAATTCACTTCTCACAACCGGTGATTTCGAAGAAGACTCCACCTCATCCACTCACTCACGATCCCTTCGCGTACGCCTCCCTGCCATCAAAGAGGATCCCAGAGAAGATCAATATCAACATCGACATACGACTTCACTCTCTACCGCCAGCACCATCTCCAGGAATCCCTCTCGTTATCGATGCTTTGCGTCCTCGCCGCCTGTTCTCCCAAGTCCGAGTTCCGCCCAAACACTCCTTCAGCACCTAAAGGAGGCTGAAAAGGAAAAAGGGTTTGGAACAGGCGTGGGTGCAGAGCCTGAACACGCAGAAGACGCAGGAGACCGGAATCATTTAGAAAAGACACTCCGCCTCCTGCTCTCTTCAAGCCAAACAAATCGACTATCTTTTGCAGTTGTCCAAAGGTTGGCGGATTCCGGGTCTGTTCCTGATTCGTCACTTATGGGTGACGTATTCAGTGACATCAAAAGGGAGATCGACGATCTTATGGCCAGTTTTTCTCAACTACCGCCATCTCTCGTACAAGGAGACGACGAGCTTCAGAGGGCAGAAAAGGGTGCGGTGACCGGTGCGTTGACTGGCGTCAAGCGGAACCCTAGTCAACACGGTGCTAGCAATTTTGCGGGTGGAGATCTAGAGATGAGAACGGATGATGACGATCTAACGGGGCAGTGGGTTCGCGAGCTAGGGGACAGAGGAACTTGGGCAAACGTCGTCGAGGATCTGACGGATTTCTTCAAGTCTAATCAGATCGATGTGGGACATTGGAGCGCCGAACCAGGGGATACACAGCAGCGAATCAAGAACGGAAGTATCGCAAGCGCTGACAGCGGGTACCTGTCCACGACAGCAGAGGGCAAGAAGACACGCATGGCAGTACCCATTCGCCTCCAACGTAGCGGTACAGCCTCGTCCTCCGACACGGAACCGAACATGCGCGGCGGCGGCCCTCCAGAGCTTCCCTTTTTACCACGACCGGGCAGTCGTCGAAACCCCCCTTTCATCCCCAAGCAGTGGCCCGAGCCAGAGGCACCGACCGAAATATCATTCTCGCCGTCCGTGAAAAGTTCCAACAGGACCAGCCTTACAAACAGCCTCCTAGACGCCGCGCATCGCCAGCGGTACGGCATCGATGGCGAAGAATCGGTAGGTGATGACGAGGGAAGGTCACCCAAAGACACGGTATCCTACGTGTCATCGTGCACATCTCATCATGGCCGCTTTGGCGGCAACACCGAATTCAAAGCTCCGGTCACGCTTAGCCAGTTCCCACCGCCGCCTAACGAATCAAGTTTTGAGCAATCTCTTTTACGAAAAGTACCTCCGTCGCCAATGCGGAACACGGAGTTTGAGACGAGTATCCCCACGCCGACTCTTTTTGCGCGGAAAAAATCACTCATGAGAGGCGAGCGCTTGGCGATTCCTGGGTCAAACTGGGAGAGTGAAGCGGACACGAAAGCAAATACTCGACCAACTGCTGATGTTAATCGATCAGAGCCGCATCTGAAGCCTCCCTACCCAGCACCTATCAATTCGCTGCAAACCAACAGTGACTACGAACGTGAGTCTCGGATGGACAACCCTACAAGCTCGAATATCAAGAACAACAACGTTTTCGAATACAGCAAATCTGGACCTAAGACTGCGGAGCACACGAATGACCGACCTCTAGCTTTGTCCACTCCGCCTAGACGTGCCGATGCACCCGTGAATGCAGGGCCAGGTTCTTCTAGTCCTGCATCGTCGGTGACCGGACATGTGCGCGGTAAAGGCTTCGATCTTCCTCTGGACTTGAGTGCCCACCCCAATTCCTTACCAAATTTAGCTTCTCCGTGGAACTCCCCAGTACAGAAGAGCTTTCGCAATGAGCATGGTACATTGCCACCTACTTCCAACGTTGAACCCCTATCTCCAGTCTCTGATGGATCCTCTTTGTCATCGTGGAACAGAAAGGGCCACAAGGACTACAGAACCAAACGAGTGGGCGAGGCTCATGGCGGCAACACTCGGCTCCAAACGGTTCTTGCTCAAGCTCGGGACGAACTTTCCCAGATCCCCCCTAATGACGATTCGCACCAGGTAACCGACCGAGGCTGCCAGGACCCGAATGCTTACAAAAGTGGTTCTGAAGCATTGGAAAGAGTTGACAGCCAACCGCACAATACAGGCCTACTTAGCGACCTCACCCCGCCACAGGCACTACATCGGCCTCTTGGGTACAATAGCGAAGCGGGACCCGGCGATTCCTTCTCGGAACCAACAGAGCGAGACCCAGCTATAGCGCCATCAGAAGAGCCCTTCCAATCGGTCAGCCAAAAGGGCGGCTTCCAAGGCCAGCTAGCTGAAGAAGGTCGTCGCCCATCAGTGATCCCATCAGTAAACAAGCATTTGAGGGACGAGGTCACGCAGAAAGAGAGAAGTCGCGTATTGGCGGATTACCAAAAGAAGCAGGATGGGTGGAAGAGGGAACACAATAGGTTCTATCAGGAGTACCTCCAGGAGATGAACAATGCTGGCAAGGCGGCAAATGCGGACTTTCAGGAGGAGTGGAAATTGAGGGCTATTGCTATGGGCTTTGGCGTGAGTTGTTCACGTGTCTTAGTTTTGACTTTGGAAGGGATATGCTGACCACCGCACCAGGAAGCAGATGTCTCGAGGATGATCCAAGAAGCCACAGAACACCTAGTAGCAGAGCAGCAACGAGCCGCCCCTCACTCGTCCCTGCACAGACTTGGTCGGAGACTCAACAAGACCATGAAACTGGTATTGGCTGTACCCAGTGACCCACATGTGAAGACATACTCAAAGTCTCATCCACATCCTCTAACAAGAGAAATGCCACTGCCTTATGGCGTCGGTACTCTCGGGTTCCAGGGAAGAGTGCCGGCCGCAGGCGCCACTAGATCGAGACCAGCGACGGCGGGAAGCCAACGGACTGTGAACCGGCCGAAACAATCAGGTGAGATATCTAGACGTCCCAGCGTTCCAGCTGCGTTGCAAACCTCATACCATGTCGTTCAAACCTGTCCTCAAGCTCGACCGAACGACTATCGCGAGTCAGATGCAACACTATGGGACCCCTACCACCCAATGACCAAACCTCAAAGCCCCGTCTGCAAACCTGACCAACCCTTCTCAACCACCTTCTCAGATGAAGGCATCTTGATGCCCTCACAACAGCAATCCGGCAACTCGAAATGGGACCGCGCACTTCCAACTCCACCAGGTATATATACACCTTGTAGGAAGGCGGCGATGGGTAGTGTTAAGCTGCAGAGGCAGATGGAGATGGGGAATGTGAGGGGGCCTAGTCCGAAGTACGCGGCGGCTTCGGTTAAGTCGTTTGAGACGACGGCGATTCCTACGCAGCCGCGGGTTTATATGGATGAGCATATCTGATTGGGGATTCGGGACTGTGGAAAAATATCGTACGCTGTAAGCTGAAGGCCAGCGACAGTGGACTGAACTGTAATACAGGAACACACTCAATGGCGATGCGGAATGGTCGTGCCATGCTGGCCCGTAAGCGCGGAATAACCAGCCCAGGTTTTTATTTGAACCTGCAGATCTTCAAAATCTTCATTTTCAGCATCCAATACCTGGGTCGTTACGAGTACTTCTGCGTATGCAAGAGATCTGAGTGCTCTGGTATTATTAGTCTGCAGTCAGCTTGTCAGATCTGAAATGAACGATGTACTGCCTGCTGTGTGACCTATTGTCAGCGTAACGATCAATATTTAGATGGGTATGTTAGTCTTGTCGACTTCAGCCGATCTCGACGAGCCTATCGTATTATTTCGGAGCATGGAGCATGAATCCAGACTGACATTAAGCCTCCATCGACTACCGATCACACGTCATCGGTAGGAGAGAAAATTCCCTGTACAGATCTCGAACTATGAAACCGAGCCTTCGGAATCCAACAATACGGTCGAAAAGTAGGCCACCAAGAACGAAGGATCAGCAATTTCGCGCAACAGTAAGCCTCGACCCGCGCCCCACCACCCCTTCATCAAAGGCGCTAATTTCTCTTACTGGGCGTCTCCTTATCCTACCCCTGCCAGTAAGGCTTTGCAGCCCCGAGAAGAAATGGTCCGAAGACAAGGCGGTCGTCGCAGAGGCTTGCAGTTGTGCAAGGTACACGGAGGGGCTTGGTCTGTAATTGTACACGATGCGTTGCTACTCATGAGGTTCCAGGCTTCCAGATCGCCGTTGGGAACTCTGAGACACGGCTTGGCCGCCACCAAGAAAAGGAGCGGGAGTGACATCAGTGTAGCCGACAGCGCCCAGCTCGCACTATCTGTGGAAATGAGTGTTGTGAAGCATACCTTGCCGGATGGGGCAACGCGCATCTCATCGGTGCGGGTGAGCGATAGGAACAGGGCAGAGCTCCTCCATGCTAAGCGGGCTGGGTTCGGAAAACCGACCGCTGCATCTTCCGAATGGGGTAGCGCATCTCCGCCCGGCAGACGTGCACAACTGGACGAGGCTGTGGCACGGCGGGATAGTGAAATGAAATGAGCGCGGATGAGACCGGGGCGCAGCTGCTCGGGGACAGGAGACGAGCGACCGGTCCGGGCTGGAAGTCGACAGGACGGCTTCAGCGTAGACTGTGGGACGGTGGGACCAAGCTATTTGATGGTTCGTTAGCTGAGAGCAGCGTGGTCATCGATGGTGCAAGAGGGAGGGGATTGGCCGTTTGGGTGTGGAGGGAGGCTGCAGGTTGGCGTGCGGGCGGGCGGCGTTCAGGGGCTGCTGGCGCTTCTGCTAGCGACGCCGCTGATTCGCTCTGCCACAAATGCGCCCATTAGCCCCGGCGGGGATGGATCTGGTACCTTGCAGTAGCCTGCTCGGAAGCGGGCAAGATCACCCCGCTGCGCTATACATACACGTTCACGAACAGGCTAATGGGGGAGAAGGCGTGAGGATACCGTATCGTGCAGCGCTTATCGCAAGGGCACAAGAAGGGAGGGAAAGAGAAGAATCGGAGGGGAAATGGCAGCTTGGAGAACAGAGGCCGTACGGGCAGAAGCGATGGCACGTTCTGTTGTGAAAATTGTGGAATGCAGCCGACTCGATCCCAAACCGCCAGGCGACTTGTGGCGGTGACAGGGTGGGCCTGGTCCTGACACCAATCAAAGCATCGCGCGCGGACTTTACCACCGGGCAGCCTCCTCTTCTTCTCTCGTGTGCCCGGCTACCCTCCTCTTCACTCCCTCACCTCACGTCCCCGTGGGAGCCGCTCGTTACTAATTCCTCGTGTCCGCCTCTTACCACAGTCATTCCTTTCTGGGTCGGCGAGCGTTTGCTATTCCATCTTTTGCATATCCACAGTCCTTCCTTCAGCCCCTACTCCACCACCGCCGCAGATACACACCAGACAGAACAGACGACCGCATAACGACCTTACGCCGATAATAACCCACACACCACCATCTCCAATATTGCGGACCTCGCTGGCATTGCCCCTGTCCTGATCACACCTCGCTCGCGTCGGTCGCGTATACATTGCTAGCACTATCCGGCGACCAGCGGATGCGAAACAGCATATAGCACAATGGAGCACCCACTTTCACACGCACACAGGCATCGCCACACAAGAAGAGAAATGGGTAGCCCAGTGGCAAGCCGCACCACCATCGTGGAGCGGTCGCGCGTGCTGGTGGCTCGCGCAAGCTGCACCAACGACTCCGATCCTGGCTGCACCAAGCCCACCGTCGTGCCCAAGATGGTCATCGTTCTCGCTGTTGTGTAGGTCGCCTCGTGCCGGTCCAAGATCTCTGCTAATGGCCGCCAGTCTTCCTGTCATAGCCATTCTCATCATCCTCTTTTTCCTGCACCGGAGAAACCAGAAGAAGCTTGCCGAGGAAGACAACAACGACAAGTACAGGTCAATGGACTTTGGCATCGACCCGGCGACGGGAGGCAAGAAGAACAAGACGCCGCCCGAGATGGCCCTGGCGGACACGGAGAAGTCGGTGCGAGGCAAGCAACTCTCGCTGGACATGGACGTCGGGAGCCCTTATATTCTGCCCGCTGGGCTCCATGGTTCTCGCGAGTCATTCCACTCCCTGTCACGCAACGGCGATACGCACGACCCGTACCGGCCTGTAACTTTCGTCAAGGACAATATGAGCGTTCGCAGTGGAAGCAGGTCCGACAGCCGCGGCTACCGACACGACAATGGTTCCATGTACACAACCTCGAGTGGTGGCACCGAGAGGCGAGGAATGAACGACGGTCTCATCAAGAACGCGCAGAGGATGTCTCAGTCACTTCCACTCACCGTTTCTTCACAAGAACAGTATGGTGGAGACATCAAGTTTCCCGAGCCGATCGCCGTGCCTCTGAGTCCTCTTAATCCGCGTTCCCAGCTCGACTCTATCCCGCCGCCTACCCCAGCTGCGTCCGAGCCTCAGGAGTCGCCTAACTCGTATGCTGCCTACAGTCCTTCCGCACCACCATCTGCATCGTTCCCGTTCCCTGTCTCCAGCAATCCCCCGGTTCAAGACTCGAAGATCCCCACAAAGAGCACTCCTAGCCCGCCGCCGCGTATACAGTCCCATGCAGCTGTCGTACAGACAAACCCCAACACAGCGAGCTTCGCCAGCACGTCGAGCTACGGTGATGGGTTCCAATTCACTCCTCCGTCCCCGCCTGCACAAGAGGCGAACTTCCCTGAACCTGCTCCTTTGGCCCCTCAGTCCCGCCCGGCTGCTGGTCTCGCGGTCGATGATACGCACACCACCAACCGTCTATCGATGAGCTTGCGTCCACTTCCGCCGGACAACCCGGAAGACAACCCAGAGCAACGAGCCAACCGTATCCGCTCCTTCTACAAGGAGTACTTTGACGATTCCAAGCCCGAGCCAGTTGGTGCCAACATCTACAATGACTACTACGAGGACTACGGTTCCGAGTATCTCGACGGCGCAATCTTTGATCCCGAGAGCGGCGCCTTCGTTGTCACTCAGCCTAACGCTCCGTATGCTGAGCCCGTCACTCGTCGTGCCATGACCCCTCCGCCTCGTGCGCCACCGCGCTTCCGCAGCAACACCGGACCTCGTGGTCCTCAAACTGGACGAAGCTCAGCGGCCTCCTCAGGCAGGTTCATGCCCCCTCCTCGTGGCATGTCATCCATGAGCGGCCGCGCGCCACAGCCTATGAAACCAAGGGCCCCGCCTACTCCTCTCGCTTCGCTTCCCACACCCGCTAGACTTACTGAGGACTCTATGATGATCAACCCCGCGGACTTTGCACCACCGGTTTCCTTTAGGGACAGACAGAACGGCATGCGACCAGACAGCCCTCTAGGAAGCCCCCGGCCGTGGAGCCCGGCTGTGAGGCCGCACACTCCATTGGCAAGCGCTTTCGATGACATGATGGTCCTGCCTAGCCCGTACGTGTAAACTTCAAATTTGCTGTTCTCAAGCTAACATCTTTTAGACACGCTCTCCGTAAATCTGGCATGTTCACCGCTTTGGACTTTGCCCCGCCTGGCCGAATCCGGGACCCAGCAGGCGGTGGATCTGATGCTGGATCGATTCGCTCCAACCGCTCCGGCATGTCGCATGTCGGTAGAATGGCTATCCGCAACGGAGCGAACCGCGTGAGCAAGATTCCCGCGGACGTCGTCGGTACCCGGGACGACCTGATGTCACAACTCCGACCCACGATGGCTCTGACTAGACCGGCGTAAGCCAGTTCATCTTGCTCCGACACAAAACATCACCTAGCGCGCTTAACGACGGCATCTTACACCCAGCGCTTACGACCTGGCCTCCGATTCTGAACCAAATCCTCAAACATCCTCTCCTGCGAACCTGACGACCTCGAATGGCATAGACAGCGTGGCCTTCCATTTTTTTTTGACTTTGATCGGTGATGCCGAGTTTCCTCTTCGGTACATATCTTTCATTTTTCTCATCCACGGCGCGTATTGTACACGACCGGCAACTTCTAGGGCTCATAAAGCGGTCGGCGACGGAGGCGTTTATATTCTGTATAATTTTTATTCATCAACCTGTGTGGAAACTGAGAGTGGAGTGAGGGTGAGACATCTAAAGAACAATTTGGGGCGAGTAGGATACAGCGATGTTGGTGGTGTGTAGTATATGTGAGCATACGGTGCAACTTGGTTGGAGAACTAAGTTGGGAAAATATACAGACGTTCAATTGCCAGGTTGACTTTATGGTGACAGGCATTCCGTGGTGATTCGGATGGCTTGGCGTTATGTCTGCCTCGGAAAATTCCTCGCCCGGCTTCAACATCGCTAGACTACAATTATGTCGTCGATCTGCCGCACCATCTAGAATACTTACATGCAGGGCAAGACCACCGAGGCTCCTCAACACATGCCGTCGTCGACGCACTTACGTTGCGTGGCGTCATCATCGCCGCCAATGTTGCTGACAGGCCTTCGGACGAGCTTCGTCGTCGACGCAGGGTGGTCTGGCAGAGAGACTATAGGCGCCTCCATCCAATTGAGATTTGCATGTCCGCGCCGATGATATGCTTAGCGTGTGGTTTAGTCGGCTCAGCGTCGTCACGTCGCTGGGGAGGTGCGTCCAGCCTTTGCAACGTCATAGTCAAGAACCTAAGCTTTTGGTGTCTCCATAAAACCATCGGTTGCTCAGACGGCCGCGTGTTGCGGAGCGGACGACCAGCAGACCAGCAGACCGACATATCCGTTCGTTTCCCCCACTCGCTGTTCACTTTCTTTCTCTTGGTCTGTCCACTTGTGCCGTACTCTCCTCTATATCTCGCTTTCCTATTCTGGCCCGATGGCCATCTCCAGCCGCAAACATCGCGACTCAACGCCTCATTCAACCGACACCACTCCCACCGTCGTCTCCGAACCCTCCAAAGACCAAGTCAAGCGCGCCACTCGGACTCGCAAGATATGGGCAGTCCTTACCTCCTTCTTCCTCTTCATCACCGTCATCTTCCTCATCCTCGTCGAAATCGGGGGCATCCACAACCGCGACCTCATCCGCGACTGGTACTTTATCAAGATAGACGTTAGCAACATCATTCCAGCTTCTATCCCCAACTTTGCCCTCATCAATACGATTGCGCAGACGTTGGGGCTGCATGACTTCTACCAGGTGGGACTTTGGGGATTTTGTGAGGGGTATGTGGGTGAGGGGGTTACTTTTTGCTCGAAGCCGCAGACGCTTTATTGGTTTAATCCTGTGGAGATTTTGAGGAATGAGTTGCTTGCTGGTGCTTCGAGTACGTCTTCCTACTTTGCGAAAAGTGCTATGTGACCAGACTAACGTACCCCAGTCAACCTCCCCTCCAACATCAACGATATCCTCGACCTGATCAAGATAGCATCCCAAGTCATGTTCGGCCTTTTCCTCGCGTCCGCCTGCCTGTCCTTCGTTCTCATGTTCCTCATGCCCATCAGCGTTGTCTCCCGATGGTGGACCCTGGGCATCGCCATCCTCGCCTTCCTCAACGCACTCTTCGTAACGGCCGCTTCCATCATCGCGACCGCCATGTTCATCATCTTCCGGAATGTTATTAGCAGCGTCCGAGAGATCAACATTGGCGCCAACGTTGGCGTCACCATGTTTGCTTTCATGTGGGTGGCGAGCGCATTTGCTATATTCGCCTGGCTGGTGCAGACCGGCTTGTGCTGTTGCTGTGCGAGTCGGCGCGACGTCAAGACTGGGAGGAAGAGGGGGAATGAGAAGGCGTATGGAGGTGCTGATGGGGTTGTTATGCGGGGCGCGGATGGCGGAGAGGCGAAGGGGAAACGGACATGGGGGCTTGGGAAGAGAAGTGCTTAAGGAAGGTGTTGACAATTTTCTGCGTCTTGGGTATAACAGCGTTGGCGCTCACGGGGGATGTCTGCTTGGGTGCATTGCGTCGGTCTCCTTTCTGCATCTTGCATGACTCCTTCGAATTGCATTTAGCGTCTCAATATTCCTAATATCAATGAATTCTCTTGCACATATCTGGCAATGACGTGACATGACCAGTCCTAGTTGGGGGAGGAGGCTTGTACTGATACTTGGCAGCCATGGGAAAGCACATCTAGATTGCCTTGTAGCGTTGCGCATGCCTAGTAGCTCAGAAGTCCCCTGGCAACCAAAACAACCCTAGTATCTCCTATCGCGGCATTGTCCCCAGTGTTGATGGGGCCAGGCCGGTCTTAGCTCCGTAGCTCGGGACGAGTGCGGGGCAGCGTAACCACCCCCACCACGAACTTTTTCTTTCGCGCGCGTGGGCTGGTGGAACCGCCGACTCTCCACGCTACCATTTCCTCTAGGGCTTCTCTGCTGATCTTGTAAACTCTCCATTGACCTCAATTGCAAACTTTGAGCGCGCTTCTATCGAGCGACGTCGCGAGACACATCTTCCTCCCAATCTGGGCGACATCGACTGCACATTGGTACGTACGCGTTCTGACGTTCTGCATCTGATTCCTAAACGCGCTGCCGAAAACGGTCGAACAACGTGACGGCAGTGGCTCCGCACATTTCTTCCTATTCCTCCAGTTCAGATGTCGATGCTTCCACCCACCTCACCCTACTGACACACCCCAAGCCCACCATGTCCGCCAACGACACCTACCAAGACCCTCTCAACTCGCGGTACTCATCCACCGAGATGAAGTACCTCTTCTCGCCCCGCAATCGCTTTAGCACATGGCGCCAGCTCTGGGTCTGGCTCGCCGAGGCCGAGAAGGAACTCGGGCTCGACATTAGCGACGACGCCATTACCCAGATGAAGGACCACACGATCATAAAAGACGAGGAGTTTGCGGTCGCGGCTGAGGAGGAGAAGAAGAGGAGGCATGATGTTATGGCGCATGTGCATGCTTTTGGGCTTGCGGCGCCGGCAGCAGCGGGCATCATTCACTGGGGGGCTACGAGTTGTTATTGTACGGATAATGCGGATTTGGTACGTCGGCCTGCGTGGGTCCAAAATGGATAGAGTGAAGGCTGATTGGCGTGCAGATCTTTCTGAGAGATGGTCTGGATATCCTGCTGCCGAAATTGGCCACGGTTATTGAGAAGCTGTCGAAGTTTGCGAAAGATCACAAGAGCTTGCCCTGCCTGGGTTATACGCATCTGCAGCCGGCGCAGCTTACGACTGTTGGCAAGCGGGCGTGTCTGTGGATTCAGGATCTTCTCACGGACCTCAAGAACCTGGAGCGCGCGCGAGACGATCTAAGATTCAGAGGTGTGAAAGGCACAACAGGCACCCAAGTAACTTCCCCTACAAAAAGCTCTCTCTGAATACCACCACTAACCCGCCATCAGGCCTCATTCCTCCAGATCTTCGACGGCGACCATTCCAAGGTCGAACACTTGGACGAGCTCGTCACGCAGAAAGCCGGCTTCTCATCCGCCTACATCATCTCGTCTCAAACCTACACCCGCAAAGTAGACGTCGACGTTCTCAACGCTCTCTCCTCCTTTGGCGCAACATGCGAGCACATCGGCCAAAGCATCCGCCTCCTCGCCTCCTTTAAGGAACTCGAAGAGCCTTTCGAGTCTACCCAAATCGGCTCCTCCGCTATGGCTTACAAGCGCAACCCCATGCGCAGCGAACGTCTATGCTCGCTCGGTCGCAAGTTGAGGAATCTGAACGCAGATGCGTCGGCAACGTATGCGGCGCAATGGATGGAGCGCACGCTAGACGACAGCGCAATCAGGAGAATGTGTCTCCCGCAGTCCTTCCTCGCTGCAGATGCTTCCCTGATCTTGCTCAACAACATCGCTTCCGGTCTTGTTGTGTACCCCGCCGTCATCAAGAAGCGTGTCGACGCCGAGCTCCCCTTCATGGCAACGGAGAACATCATTATGGCGCTCGTCAAGAAGGGTGTATCACGTCAGGACGCCCACGAAGAGATCCGCGTACTGAGTCACGAGGCGGGCGCCCAGGTTAAGCAGCACGGTAAAGACAATGATTTGCTCGACAGAGTTCGACGGACCGAGTTCTTCACGCCGATTCTAGGCGAGTTGGATGAGCTGTTGAAGCCGGATACATTTATTGGCAGGTGTCCACAGCAGGTGGATACTTTCTATGAGAAGGAGGTTAGTGTGGCTTTGAGGAAGTATGTTGAAGCCGGAACGTTGAAGGTCGGGGAGGCGGCGGAGTTGCATGTGTAAAGGGATGGGTGACAGGTGGTGTGGAGAGGGGATGGTCGTGGTGGGGTGTTACGAGATATATGTGGAAGTAACTAGGGGTATGACAGTTGTCGGGGCTCACACAGACCTACTTCTGTCTATAGAGATAGGACGAGAATAATTCGATAAATGTCCCCATGAACATGGCCCTTGATCATTAGGCTTCATACTGAGACACGCTGTGGATTTAACTATATTGTGTTTGCTTTTGAGCTTCAAGTCGAGATGCCCAATGGTCCGCATATAAGTCTAAAACAGTCGCTGGCACTGGGTTCTTCATGCAAATGTCAATAATTAGCTCACGATGAGTACGATACTATCAAAGGCGAACAATATCATCAATAGGTGGTGGTATAGGATGAGCTATAGCCTGATGAATAGAATGGTGCTCTTCATCGCGCACAATTTGGAAGTGGTTGTGAGGACTCAGATAGCTTGATTGGAAGGAGAGCATTTAACCACACTCAGGTCTTAGTGCGTAGTGTATTTTGGACAGAGAGCAGAATGAGCACACGAACGAGGCATCGCCCGGTCTCGGTAGTTGATGGACAAGTGTGAAGGCGAGTAGCGGACAAACAACATGTTCGATGGCTTGTGATATTTTGACTGTTGGACTCCGCAAACATGCTTTCATAGGACTTTCTTTAGTCTGCTCGGGCTGCTCGAGGAGGCAGACAGCCTCGAGAAACACAAGTGTGCCTTGGGCCGGGATTGGTATACTGATCGAATAGGTCTCCACTTCCATTGTGCTTAGATGGCAGTAAGAGAACACATCGGACCATCGATGAGATTGGCCGCCATTTGTATCGAATAATTTGGAGGAGGGAAGAGTATCGCATACCAAGACAAAGATATATCATTACTTTAAGTAGAGCTCTAATTGCTCCGGTGAATATTTACGGCCTCGGTAGATGCCACGAGGAGTTACAAGGTTGAAGTAGATCGCTTCTATGGAAGCGTGTTTTTCCAATTTGGAGAGTAGCAGACGAACACGTGTGAGTCGTTTTGAATTTTGGAATCGTTACGTAGCTAAGGAGAACTGCGGTTCCTGGAACCTCTTTTTGGGTAAAGGCCATAGACCCATGGAGATTCCCCTTCAAGCTTTGTGTTTAAGGAAGGACCGAAAGCCGACCAACATGAAAGTTTAAGCTGGTCTTTTCGAAGAATAGAGGAGCACCCCAGTCAGATAAAAAGGTTAGCGTTTCCGAACATCGCTGCAGGGCTGGTCGATGCTCCAGAAAATACCAGTCTTGGACCTGGAGTATTGGCCGGACCAGGCACGTGGTTGCGTTCCTCTAAGTCTTTTGAGCAGCTCATCACGCTTTCCCATCAAGAACCTAGTCCCGCCGAAACAACATGATCTCGTGTTATGGTCAAGTAGCTGAGAGGACGTCAACCGTGAAGAGTCCGAGAAAAGGGTGTACGATACTTATATACCTACCCGAAAGCAGCAAGCATCGTGGTGGACACGCATCTGGACTGCTGGTACGATCATACACATTACAACACTTAGGGGGGGTTTTGTTTTGCCCAAAACGAAATCATTATGCAATTCTATGTACAGAACGCCACAAATGCTGTTTTTATACGACGATTATTATCGTACACCAGGAATGGGACCCTTCGTCTCGTTTGCGCCGAGATCCTCTGATTTCCACCCATTGCCTGCTCCGACCTTCCTTCCACCCTCCTCTCGCTTCACCCGACTCCAAAGGCCTACATCCTTGTCCCAGATGAACTGCCAAATCGTATTGACCCAGCTTTTGTTGACAGGCAAGTCATCATAAAATTCGTGCGCGATGCGATTCAGTTTCGGGAGGCGCGTCCACGGAACGGCAGGGAAATCGTGATGCTCATTGTGGAGGCCCACGTTGTAGGTCAGGAAGTTGAGCGGCCCGTAGTACGAATACGTCTCAGGGATCGGAATCTTGTTTGCGGCATTCAGAGTGTCCACGTTCGGTTTCTCGAAAACGTAGTGCTCAGCAATGAAGTGGCCTGCGCACGGGTGTAGCGAGCCCGCAAGGAAGCTGCTCAGGATCATGTACACGAGCGCCTTGCCTCCAATGAAGCGTACAAGGGCGTAGTCGAAAGCTAGCTGCGAAACGATGTTGAAGAGATGTATCTTTGTGAGCGGGAGCTGGTAGACGAACATCGGGCGCAGGGCGTAGAACAGAATTTGAAAGGTGCAGAAAAAGGCTTTGCCGGCGACTGAGTCGAGGAAGAGAGCTTCAAATGCGGTGGGCAGGTCGGTATCAAGGCCATCTACGCCTAGCGATTTGTGGTGGGTCAGATGATACGGCTGTACACAATTAGTCTTGGGATTACATCTTTGGGTGAAGAAGTCTGCGGCGTACCCTGAACGACGCACTATACGGTATTCCAATTGGCAAGTTCGCAAACACAGCAAACACCCTGTTCGCGAGCGGGCTCCTGAATGCAAGGTTGTGCGATATCTCGTGTATAGCGAGGAACAAGTTCTGGTTTGCGGTCGCACCGATGATGTATGCGGTGAGGAAGAATGGCCATGAGACGATGGCGCTATCGCGAAGGAGATATGCGCTGAGGACCTGGAGGCCTACGACAAAGGCAACGACATATTTGGTAAGAGGTTCGGGACCGCAAAGCTTCGTGACCTGCCAATCGTTAGACGTGTCCGAGTAGACGGTGTCAGGAGCTACTGTACCTCTGGATGGGCCTTGATAATAGCCTGTCGACGTGTCCGATGCGGCTCTTCGGTGTAGGTCCAGAAAAAGTGGTCGTGATCGTTCTCCGCCTTGGAGGCGACATTCTCAGTCTCCCCGCCCTTGACAGTGAAGCTCCTCTTCGCCGGCTGCTTGGCAGGAGCGGTAGCGGTAGTGACTGATGACCTCATCGTGTATGTGAGGGTTCAATGGGGACGGTGGAGGAGGAAGGAGAAGACGCAGCCGTGGAGAGTTTTGAGTGTGAAAGTGGTGCAGCTTGCGGGACCCTGAGCTTGGGCGTGGCGAATGGCGTGGGTCGACAGTCGCGCGATTATTGGCTGATGCACGAACGACCGGGGCTGTGAGCCGCTAGTCTCAGGGGCTAGTGTTCTGGCCTTTCCTTTTTCCACATCTTATCAGATCATTACTTGTTCATCCTAATCCTTCTTGATCCTCACTCCCAAACCCTACATTACGGGGTCTCGCGGAGAAGGTTTCAGCATGCTGTTACGAAGTCCGAAGTAAGGGAAAAAGAAAGGGGTACGTCTGAGCCCTGTATGCACCACACGGCAAAGAAGATGCCTCGCCAACCTATTTTGTGCCCTGCTCCGCCTTAGGCACCTTAAGACTTCCTGCCTTCGTTATGTAACACGACAATTGCGTAACATCCTCTTTAACCTCCTCTAAACTTTTCCAAATTCACAGTCTCATTAGTTCCCGCCGCCGTCTACGCACCACACAGCGCATTTTTAGCTGCCGGAAGCTTCTACTGCTTCTGCACATACCCCATCTCATTCTTCTCCGCTTTCTAGTCCTTCGTTTTCTCCGCCGCCTTCCTTGTCGTTCCGAATACTGGCTCCGCAGCATCAAGATCTTTCTGTTTTAGCTTGATTGAAATCCCGGGGTGGGAGTTTATAAAGAGCGAAGGGGTGGCTGTGCCGTAGGTGATGGTCCGAAAAGTTTCGAAACGATTTGAGAGACGAATGGTTGTATGGTAGAATTTGGGTGAGGCGGGGAGGAAGGCTTCATTACATTGGATACTCCACACTCCCCGTACTCACGCTAGGCGGTCTGTCCTCCTCCTTCGTTCCCCACCCACTCTCCATGCTTCCAAGTTCCAACTCCAATGTCCAACCTTCAGTAAAGAACTCATGACCAATCCAATTCTTTGTGTACACTTCCCCGTTGAGTGTCGCCTTCTGCACATAAATATTCCGATACTCTTTATCGAAATTGATATTGCGGATTACAGCCGTCTTGTTTGTAAGCGGCGAGACTATGCTGACGGACTCGAAGAACGGAGGCACAATAAAATACACATTCTGGCCGGGGTTGGGAAAGAGGCCAAGAGTGGAGAAAAGAGTGAATGAGGCCATGGCTCCGGAGTCGTCATTTCCTGGAAGGCCGGCGAGTGAGGAATTGAAGCGAGATGGAATGTCTAGACGTACATGTTAGCATCGACGAATGTGGTGAAGAATTGCTATCGGCTTACAGTCATGCACTCTCTGTGCGCTCAAGCCCGGACGTCCGACGTAGTGCGGCATATACACCGTCAAGAACACGGGCTCGTTCCCAATATCAGCCAGGCCACTCGTATGGAAGAAATCCAGCCTTCTCAAAAACGTATCCGCCCCACCCAGCAACTCAACGATTTTCCCGATATCGTGGGGGACAAAGAACATGTACTCCCATGCGCTGCTTTCAAATGTCTCAGAAGGGTTTGATGTTAGAGAGCAGAAATCTGCGAGTAGGCTACATGCAATTGGGTCTTGGTAGCCCCACGATCCGTTCATGTACTTAGGCTGGAAGAACCCCGTGAAGCCAGTATCGGCACCGTTGATAGATGAAGTCTGTTCAGCCTTGAAGAGGTTTTGCCAGTTTCCCGATCGCGCGAGATATTTTGTGTAGGTGTCTTTACCCAGACCTTCTGCAAGTGTAGCGAGATTGAAGTCGTTATACGCGTACTCCAGTGTCCGTGAGATACTTCGAGAGTTCGTACCAAAGCCGTTTGGGTCAAAGTCGAGATAGGGAATGTAGTTTGAACGCTTCCAGCTGGTCAATCCGCCTCTGCCTTCGATACTCCACTCCAATGGTTCGTTCTCGGCATCATTAACGATGGCTTCGTACGCCAGCTCCCAGTCGATGCCGGTAAGATTCTTGACATATGCATCAACCAGAACATTATCCGCATCTGAGCCTCCTTGCGTCCAGCCTTTGCAAGTACTCATCATGCAGTCCGGTAGCCAGCCACGATGTTTGTAAGTGTCGAGCAGACTGCGCACGATTCGGGATTGCTGAAGGGGGTCCACAATAGTGAGGAAGGGCAACTGCACCCTCCACATATCCCAGATGCAGTAGAACGAGTCAAAGTAAGGCTCATCGCTTGTCCAATGCGGGTTCTCGCCTGTGTAGTCCTGAGGCGAGATCATGGTCCGGTAAACTGCCGACCAGAAGCTGACGAGGAAATCATTTTCAACGCCTCCGCTTTCAATCGAGATGGGAGCAAGCTGCTTTCTCCATGCATCTTGCGCTGAATTGACAAGGCCGTCGAAATCGAAGTCCGGTCCAGGTATCTCATCTTCCGCGTTTTGGCATGCCTGAGCCGTACTGATGAAGCTGATGCCCATTCTAGCAGTGATTGGGCCAGTCCATGGGCCCTTAAATCGAACCCACCCGCCTGCTTGCAGGTAGAACAAATTGAAGCCTCGCGTGACGTACAGATCCTTGGGCTCAGCTCCAGCTCGGTCGTTCACCCAGACCCCCGAATCTTTGACCGTAGCACCCGCAAGATCCAAGCAGAAGTATGCGACGTACGATCCGGCCCCGAAGCTCGGGAGAAAGGTGCCGTTCCCCATCATCCTCCCACTCCCGCTACCATCTTGAGCGTCCACACTAATCGAAGCGTTCTGCCTACTCGCCCAGAGATCGGTCAGGTCGAGCGAGATGACGGCGTCCGAAGTTTGGTTAGCCGTCGCATTTTCGGAGAAGTCGAATCGATATAGAGCAGCATGCTCAGATACCGTCATTTCTGCTTTGATGCCATTCACTAGCGTCACTTCAAAGTACCCAGGCTTCGCCACGATGGAGTCATTCTTGTACAACATCGCCCGAGCCCCAATGGAGAACTTGCAGGTGTTTATATCATCGCTTGGACATATCTGAGGGAAAATGGGGAAGTTTCCGAGCGAGGGATTTCCACCTGTCCCCGAATCGTGGAGTGCGGAGAACCCGGTTATATTAGAGCCATCCGTAGAGAAGCCGCCTGTGTTTTCGCCGTCTACGTCGGCAACGGCTGTATGGAAGCTCAGCAGTTGCATAGAGTAATAGGAGACAGCATATGACTAGACATGACTGCCCAGAGCCCGTCGCCCAGCGGCTGTAATCGCTTGACAAACAGTCGTGACACACAAGGATCGCAAGAAATGACTCACCCTTTGCCATGCCATAGGGCAAAGTCTACCAGGGTCAGTTGTGTGCTGTTTGAGAGTTTTGAAAGCTTTATCCAAGCACATACCGCACCCGCAAACACGTTGCCCCCTTGCTGGCTTCCAATCAATGGATTCACAAAGTCCAGCACGTCTGAGTTGTTCGCGCGCCTCGTGTACTGCACTGCCTTTGCAGGCAGAGCATGGTGCGTAAGCAGAAGCAAGAAAGTCAAGGAAGGAAGCATGGCGGTGATTCCGAAGGAAGGCTGCGACCAAGATTTGGAGTAATCGGCATGGCCGACGCTGTCTCCTGAGCCGGGACTAAGTCGCACAGGTGGAGTTCCAATTTGACGACGTCACGCTCTGTTGTTGGCTCCTGCCCAATTTGGGATTGATATTGCGGGGTCAAGCGATCGGTACCTGTAGGGCTTGCCATTCCACGTTACTTGCATTCGAGCGCTCAACATATGAAGAACTTGGACATGTTCAGCAATTCTAAGTCTGCTGGACTCGGCAAAGGCCGACATGCTAGATTTCAGCGGTGTTCTGGATGTCAGAGCATTTGGTCAGCAACTTCTTTGGCTGACCCCACAACCAGTCCTGCTTGCTGCTGTACCACCCGTCTGCCTCCCAACACAGCTACTGCGACAGGGTTGGTAGAACCGGTGAGCCGCTGAAGAAGAAACTTGCAGCCATCTCGGAAGGCCTTCCCAATCCGACCGAAGAAGTCATCCATTGGCGATAAGATGGTCGTGGTCCTATCGGCTGGACTGCAGACGCCATGCAGGTCGCACACGCATGTGACCACGCGCGGTGCTGCCATTGCCATATTGGCGGTGATGCAGGAGTTATCTAGGCGACGGTCAAAGTGACGTCTCGTACCCGAAGGAGTCGGACATGTGCTTTCTTTAGCGACCTAACGTTGCATTGGCGATCGCTCTAGGTTCCGCGCGCAGTAGGTTTCGAGAAGCTCGTGTGTTGCGTTCGTGGCTTTCTTGGGGTGGTGGTGAGCCGTCTGCCTTGCGCTAAAGGCAGCATAGGCTTGCGCGGTGTCCCATCCCGTGAGGAGAAGAGCTTCGTGGGCCCCGGGCGCAGCGTCCACGCGCCAGCCCCTGACGACCTTGTGCTTGCTGCTCTCGAAGATGGCGTGCTCGTCTGTCGCGAACGCCTTGTCATACGCGTTCACGTCATTCTCTCTCACCTGCCGCCTCGATATGGCCAAGACGGGGGCATCCAGCGGCAGCGAAGCCATGGCGTCCAGCTCCATGTGAAGGGCCCATCGGAACTCAAGCATGCCCTCTTGCGACCCCAGCACCTCCCGCGCGCGAGGAGAGGCCAGAAAGTCGTGGTGCGCCTCCAGGCTCGGCCAGAGACCCAAAATAAACACCAAGGTAGGGTCGTCGATGCAGCTGTAGAACTCCGACTGAGTCTTCAAGAGACGTCGGACTGTTGATAGGTTCCTGAGCAACGCAGGGTCATCGGGGGCCACGCCCTTTGTTCGCAACAGGGTCACCTCGAGGACGGACATGCTGGATTTGCGTGAGGTCAATCGAAGACGCTCGTATCGGAGCCAGATATAGCAGCAAACGACGGAAGCACGTGCGGGATAGAGGGGTCTGGAGGCCCGGCAGGTCGGCGACGACGCACAACGTTCAGCCATTCACGCCAGGAACGGCATGGAAGCCCTTGGCATGCTGTACATCACCAGTTGCCTGGAGGCCATTTGGCTTGGGGGCCAGCCCGTTGACGGCATCGCATCACGGCAGAACGGCGGTGCAGCTCTGCCTTTCAGCTGCGGAGTAAGATTCTTCGACGGTTTCGCCGTTTAGTAAACGCATGCCTTCCTGTGGCCCAGCGCGGCCTTCGTAGGGTCGACGATCGTTGCCCAACCTCACACCTGCGTGCACCTCCCCACCGCCTTGGCGATGCTTGTCGTCTCGTGTAGCAAAAATAGCCTGGGACACTTCGGTCGCCGCTTCATGAGCAGCGTCTGATGAAACCGTTTTTCTCGTCGCACGGTTTCGGTCTTGGACGAAGAATAGACTGGCGGGCAGAAGATCGGACCTTCTTTCTACACAGCCTGGCGACGGTCCATTTCGGCTGCTTTCCGGTGAGCTTCATCCGCACCGGGACGAGAACCGTCGCGCGGCCGATAGTCTGGAGAGTAGTCTCTAATTCGTCCAAGTCCTGGCAAATACGAGTTGTACCGTTGACTCAGCTGCGATTCCATCTCATTTCCCCTGGTCGAGCGAGCACCACCCACACCCGTGGAGCGGACGTCTCCACGTCTCCGGTCTAAGCCCCCAAACCCGCGCACACGAGCCACTGCATATCAATTACGAACCGACGTATATATCGCCTCACAGAAAGCCGCTTGCGGCCTTGCAAATGATGAATCTTACCATGTCGCCGTCACGGCTGCCTAGTCGACGTTCCATGGACTCCTCCAATTCCGACGCCTCCAGCAACTCGCCAGACACGCTCCCGGATAGTCGGGGCGAGAGCGCGCATCCGCCGCAGCAGCCTCGCAAGCCCATCCCCCGCAAGGGACACACAAAGTCGAGACGCGGTTGCTACAACTGCAAGCGCCGTAGAATAAAGTGCAATGAGAGACATCCAGAATGCAACCACTGCATCAAGGCAGGGCTGCGCTGCGAATACCCTGCGAACATCATCCAGACGACGCAGCGGTCACCGTCGTCTCCCAGTCCCCAAACCATGGTGAACCTGCGGTCGACGCCAGGCACATTCGTGAGTGGCCCAAGGCACCAGTCAACTTCTGCATGACCTGACTTTAATAGACCATGGCCGACATGCGTTTGTTCCATCACTTTTTGATCACTGCATACCCTCACCTGCCAGTCGGCGGTGACAAGATTTGGATAACGGTGATACCGAGCTTTGCGCACAATGTACGTTGCACTTCAAAGTCGTCGAGAGCCGCCGTGCGGAGCGAAGGTGGGGTTGGGAATCCGCGAACCTGGGACCAACCCCATCTCACAATTCCGTGCTCCTAGCTGCAGTAACGCTGTCGCTGTCGCTGTCGCTGTCGCTGTCGCTGACTCGAACAGTACGAATACCTCATTCATTCAATCCTGGCGTTGGCTGCATCTCATCTTGACGCCGTCTCGAATGCCAACGTTGCTGAAGAAGCGATATCGCATCGCATACTCGCAGTGCAAGCATTGAACGAAGCACTCTCAGTACCGTCAAAGTCGAGATGCGAACGCGATGCGAGGATGGGTGCAGCCCTAGCACTCGCATTCCAATCGAGTCATCTTCAAGACGGCTTGGCCGAATTCTTGACCATGGTACGAGGGTGCAATCTAATTGCCATGGATGGTTCGTTGGCGAACGATGAATCCGCTTTTAGTGTGAGTACTCCTTGTGTTTAGGCCCGACCTTTGCCTGTATGGGATAGAGACTCACATTCACAGGCATTCCGAGAAGACGGCCACCTCGCAACAATGACAAGCCGCCTCAGCACTGCAGGCTGGAACGGCGTCAACCCAGACGACCTAGACCTAGCCGCTGTGTCCCTCCACTCCATCGACTCGCTCAACATGACCTCATGGGAGCGCAACTTCCGGGACATCCTCGTCCGCACAATCGACAACGCATACGACAGGCCCGTTGAATCCTACACCACGTTCGTGCTGCTCTACAACGCGCCATCGCGGTGGACACACGACGAGTTCCAGTCTTTCATCGACCCGAATAACAGCGTTGCGCAGATCTTATTGGCGCATTTTATTGCTATTCAAGCGGTGCTCACGCCGATACTCGCTCTTGAAAGAGTGGGGTTTCAGGGCATTGATGCGCCGACTGCGACGTTGGGATGGATTGAGGGGATTTATGGGAACGTACCGAGGGGGTTGAGGACTTATGTCGAGTGGCCAAGGCAGGTCTCGCGGTATCCATTTATGAGGTTTATGGGTCAGGGGCAGCTGGGCTTGTACGATCAGGAATTAGGCGAGACCAAAATGGGAGAGGGCATAACGTGTAGTAGTTGGTGAACAGGATGGAGTTCTCTGCTGTATGGACTCACGCGGGGAAAGGACTATATGATACCCATGGCGGTCTGAGGACCTGTCAACGCACTCGCTTCATTCGCTTCGATACGCTCGCTGCACGCGGCCAGCTACTTTTGTATATTAGCATAGAAGGAAGAATACAACTTGGATCCATGAGGGAATACCAAAGAAATTTGACGAGATGAAGTCGGTACTCTTTTCCATGCTGAATGACAATGGGCAAGCGAAACCGTCAGAATCGAACTTTTTTTCCAGCGAACTGTTACTGCTTAACATCCTACTAGGTAAGTATTTTTGTTCTCCAGCTCACATAGAAGTTGTGTATCTCCTCTACTTCCTTCATCGGTCAGCGCGCCCGTGAAGTTCATGCAGTGCAGGTGACCTGTCCAGCGGGCGGCACTTCGAACTCAGCTTTGGTACCAGCCGCTGGTACATCATGTCGCGTATCCTCTCCAATGCCCAGTTTTACATGTTGCTATTGTCCGTCCTTCTCCTAAAGGTCTATGGCGCCAAAAGTGTCAGTGTCTTTGAAACTTTTCTTTCCGTGTGCCTCCAAACGCACCCTCCGAGCCCAAGAAGAGCTGTTGTGGCCACCGATTTGCACCCGACGCTTAACCCCACAATAGTGCGCGTGGAAAACCCTGACGAGCAAGTTTTCTTCGGCAGTACGAGAGGATCTCTCGTGGTCGGAAGTAGCGTTGGCGGTGGTGAAGCTGAAGGGTTGCGGTGCTGTCTGAGAGCATGTATAGTATTGTCGCACTTTCCTGTGGTAATTTTCGCCTTCTTTTCGCCTCGTTGTGTCCTCATAATACCAAGCCATATTGTAGCAAGATCCTTATCGTAGGCTTTGGTTCGGTGTAGTTCCATCTCAATGTACGTCATCGGCCTATTTAGAAGGCTCGTAATACCAAGAGAGCAACGCTCATCTACAGGTTAGCTGGGCAGTCGACAGCTTATATGTGTGCTATCAGCAATCAGATACATCCTTCTCGTGTTGATAAGCTTCGCCTTTCGCCTACCCTTTCCCACCGTGCGTTTTCGACCTATGACAGGAGAGAAGGCTTGAGCCTCATGCATAGACAACGCCTCAGCTGCAGGTGTACGCCACTTATACGCCCAGGCTGCACTGACTGGATAAACGGGACGATCAGACTGAGCTATCGGGTGGTGTTCTTCTTCGCACCGTGCAGTCATCATGTAAACAGCGGCCTGGCGTGAGGAATTTCGACCCGGGTTCACGTCGAGGGTTTCGTCCCGAATCACTTGAAAGATGAGAACATTGCAGTAGCCAGAGCGGGGTTGCAGCCGGTGTCTGAGACCGTTATCGTCGACGGGCCGAGCCTGGAGCCTGAGCTGTTACTCAGCAAAGACTATCCAAGGCCTCGTACCAACTCAAAAGTGACCAAACGGCACGACACCTTGCTGGTTGCTGTTGACGTAGGGCTAGCTAGTAACGACCCCGCTGTGTGTATGTTGGCTACCCATCAGATGAAGCGAAGGCGATTGAGGCGGCAGAGGGGTAACCCGAGTGTGCGAGGGTGCGTAGTCTCTGACCTTCGGGTCGCTGACGAATTCAAGGGTCCAGAAATGCGAAGGCGACGATGTTGCAGGAACTGAAAAGTTGTCGTCAGTTTGTGGTTACTCTGGAGATGAAGCTGTCAAAAGATCGCTAGCATATGTTGGAAGACCTAGCCGACGAGGTTCGTATTTGCGGTTTCACGCGAATGTTGATGGACAGAATCTGTCAATATATTGCGCAGTAAGACCAAACAATCGCTCAAATCTAAAAGTACGCTCAACGCAAAGCAGATCATAGAATGACTTTCGAAGCAACGCTGAACAACCACGCTGCGTCGGCCCAACCCCCACCGTCCTCAGGTGGTGACATCGGTTCCGAAGCCTGGGCCGCCTTCGCCTCCTCGTCCTGTGCGCGGACGGCAGAGGCGGCAATGATGGCCTCGCGCTCGAGTTTCCGCCTCTTAGCATCGACTTCTCGCCGTAACACCAGCTCTTCTTTGGTCATATTCTCGGGCCGCGTAGTATCATCTTCGTCTTCCTCGTCAGAAGATGACTCCTCGCCATCTTCGTCCACGTCGAAGAGCGTCCACCCAATCAGCCTGTCCATCCAACTCCCAAGACCAAAGCCGCGCTCGCGTGCTAGACGAGCAACTTCCTCCTCATCGCCGTCGCTTTCGTCATCATCTTCGACAAAGTCGGGTTCGATGACGTCGTCTTCAAACATGGCTTCATCTATCTCTACACTTTGACGCGCATTGGGTGTTCTGAGTCCGGTGGACATCATGAGGTCCACCCTGCTCCCCACACGCGAGCCTCGGCGGCTGTTGCGAGCGCTCTGCACGCGACTTCCCACACGGCTCTGCATGCGACTCTGTATCCGGCTGCCCGCTCTCGACAGGCGGGGAGTAAAGGTGCTGTGCTCGACCTCGGACAGGTGCTCGCCTGACAGAAGGGCCATGTTCCGCACATCGTCCTCGCCTTCGTCGTTTTGATTGACCAAGCTGGTCGAGCTCTCCCTCCGTATCAACCAACCCTGTCCCTTTGAATCCCGAGTCTCGCCGGCAATGGCAATGCCAGCGCGGTGGAGCCAGTCATCCGTCGTTTCCGTGGTGTGGTGACGGACGAGTGGTGCGCGGAGAGGCAGAGGTGCAGTGCCCTTTCGGCTGTGATGATGCTCTTGGGGCTGGTCCGCAAAGCCGACATGGGCCCCTGGGTGCATGGTCGTCGTGCTCTTCGCCTTGGGTATATCGCCGACATCTTTCACGGGCGCATCGGGGTTCACGAAGTAGCCGTCATAGGCGTAGCCCTTGGTGGTCCGCCTGCCATTGCGCGAGCTGCTGCGGCTCTGGCCGAGACTCAGTATTCCTGGGGTAGTGGGTGCACTCTTCTGGGCAATGTACGAGGTGCGCGGGGTGTGGATCCGGTCTTCGGTGGGCGAGGGCGGGGCGGAGGCGTCGAGCGGGAACTTGGAGCTGAGCGGGGCTAGGGAGAGGTTGTGGAGGTTGGGGTAGGAGCGGCGCGAGCGCGACGAGGAGCGCGGCGTGTCCATGGCTACTGGCGAGGATTATTGGGGGAGCATGCCGGGTTTGCGAGGTGGAGCGGTGTTTATAGCGAGGATGGGGTGATGATTATCGTTCCCCGAGGTCCGCGACTTTCAGATGCTGGCGGCGCACAGGACGCACGACGGGTACGCCAGCGCGAAGCGGCATAGCGGCAGGCGGTTTGCACCTGTGCAGTGGATTCACATGTTTGGTGAATGTTCCGCACCACAGCACCGCAGCACCGCATCGCCTCATCGCCTCCATGTCGGCCACCCGCGACCTGTTATTAAGCAGACGTTGCGCGAGGCTGCCGAGTGGGGCCGCTTGCCTCAGTCACCGTCTCAACAGTGTTGGGTGAATTTCGGGCGTCATGCCTTGGCCAGCTAACGCCGCCTACCAGGCCCAGGTCGCCCGTGGCTCTGTCGTGCGCCGTGCTGCAGATGCAGGCTCGCCGCCCCGTGACCAAGAGCGCAACAAGACGTGTTTGTTCGCGGCGCGGGAGGAGCTGCGGCTCTGGACATGCGCACCTACAAGTACATGCAGCGGCAAGCAAGCACTTGCTGCCAAACGCAAGCGCACCAGTCACACGGCGGCGGTGACGTATTGCGGGGAGGCTCTCCTGTGGCGCGTCCGACTGACTAAGTGCATAACGCTGCACCAAAAGCTTTGTGTGTGGACACACCACCATCCGCCCACGGCCGCCCCAACTCACCACGACCAAGCTCACGCCCCGCGCGACCCATTCTCCGTTTCCCACGGCCAGCTCTGCACACACCACCCACGCACACCATTGTCTCTTCCTCAAACGCCGCTCTCCCCAGACCTTCCCCCTCGCCTCACGCTCTCGACCATGAACCTCGCCAATTTCAAGGTCTCCGACACCTGCTCCACGCCATGTGTCCTTTAGGCCAGCGGTAACGCGAAGTAAGTCTCACTTCTGCCTGTCCTGCGCCGCGTCCCCGTCACCCTCACCCTCACCCAAATCTCCGTGCAGCCCTGGCACACCGCACACGCCTTTCCATGGCTCGATTTCACGATGCGAAAATGCACTTTTTCTCGATTCGCTGCTGACTTGTGCAGGCCTGCCTCCGCTTCCCGTGGAAACCTTTGCATAAATCCTCCCAGTCTCCCCCGCGTCGTCCAAGCCAGCCTCCTTTTCGGACCGTCGACTCGTAACTCCGAGCACTCCGTGCGAGCTGCTGCGTTGCGGAACCAGCGGGCTCCCTCGTTGCCACTCGTTGCCCTGTCAGCATCTCACAGCATAGCCATCCGCATCCCGGTACCAGCCATCAGCCAAGGGAAGACAGCATTGTGACCAGCCAACGCATTCAACATCGCAAACGCAACGCTACGCCACACCTTCATCGATATGTCCATCTCGGGTCACGCTCTCGAGGTCGCTCGGGACGACCAGACTGCCAGGAGCAGCATGTTTACGACCATCAAGAACTACTTCGTCGCAGTCGGTCTCCCCACTAGCAGCTTGCTCACGCAGCATGCAGTCGAGCACCACCACGAAGATGTGCCGGACGAGGTAGCCAAGGAGGCTGAAGGTACGGCCCCCTCTCACCCCTGCCTATGGCATCTTCTCGCTGCCAGCCTTATCATCACCTTCAACTTGAGACACAACCCATCAGGCCGCTCATGAGTCTATTCGCTTGCAACCTCGCGTTCTAGTTTGTAAAGCTGATCCATATACAGCCCTCGCAAAGACACGCACTCCCTCTCCAATTACCCTCACGATTGCGCCGGGACGGCTGCGCTCACTCTTCCCGCCAGCCAACTACGGTGCCGTTCTAGCGGGTGCTGTCTATCGCAGCAGCTATCCGGAAGCGAAGAATTACGACTTTTTGCAGAGCCTGAAGCTGAAGACGATCATGTCTGAAGCCCCATCACGCTGAGTGATCAGCGCACTCTGCGAAGCAAGCAATGCTGACCTTTCCTAGCACGCTCGTGCCTGAGGAAATCTCGCCCGAGTATCGCGCCTTCATGATGTCGGCCGGTATCCAGCATTTCCAGGTGCACCTCAACGCAAATAAGGGTGCTGTGCGCGTTCAGAGCTGCGACATGAACCGTGCACTTAACATCGTTCTTGACCGGTCGAATCACCCTCTCCTGATCCACTGCAACAAGGGAAAGGTATGCTGCGACAAGCGTGCCACGTCTATTTCAAGGTCGCTAATCATTGTCTAGCACCGAACTGGATGCCTTACCGCTGCGCTGCGGAGAATACAGGGTAAGGATGCGTCTCCAGTACATGGATAACTGGCTCCTAACAGTGAACACACAGGCCTCGAATTGGAGACCATTCACGAGGAGTACCACACCTATTCGGACCCAAAGGCCCGTTTCTGGGACGAAGTCTTTTTCGAGAATTTCGATCTAAACACAGTCATGTGGCTCGCTCGTCGCGAGGGTTGGGTCATGCCCAACATGGAAGCCCCTCCACCTTCGCCACCGCCCTCTCCCATTTCTTTGTCGGGTACCGCGACATCGAAGGCCTAAGAGGACACTACCTAAAAGGGCACACTACTTTCCTTGAACCATTATTACGGCGCACAGGGTTGCTTGAATAGACACCAGGACATAAGGAGGTCTCGTAGTTTATGCATTAGCGACGGCGTCCCGGCAGCGAATGGAACTACCTCGCAATCAACAACGGATGGGCATGAACACGGCGTTTACCACAAAAACAAAGTAGGTACGGCTATGCGTGGCGTCTCTGCATGCAGTACTTTGGACTGGCTTTTCGCATGCCAAGGTCGGCTATTGTTGGGTCTTGCTTTGATATACACGCTTTCGCAGTCTAGCAGAAGGGCTGGGCACGTCCCTACGGAGCCCGGGAGTGGGCAGATTTTCTTGATACATTTTCATTCGCCGAATCATACTTGGAAGTGGATGAAGCGCTCATCCACTCATCCATCGTCGCATCCATCTCCTCGACGATGTGCGTTCTCAACTGCATGATTGAGGACCTTTCGTTCTTCGTTTCACTCTTATTTTTTCTTGTAGTTCACAAGACGGCGATGACTATACTTGCGGCTCAGCGTCCCAACTTTACAAAGCGCCCTACGTTCGGACACATCGTAATGGTGCTGTTTGTAGGCATTGGTATCTGCGTGTCTCTGGTGCTCGGAACCGATGTGTTCATTGTTGATTATGGAGTTTGCACGCGCACATTCGTGGGTAATGTGGTTCCAGGCCATATGGCCCTATTAGCGCTCTCGCCTTGAAGAATGCTGTTTCCGCTCTGCGGGAGCCGGAGGGAGAACCGAAGTCTACATGTCGTATGACTCGTTCTCTATCTAAGCAACGGCTTACAAAGTTTGAGGTTGTGTAACGACGACGGCTTTGATTCACAACGAAAGCTATAACCCCCGCTAATTCTGTGGGTAATACGTGGGTTTGTGTCGTTGGCTACACGCTTCCATTTGACAGAGGGCGGTGTCCTGTACCGGGCAGGAACCGCCGCAAGTGGGACCAGGGGGGGCTGCACAATTATTGTATCCGGAACATGGGCACTCATAGTGGCAGATGGAACTGCATTTCAGGCATGTTCTTAAACGTCATCATGTCAAACCCTGGACCAAGGCAACAAGGGGCGGCAGCTCAAAACTTGAGCTAGAGATTGCATCTGCTATAGTTTTCGGCAAGGCCAACACAACGTCAATATCGCTAGTCTAAACACCAAACCAACACATCCCCCGTCCTCCGCCCATCATCATGAAAATGCGAGTTAAACCCGCGCCAACACTCCCTGTACGTGGTTCCACCGAGCACGTCCTTCATAACCGGCTCTAGTTGCTCAAAGAAGACCAGGTTCTGCGGCCATGCTCTTCTCCCATTCCGCTTGTACTTGGGGTCTTGACTGGCCCAGTGGCTGGCCGACCGGGACCCGCTCGCCGTGATGGTCTGCACATGCTCCATATTATCAATCAACCAAGCAGCAGGCCCGGGTTGAATGTAAAATTGGTCCGCTTCGTCGAGGTAGGTCGAGCGTTCCGAAAGCGGGACGTTAAGTGGGGGTTCGCAGGTCAGAGCCCAAGCGTCGATCTCCGGGTAGATGAGATGGGAGCGCCACGGAGTACTATGACAGGGCATGAGGAAAGCGACCGTCGTGTTGGATACAGGCGTCATCCTTTCATTTCCGAAACCGGCGGCGAGCGCAGATAGCCTGTTGTTCGCTGCATGTTTATACCGAAGGTATGATAGTACATCGATCACCCCTCGCTGATGTACCTGAGACACATATCCGGCAATCAACACGTTAACAACGAGAAGTAACGCGAGGATCACCCTGCGAGAGCTGGGTGAATGGGGTGGAACAAATCGGGAAAGTGGCCCAGCGGCAAGGACGTGGAGAAATGGCAGGACTGGGTAGAGAAAGCGAACCTCTTTGTGAGAGATTAGGCTCAGGGAGAGGGTCAAAATTACGGAGATCCATGCTAGCCGAGGTAGAACGCGTGGCTCGTTCTCAGAAGATGGAGATGTCCGCAAGGATCGCCCAGAAAGCGATCGCCAAAGGCCAATGACAGCAAAGGGTAAGGCTGTTGTGAGCAGCAGCGGTAGCCCTTCGGTCAGATAATAGTCCGTCCGGTTCCTTCCGTAGAACACGGCTAGCGACTGAGCAATGTTGAAATAGAGGAACCTTAGCGGCGGAAAGGTCCAGACCTGGTAGTAGAGTCTGTCGGAGACAACAGAGCAACCGAGGATAGCAGATCTGAAATTGTCAGGCACGCCAAGAGCGAATTGCGGCAGCAGGGTAGGGTTAATGCGGGCAGACGCATGGCACTTACCCGCACAAGAAAATTTCGCGGACCAGAACGAATCGTTGCGGGCTTGAGGCTTGCCAGAATGTTGGGAGCGATAGCGAGAGCCAGACGAGGGCATTGGTTGGCCGCAAGATGCATGCACATGCCGCCAACAGCAGTGACAGACGCAGCCTGCAGCGATGGATGAGCTGAGTCTACGCTAATGTCCGAAGACGTTGGACAGAGGAAGAGGATCCATTTCTCACTCACTGGTTCACAGAGCCGAGGGAGTCCGCGGCTGCAGTTGCTCTCTGCGTCTTCTGGTCCCGGAGATGCCTATCTCTTGATTGCATTGGCCAGTGCCAAGGCCAATGGTAAATCCCAATCGCGGTGAGAGTCGTCTCAAGGCAATTCGATAGGGTTCGTGTGGAGCAAAACCACTGCCACGGACTGCATATTGACAGCGCGAGCTATAATGACGCACAATCAAATATCAGAAATTGATGAAGGAGATTGTGGACAGAATTCCTACCGTCGTCCATGCTGTGCGACTGCCTCGGCCGTATGCTTTTTCTGCAAGCTTCCATGTGTAGCCGTCCAAAAGGGCCGCGAATAGCGCTTGCGTAACCTTTGGCGCTGCAAGGAGGACATCGGCTCGACTAGCCAGCCCCAGGCCACAGAGGGCAGCCAATTTTGCCGCCAGCTGGTAGACTGCCGCGAACAGTGCTGGATGCAGAGACGACCGCAACTGCGTTCTCCACTCCTGGATGCATTGTGAGAAATGAGCCTATAGGCAGCGTGCCAGACTCGTCGGAGAGAGGCTTTACCCAAGTGATGCAAGCCCCGGCCGAGGGGCCAAAGGCAAGCTGCCATGCTGGCTCGAGGGACTGGAAGAATTCATCGGGCTGGAAGAAAGTGCGTAAGGTCAATGCATTGACGATGCGGAAAGCAAGCAGCAACACGAAGACGCCTAGGGCGGAGTCACGATAGCTGTTGGAGGATCGGGATCGGGGTGGAGCACCACTCCTGGTCGGAATCGTGGCCCTCTGGGAGTCGCTGGCGAGCGGCATGGAGCAATCCGAGCAATCAAAGAGAGGGGCTGGGTCGAGCACAAGACAGGTCAGAGCGAACTGGGTGGCGATAGCGAAGGGGCGGGCCGGTCTGGAACAGGCCCGTGTGCGTCGTCGCACCGAAGACGCGATGCAGGGAAGACGGGGCTAGGACGCTTTGGGCCAGGCGCGGCCCCGACATGAAGCTGGGACGAAGCCGAAAAGGGTAGTCGACGACGATTTGCTGCAGTCGCGTTCACGGTGGTGCATGAGGGCGTCCCAAGACGGCCGTCACGTCTGCTGTCAGGGTCAGGCGTGCGCAACGATGCTGGGGCGCGCAGGCTCGGCCACGGGCACTGCCGGCTCGAGTCGCGGCGGAAGTGCGGAGTTGTCGAGGAGTCGAGGGTCAGAGGGCCGTCGGCGACGCAAGTGTTGAGCAAGCCATTTGCTCGGCGGTGCAGCAACGGGAACGAAGAAGCAAAAAAAAACACGGCACGAATCTGGGGAAGTTGCGGCTGGAGCGATGCAATCATCGTGCAGGTGCGCCGGACGGGGGGTTAGCTTGGGGAGCTTGGGGAGCCTGGGGGCTTGGGGAGCTTGGGGATAGGTAGCCGAAATGAAATGGTCTCTTATCGCGGTTGTCGAAATTCCAGCGACGCTCGCAATCAATCCAACGACGGCCTCCCGGCGCAGCGGTACCCGTCGCCGCCGCCGCCGTCGTTGTGGCATGTGTGCACGCTGCCAGCTGGGACGAGGGCGGCGAGCGAGAGCAGCAAGTCGTGCTTCAGCGCCGGGAGAGGTCTCTCTCTCTATCCTCTATCTCGCTCTCCCTCCCCCACTCTCTCCCTCTCGCTCTGCCCTTCTCTCTCCGCGTCTCTCTCCGCGTCTCTCTCCGCTTCTCTCGCTCGCGCCATGCGCACACCTCTCCCGACGCCACTCGCACATTGTTGGGACCGCGGGCGAGCCGTGTGGGAACAGGCGGCCAAGGGTGTGCGGGCGCGGCCAATGGGCGGCGGACGGGGCCCGTGCTCCAGCCCCACCCTGCATTGGCCGCTTCCCATCCCGGCGTCGGTGAAACTCAGATGGTGCACGACCTCGCGACAGGGGGAGGGGTGTCCTGTTCGCTGCAGCCATGGCACTCGTCTCGCGAAGCCGATGCCAGACGCCTGCAACAGCCCTCAACAGCCCGGTTAGGCTGCCTGCCGCCGTGTTGAGGACCCTCGTGCAGCTGCCCCCCCCCCATCGTCGCCCCTCTTTGTCTTGCTGTACCCGTCTAGGTGGTAATTGCAGCCGTAGCGTTCGAGCCTGTCACCCCATACGGAGCCCACTAGCCGGTTCTACCCACTCCAGAGTCGTCATATATCGCCTGCGTCTGTGGTTCACGCCGCCAAGGACCCGCTCATCGTTGCCCACTTGGTTGAGCGTCGCTAGCTCACGTCCTCGGTCGATCCTCGTTCAACGTCGCTCACCCACCTCCGCCCTCGACCTCTTCAGCGACCTTTCTCAGACACCCCGATCCCCACCACGCCGCTGCCCGCAACATCATCGCACCCAAAGCGACCACATCGTCCACACTGCGCCACCGTCCTCGCCCTCCGTCCCTGCCGAGCAGCATGCCCGCGCCCGTGCCCGCGCCCTATACCAACATTGAGTGAACGCAAAATCCGCGGCACTGCTTTTGATATGGTGGCACGGTCTGGTTAAAAGGTGTGAGGCCACGCCGGTGCAAACGGGCGCCTGACGCTGGAATGAACGCCAACCTGCAGGACGCCGAGCTCATGATCGCCATGACAGCGGAAGAGGTGGAACCCTCGGTTGAACAGCCGCCCCAGCGAAACTCGCCCGCATCCGCCGTGTGCTACACAACGGCCGACGAGGCGCCTACACCGCCCGCCCGCGACACCGCACCCTTCCCCGCCGACCCCCCATCCACGCGCCCCAGACATGACGATGCGGGGTCTGGAGGCGCCGCAGCCCGCCGAGAGGAGGAACACGAGGATACCACGCCGCGCTCCGAGGTGCCCTCCGTCCCCGATGCCGTGCACGAGCATCTGCAGCGCTTTCACACCGCCGACGCAGAGCCCAACTACTTCTCCCCGCAGCCTCTTCGCATCCTCCCCTCTGCGGTACCCCTGTCGAACCCCTCGACCGATACCTCACCAACCTCGGGTAGAACCAATTCGAGTCACATCTTGCATACCTCGTCGCCCGCCTTGGTAGAGCACACGGACCGTCCGGCCTACCTCTCCAATACGTCGACTGCCAGCGTGGCAACCGTACGTGCCAGTCCCTCGGATGCCTTTGGCGCGTCAACACCCCCGCCCCTGCAAGATGGACCTCAGTACCCCAACCAGTCGTATGCGGCCCTCCAGACTCAACAGTACCCGGCACCGCACGCGCCCCACATCCTGCGCGCAAAGAGCTCCCATCCCACCCACCACCCGGGCTATTCCATGTCACACATCTCCACTTTTGGCCTGTCTGGCGACCACCACCGCGACGTCATGGACACCGGATCTCGGACCGTTGGCAACTCCCCTGCAAGCAGCCCTGGTCTTTTCAGCCCATCGGGGCCGCCACTGCGTCGCTCGCAGCCATCCGACGACAGCATATCAACGCCTTGGCTACACTACACACACCGCCAAGACTTCAAGGAGACCCATGTGGCCGATGTTGACGTTGACCCCATCTCGGGACGAAAGCTGGTCAACCACTACGAGGTTGTCGGCGAGCTAGGTCGCGGCGTTCACGGAAAGGTCAAGCTAGGAAGAGACCTGAATAGCGGTCAAAATGTGGCTATCAAAATCGTCGACCGCTTTTCAAAACGTCGCAGATTGGGCAAGAACACAAGCCACGAGGACAAAATCAAGCGGGAAATCGCCATCTTGAAGAAAGCACGCCACCCGAATATTGTCGGTCTTCTCGAGGTCATCGACGACCCTTCCAAGAAGAAAGTCTACATCATTCTGGAGCATGTCAAACTCGGCGAGGTCCACTGGAGAGTGGAAGGTGCCAAGGAAGTGTCTCTGGTCGAATACCGCCGATATCAACGAGAGTCGCAGGGCATCTTCGACAACGAAAGTGCAGCACTCGAAGACGAAAAGATCATAAGAGTGGCACACCAGAAGCTAGCACGTCAACAGCGTCAATGGGCCAAGGAGCGCCGGCGTACTGGGAACGAACCTTGGAGCCTCGAGCTAGGGGGTGACTCCGAAGACGAGTACTCCGAGGTCTCCGAGGGCTCGTACAATTCACGAGCGTCAGCACCGATCCACAACAACCCACTTGGTCGAGGGCACTACGCCGATCGGAACGACTACAGCACCGGTCAGGGAGCCAACATGGAGACCGCTTTTCGATCGAGCACACCCACCGGCATCCCCCGCTCGGAGACCGAGCTCTCAACCGGCCTGGAAGGCACAATGTATGGTGCTTATGACACGGAAGCAATCCGTGGACGAACACCGAGCCTAGCTGGTAGTAGCACTTCATTTCTTGCCGATGCCGAGGACCTTGTGCCTGAGCACTTTCGCTACGTTCCTGTGATGACACAACAAGCGGCACGTGAAACATTCCGGGACACCGTCCTCGGATTGGAGTATCTCCACTACCAAAACGTCATACATCGCGACATCAAGCCGGCCAATCTTCTTGTGACCGAAAACCACCACATCAAGATATCTGATTTTGGGGTATCCTACCTTGGGCGACGCCGGCGTGCAGACGACACCAGCGGAGATCAGTCAGAATCCGACGCTCAAACCGTGGATGAGGCTATTGAACTGGCCAAGACTGTTGGGACTCCTGCCTTCTACGCACCCGAGCTATGTCACACCGAACTGGATATTGACCAGCCAAAGATAGGTCCCGAAATTGATCTCTGGGCACTCGGTGTGACGCTTTTCTGCCTCATTTACGGACGTGTGCCGTTTCACGACAACAATCAGTGGCTTCTCATGAGGCACATCACTGACGATGAGCCATATATTTCCAAGTTCCGCTTGAAGCCCGTCGCAGAGAACTCCGGGTCCAGACCTAGTTCGCATGGCCGACTGTCACAATCGTTGATGTCTAGCAAGCGATCTGCGCATGACCTTGATTATGAAGAGGTCGACGAGGATCTTCGGGATCTACTCGAGAGGTTGCTCGCTAAAAGCCCTCAAGATCGCATAAGCATCGGAGATATCAAGCGCCACCCATGGCTCACGCGCGATATTGACAATCTGAATTCCTGGGTCGAAGAAACCGATCCCGACAAATCGTCTCATGGGCGCAAGATTGAGATCTCCAACGACGATATCGAACAGGCTGTCGTTCCCTTCACCAGTCAACTTCTGGACCGCTTCAAATTTGGATTTCGTAAAGCTGGAGAGATAGTTAGAAGCGTCACACGGCAAGGATCAAGGAAACGTGCACAGAGCACGGCCAGCAGTCAGGAAGTACCTCAGAGCGGCAGTGCCAATTCGTCGAGCAGCACTATCAGCCAAGACGGTCGCCGTCCAAGCTTAGGACCAGGCATGTACCTCTACGAGGCCTTGGGCAAATCGCGCGAGTCAGAACACCCGCTGTCCCATAGTGTTACTGCAAGCCCAGCAGCCAGCGAGCGACTGCGATACTTTGAGAGCCCAAGCTCTCGCACCGCATCTCCAGCACACATCGCCGAAAGTCAAGAGCATCCAGGCCCTTTAGGTCTTTCAAGCAGACCAACTCTGCCTGATCGTGCGTACTCGGCGTTGTCTTCGGCTGCATCGGTTCGTACAGTACGCCAATCGGACTTGGCTAACCAGAGCGGTACGGTCTCCCCAGGCCTACCACCCGCACTTCCGGGCACGCCAACAGCCTTGGATACTCCGGGTGGTTCTAACCTAGGCGGCATCTTCGGAGGCATTTCCAAACGCGTTGTGCACAATGCTAGGTCCAACGAGAAGATGTTGAAGGCTCCACACGAACACACTCGAGCAAAGTCCATTGACAGGCTAGTCGACAGGTTGGTTGGAACGAGCGATGATCCGCATGCTGTGCCTAGTCTAGCGATCAGCACAACCGTCGCTTCTGGAGAAGTAGATCAGCCTGACCTTCTGAAGGACTTGTCGCCTACGCTCTTCCCAACTGGTTCTCCCAGTCCCGCAGACTTCCAGCATCCGGACCAGACAGATCGGGCAGCTTCGCGACAATCCTCCATGTCTTCAGTCTCTTCCCGACTACACAAGACCTGGACGAATCATAGTCATGCATTGGAAGTTGGCCCAGCCTTAGAGATGCCTGCCGCGCGCGCACCGATCGGTCGCGATACGTCGGACGAGCGATTCAGTCGAGCTAAAGATGAATTCGTTCGGCGCAGAGTGAGGGAAGAAAACCTCAACCGTGAACGGCCACATTCGGGAACGTTCCAACAACCCTCGTCTGCATTTAGCCAGACCGCCTGTCCACCGAGCCCTGATGACGAAACGTTCTTGCGACACCAGAAGGTAGAAGATTTTCTAAACCAGCAACGTCAACCTCCGCTTGCGATCAGCCCATTAGGCTATCCAATAATCCACTCGACCCAACCGCGAATCCTGACGTCTAGTTCGTCGGAAGAGCAATTCACTTCCATGTCGCAGTCCACCTCGAACCCTTCGATCCCGTCAGTTGCCTCTGCCGACTCGTCCATGCCAGATGAGTGTTCGCGAATCGATTCGTTCCCTGGAATGGTGCCCGCAATCTCTGCCGAATCGATACACCTGAACCAATTCGATGCTCCCACTGATGACCCTGCTGGGTACGATGGCGACCACGCAATCGAGAGTGAAGACGACGATGAGTCGGACGAAGAAGACTTCCTTGTCATGGGAAGGAAGAAGCCCCCAGCGCTCGCTAGGAGTGAGTCCGTTTCCAACGCCGAGCTCGCCCGGTCCGACATCCGCAAAGACATCAGCCAGCGCCGACGATCAACCCGCAGCGGAAGCAACGGCACCGTCAAAAAGATCCTCGCTCCGCACAACTCTGGCGATACTTCCCCCAATACACATTGAGCACCGCCTCCAGCAACGCATGATGATTTCCCATGTACGACTATCCCACCATACTGTTTCGCATACACATTGCGCGCACATATACCCTCTGTTTAGTCAGTTTGCTGCCGGCGTGGCCTCACATCGCATTGTACAAAAGCTGCCTCTCTCTACTCGCTACTGCCGCCGACTGGCACCATGGTTCCTTCGATAGGAACCTGCATCTCTCGAGGCGTATACACACAAAAATGTTTCGGCTAGCATCACGGGGTCATCATCAAAACTTCATATGGGCGGCGTTTTAATGCGTTCTCACTCTCGTCTGCCACTATTCACTTATTCCTTGCCCATTTCTCATTATGCTTTTACTTTTAATTCTTTGCATAGTAGGATGGAATTGGTTTCCCCTTTATTTATTTTTTCTTATGCGGACTAGGGGATGTATTGACGGGAAGAGGGTATGATTGGGATGATTTGTATACCTTTGATGGCTAGGATGATGTCACGATGGGGTCTCTTTGTCTTTTTCCGATTTTGTCAAGTTTTGCAGTTATGTTTTGCTGCACTGAGGATATCTGTGCGTTTAGATGTGGGCTGGCGATGGGAGCGATGGTGTTTGGTTGGTATTCATATGCGTGCATCTTGAAGTGGAGTTGTTTCGTTCGCTTGCTTAGATAGCATAATGGAGGATGTCGAGCGACTTGTCGCTGGCACATGTCTCGAAACCTGGGCCGTTTGCTTTTCGCTGCCATCGATGTGCGCCGCCTACTTTGCTGCTTGAAGCAACCTCACATGCCTCCTCTGCTGCACAGTACATCTCAGCAGTGACTTTACTCCTTGATCGGAAGTCACCTGTCCGGGCTAAATGGAGGGCCTGGTCCTCTGGTTTTCAGTGTGCTTTGCGCCGCCTCTATTTTAGCCTGCACCGGAAATGGGCATCTTGCATACAAATGCATATGCACGTGTGCACAGATGAGCAATATCTTACTGTAAGCTGCGTTGTTGGCTTGGTAGAGTTCTCGTACACGGACGTGTTCGCCGATGCCTCGTAACTAGTTGGTGCCTCATCTAATCTATGTACGTACAACTGAATAAGGAAAGGGTGCCATATTGAGCTGCAGGAGGGTCGCCAAGGCGAGTCTGGTTTAGGGCTGGTGGAGGGAGGCCGGGTAATCTATGCATATTAAGGTGTCCAACTTCTAGCAGGCAGGAATGCGTACATGTAATGGAGGGGCCGGATGCGTTACGGCGTTGAGGTTGGGTGGGCAAACAGGTGTTCATGCACGGGGATGGATGGGGATGAGCGGTTTTGCGTCGCACATCTCTAAAACGTGCGGACCGTGAGGCCGATGCAAGGCTGTGTGCTGATCTTGGAATGGGAACGGGATCACGGAAAGAAAGGTGATCATTATGATGATCATTACAGATGGAAGGTATCCGGGTCGCTCGGAGACTTTGGACGGTGCTCGATGATTCGCGGCAACGTTTATTGGAAGCGTCGCGATGACTGCGCGAATGTGCCATGTACCCTAAGAAACTGCAGCACTTGCCGTATCCCCCAGGAGGATCGTTCTGCGTGGTCAACCGGGCCAGCTCTCCGCCACTTCCCGTCTCTAACCAGCACATTGCAGATTGAACAAGCAACGTGTAATTGATGTGACCGGTAGGCAAACGGTGTGATATAACTATAGGGCTGGCTGTCATGGCCAGATTGAGCGAACGTGCATGACAGTAGCGTTAGGTAGACGGTCTAGGTCAGACCGACGGTAAGCGTGATCGGTGAGTACAGGCAGGAACGTGCATGGATGTGCTTCATGGATGATGTCGTGCGGCGTAACACGACAGTGCAGGGTGCTCCACGCCCATGCGACTGGAGCGTGTGTCCAAGTCGTTGATGATTGGGCCCGGAGGATTGTGTTTGGCGCGGTGAGCGCGGAGTCTAAGGAGATCGGTGAGGTTGCGGCGCAGGTCGTATGTACGACTTGACCGACGCTCGGGCTGTAACCCAAGTCTAGGCCGCCCACTGTCTTGGAGAGATGACTCGCATCCGTGCCGTGCGAGAACTCAAACGAAAGCCATCCTCTCTAGCTTACTCTCGTCCCACCGCTCGCCTTGCATAATCCCATGAACCTTTGCTGGTCCAATGAACCGGTACTTCGATCCTTCTCTCCTGACAACAAACGGCCATTGTGCCCCCGCAACCAGGGCGACGCAGTCGCCAGTCTTGGCCCAGCGCGGTCCAATGCCCACGTATCCATCTCTGGTCGTGAACAAGGTACGATGATAGGTGTTTAGTGACACCTCGTGCTGTAACAATGCTAGAGCTGGCGAGTACACCTTCAGGAAGAGCCGGATCTTCATCTCGTCGCACCAATCTTCTACGCATGTGCTACACCCAAAGACTTTCACAAAATCGTCTCTGATCGCAGCGTACTCGGTCTTGGAACGAACCCTGTCATGGAGCGTTTGTAGATCGACATCGTTCCCCGCTTCGTTTGCCATGACAATCGAGGTGAAATCCTCGAACTCGGCGTTTTTAGGGTCAAATATTGTGCTGGCGCTACCACGGCTATCCTTTTGTCTTGACATTGACCCGAAGAATGCTTCCCCCGGAAATTTTGCAGGAAACCGGTCAGTCAAGTTGGTCTTGTGGCGCCTTGCGCATTGAACCCAGGCTTTCAGGGTACGTACCAGCTCTATGGTCGCTAGTTGTCGTTTTAGGGTATCTCCCAGATCGTTCCGGCGAGCGACGTAACCGCGTCTGAAGCCTGCAGTACTAATCGAAGTAGAATGTGCAACATGGAGGAGCTCATCGATGATGATACCGCCTACAGCCAACTCCAATCCACAAAACTCCGAGATGACTTTCGAGTCTTTGGAAGCGGCACACATGATATCAATGGGGTAAACAAAGTCAGTGTTGCTCCAGTCTGGAACCCAGGATGGTAGTTCTGGAACTCTCGATGGTAGACATAGCTCATGAAGGATAGCCAGGGACTGCTCACCCTCGATGGCGACGCGGGTTATGTTGGTATAGATGTATTGCACAGTCTGGGCATAGTCCACTTCTGGTAATCGTAGTACCTGCATATGGTCAAAGATACCATATAGTCCGTATACTTTGTCCTTGGGGTTAGAAGACTCCTTTGTTCGCACAAGGACCAATGACGTCGAGATGTGCGACGTTTGGCTCTGCCCAACATGGCTGTGCAAGAGGTCCTCCAATCTGTGGTAGCACTTCAACTCATCGTGGAAAGAAGCCGGGTTTGAGTGAGATGTGTGAAAGCGATTTTTGCCGAACTCGGAATTTGCGTACAACTGTATCCTGCGAAGCGCTAGGACCATAGACCGCCACTGTATGGTCCTTGTGCCGAGGAGAACTATCGCTTCACGTGCTAACGCTAGCTCCTGGACTGTCCATGTGCGTCGAAACCAGGGTAAGTTGAGAAGGTCCATGATGAAATCGGTGTCAACAGGGTCGTAGTATCCACGGGTCTCTTTTATCATGGCTATCACAGTGAGTTTCTCGACTTTGCACTAGAGAAACACCTCATTGCTCACCGTGAAGGCGTCCTATTGGTCGCTCTAATGAATGGAACATGCTCTCGCCAGAGGGTTCTGCTCGTTTCATGACCTCCGCCACTTCCAGGAGGAAGTCGAAAGCAGCGTTCACTTCAGGCCATCCCTCCCCAAGCCATACCCACACCTTGGTCGCTTGCCGGTAAATCGAGCGCATCCTCGGTACTTGCATGTTTCTCTCCGGAACAGAGGACTGATCGATGCAAATGCTGTCAACCCAAAGCACTTGTGAGGAGTCTGAGAGTCGCAGAGCTTGCAGGACGGACACCACGTTTGGTGTGACGAGAAGACAACGGCCATCGCAAATTACGATTGCGTTGGCTTCTTCTTGGCCCCAAGCATACGAGATGGCTTCGAAGATTGGGGGGCTATCGAGGTCGGCTTCAGACAGCTCTATCTCGATGGGAAGAGCCTGGCCGATCCAACGCTGTGCTGGCAAGAGACGAAGAACACGAAATGATGATTCCGAGGTGAGCGGTTCGTACTGGTAACAGGTGGAAGACATTTTGCGTGGAAATAGGTATATATTTGTGGTGCATGGCTGTCATTCAGATGTTCTGTAAGTTGGTGACCTGGACGTGGCTGGCAGCACAAGGCAGACGTTTGTTGTCCATGTAGGTGGGGGTTGCAGGCATTCTCGTATTTGAACCCTTGCCTTTTCATCCTTGCCTTAGGAGATATCAACAGACCGATAGCGAATAGAAGAGAGAAATATTGCATCACTACGATGGTGTATATATCGGCACGTTAATTTTGACTATTTGTTGCTGTTGTATGGAGGTGGAGAGCTGCTGGGACATGCGGTACTTCCACAACTTGCACTTCGACGCTAGCTTGTTTTGGCCGCGCTGAAGTCATACAACATCCATTCCGGAGAGTCAAAAGCACCCATGGAAGCATCCGTTACTGCAAACTGTCGATCCGTTCCCAAAGCTTAGGAAGCACCTATATGAGCTACGAGCGGTTTCAAGACCGAACAGTCGACAAGGAAATTTGACTCGCAGGCTAGACCACTTCCTATCATTGCGGCACGTCGAACGACTGGAGACGATCGTCACCAAATAAAGAGCTCTTGTGCTAGTAAGAGACGATTGAGTCGTGAAATGCCATTGAGGCGATGTCCGAGATCTCGCGGAGGACTTATCGTAAATATGGAGTCATTTCAAATCGGAGTATGTCTTCCAGCGTCTATCATGTCCTTGTACCAAACTAATTAACCTCATACACCTAGTTACGTATGCTCAACTGCAATATGAATGATTCGCGTCCCACTTCCGTCACCAGTTGCGGCGCTTATCCCTCTGAGCTAACATTATCACGGATATTCTTCGGCATGATACTGATGGTGACGCCAAGTTCGAGAAACTCTTGTCCAGGCCGCATACATCAAGTTTTCCAGCCTCATACTCACCGTTAAGCATCCCAAGCACAACCCTCCCCGAGCTTGAACCTTGAATCCCCACCTTACACCACGCAAGCCTCTCACACCTCCAATCACACCCGTCCATTACAAATTGCAATTCCTTGGCATAACCACTACTCAAACAGCCTCAACTGGCATTTCCCCCTTGTACATCACTAATAGCAATGGAGACGTGGTGGTTGGACAGAGTTGGAAGTGTACGCGTAGGCCATCCGAGACACCATCCCCAATCCGGCAACTCCACGTCTCAATCGGGTGGACTCCGGCAGACGCGCAATCTTATCGACAAATTCCAGGGAACGGCGCACGACTTTTCTGAGGTTTGGATTGGTGGTCTTTACGGAGGCGAATGGTTGTTTGACAGGGCGACCATGACGCTGATTGGGGTTGCATGTTGACGTACGCACGCGTGGTGTGAAACAAAACGGCGCGTGCAGGGTTCGATGCGACCATCGCCAGCGCAGTATTGTAGATGGCTCTCGATGAGTTGTTGTAGACGGGAAAGGGTGAGGCTCCAAGCTAGTGCAGAGGACGGTTTGGGATAGCTTGGTTACGCGTACGTTGACCAGCGCAGTGAAGACGTCCTGCGGCTATCACTATTAGACTCCATCTTGAACGACTTGTATAAAAGCCGTCGAACCGAGTTCATGAGAAGTCCACCACTCACTCAGAACACTCCCTGACTCCTCCTTCTATCAGTCTATCTGTGGCCATTCCTTTCTCTTGCTCGCCCAATACCTACAATTTCCAAGTCAGCATGAAGGGCTCCATCGTTTCCGCTCTACTCGGGACCTTCTTACTCGCTGCTGCCCATCCAGGCCAAAGCAAGACTGAAATGAAGAGAGAGGTTGAGGAGCGCAATGCCTATCTCAGCACGCACAAGCGTTCACTCGCTCACTGTGCGGAAAAGCTGAAGGCGAGGGGTAACGATGCTGCTATGCATGCTCGTCGTAGTGCTATGGTTGAGCAACTGCGCGAGAAGAGATCGATTAGCCAGGGTATGTCTTTGCAATGAATCTTTCGTCCTTGAACTGTTTCACTGATGGGTTGGACAGAGGCGCCCTATCTCCGCGCCCGAGACCTCGACACCGTCCTCAACACCAACCACAAGTCCAACCTCACCAACGCCACACCCGACACTGATCCCTCACTCCTCTTCTCCGGCAACAACAGCTGCATCCTGTCTCCCGAGACGACTCAAGGCCCCTACTGGGTCTCTGGGGAACTCGTGCGTCAGGACATGACTGACGGTCAGCCCGGTGTACCGTTGACGCTGGATGTGCAAATCATCGACGTGAACACGTGCGAACCGGTGCCGCAGATCTACCTCGAGACATGGCATTGCAACTCCACCGGTGTGTATTCCGGTGTAGTTGCTAACGGCAATGGCAACGTCTCAGATACATCGAATCTAGATGCCACGTTCCTCCGCGGGATCAATCTTTCCGACGAGGATGGCGTTGTTACGTACGACACTGTATTTCCTGGTCACTATACTGGCCGTGCCGTAAGTCTAGTCCCGTGTCTTTATAGCAGATTTGGGCGCTAACATACTGACTAGACCCACCTCCACGTCCTCAGCCACGTGGATGCGACCTTGAACGCCAACAAGACCCTATCCGGTGGCTCCATCACCCATGTGGGCCAGGTTTTCTTCGACCAGGATCTCATCTCTCTTGTGGAGACCAAGGAGCCCTACGCCAGCAACACACAGGAACTAACGACAAATGCCGAAGACAATATCTTGGCCGGCGAGGCGGCCGATGTTGATCCCTTTGCGGAGTACGTTTTGCTCGGAGAGGACGTGTCTGACGGCATCTTTGCTTGGCTCGCTTTTGGTATGGACACCACTGCCGTGTACAATGTCACTGCTGCCGCTAGTTGGACGTCCGAGGGTGGCGTTGAAAATGAGAACGCTGGAGCCGGCGGCGGTGGTGGTGGCGCACCACCCAACGGTACTGCTCCTACTGGTGCCCCTCCTTCTTGAAAGTCAACATCTGGGCGTTGAGGCGGGTGGAAAGGAGCGCGTGAGAAGTCGCGAGCTGAGCATGCAGCGCAGAGTCATCGCTTTTCATCCAATTATTGTCATTCCTTTAGGAACTTCAGAAAGTAGAAAAGTATCATATACCATGCAAGTATCGAGTACCTTTGCCTATACATGGCGCGCCCGCATTCGAACTCCCACTCACTATCGATGCTCTGTCGGCATTGTATCTCTCAGATACAGACGATGTCGCGATTGCGTACCAGCGCGCGCCTTAACCACGTAAAAGGGACTGCCCCTCCTGATGAGCTTCAATGGCGTGATATTCTCATCTTCAAGTGTCCGACCCTTTCAGCCCATTCAACAAATCCCCAAAAGACTTTGTCAAAGTTTCCTTCTTTCCCTCATTCTTCTGCGCCCTCACTCTGCTTATCTCCTCTTCCGCCCCACTGACCCGTCCGTACTCCTCCTTCTTCAGCAATGCCCGCGCTTCATCCAACCCTCCAATATCCCTCACACGCGTATATCCTAACTCCCGCAGCGTCTGCAGCGCAATGTTCGACCTTCGTCCCGACCGACAATACAGCGTTATGTCATCGTCCTTGTGGACATCTACACCAAGCCCTTGGTATACTTCGGGCAGCTGGTCGATGGTCTGGAACTCGATGTTTACAGCGGAGTACAGATCGTTTGCGAGGGCGCCGGTGGCGAACTCGGCGGGCGATCGGACGTCGATAAGGAGTTTCTGAGAATGTGGTGGGTTCATTGTGAGTACTGGCTGTTAGTAAGAGTATTCGGAGTGTAGACGTGGTTTTGGGTCCACGATATTTGCGGCTGTGTCGAGTGAGGGGTGGATGTGGTTGAACGCGATGGAGCAATCTGAGGTGCTGATGACGAAATTTGCTGACTAATGCGAGGATGCAGCGCGAAACCATCAACCATCCAGTCTTAAAGCAAGGCACAACGTATTCCGTGTCATACTACTGCGGCTGCTATTCGCAATGCAGGCGCCATGACTTGGGTCCAGAAACACATGTTGTGTCTAATCAACTACTTGATGTAAATATCGCGGCACATCTTTTTCTCGTTCTTCTGTACCGCTTCGCATTCAGATCGGATAGCTTCCATATGGACCTAACGGATCATGCCCCTAGTCGTATACTCCATGAGGCCATAATGTCTATCAGATTTCCTAAACTGTACAACCAACATATGTCCTACAAATACCACGACGCATGCAAGTTTCACTCGTTCACAACCTTCAAACCCGCATCTCTCCTATCAGATCTTTCAGAGGCTAGCGGACCCTCTTTCATCTTCTTCACGAAACTGTTCAGTTTGCCTCCAGTCCGTCCCTCGATCTGTGACCCAGGTATCGGCTGGCCACCGTACGCAGTCTTTCCGGGTGCTTGTGCAGTCACTTGGGTAGAATTTCCAAGTGCTTGACGATTTCCGTACGCAGGGTTCCCTGGTGCTTGTTGACCTCCGTACGCAGAGTTCCCTGGTGCTTGTTGACCTCCGTACGCGGGGTTCCCCGGTGCTTGCTGACTTCCGTACTGCGGTCCATACTGCGGAGTTGTTGTCGTCGGAACAATTGAAGCTTGAGGGCTCACATTCGGAGGCCGTGAACCGTGGACGAAATGGCCCGTTTCTATCTCAGTCCGACCGGCGTCAATTGCGGCTTGATTCTTTGCATGAACGTTGGAATTAGGGTTGGCGAATCGCTTGTCTACTGAGCTGTTCAGGGTTCCGCGCAAAGCTTCACCGGCGCCCTAGAGCAAATTGTTAGCGAGGAACATGCCATGTTGAAGCGGTTCTTACATGAATACCTGTAGCAGCGAGCTTAAGATTGGCAAGTGTGGCGCGCTTCTGCTGATTCTGCATCTGTGGTTGTACTTGCGGTTGCACTTGTGGCTGCGATGAGTGTTGTCCAGGTACAAGGGCAGCGGGTATGCTCGGCTCACTATATCCGACATTGTGATGAGCCTGATGTTGTTGTAAATGTTCGCCAGTACTTGGTAGCGTACCGGGCACCGGTGCCACGGGTACTTGACGAGGCACACCTGATGGAGGTGCTCTGGCGGGGTATGAAAAGTTGTGTCGTGCCGGACTGGGTGGACCAACAGGAGACACCATGGGATTGGGCGCTTCAATGCCTGGAGACACAGAGTCTAACTCCACTCTGTTCCTCATGTTGTTTCGATTCGGGATGGGAGGTGATGGTTGTGGTCTAGGTGGTCCAATAGGCGCACTATGGTGTGCCGGTTGCTGTGTCTCGGCTGGGGGCGCTGGGGGCGCTGGAGACGGTGGGCTTGGCCCTGATGTGTTTGTAACATGCGCTTCAGATGTAGAGTTTGCACTGCTAGCATTGGGCTGCTCAACGGTCGTAGAACCACCAGGACCTGTTGTGGTCGTAGTCGTGGTAGTGGTTGTGGTTGTCGTCGTCACCACGTTCCCAGTCTTCTGGTCCTCGTACGAGTTCTTCTGTATGTTCTCTGCACTCCGGCTGTGCGCGAGCTGCTGGCCGAGACTTGGCGGTGCTGGCTGAATGGGTGGCTCGTAGGCCGAGTGCACGGGGGGCGTCGGCGGTGTGATGTTCGTCGTTGGCGCCGTATTCGAAGACGGAGCCTGTAGGTTCGTAGCCGCCGGACGCAATTGCTCGCCGCGAGAGTTGCGTCTGGAGGTACTGGTAAAACTAGTCGGGTTGCTGGTGTTGACATCCGACCTGGAGCTGTTCATGTTTTCGCTGCTGAAGTACGCTGAATCCGTAGCTCCCGCTGAAGTACCAGCTGCTGCTGTGTCCCCAGGCACCTCCGATTCTTTGCGATATTGCTTCTCTTTCGAATGGAAAGGGTTCGAGAGCCGCCATTTGGACCGCTTCTCCTTCTCGGCAGCTGTGGTGTTGTTGGAAGGCATCACGGTGGCAGAGGGGTCCACTATATTGGTGTCAAGTGGTGGGATCGCCGGGGTATCCTGCTGAGAGAATCGGTTCCCGGACTGGCCTCGTTCGCGGCTAGGTGATTGCGATAACGGTCGTCTCTTTACAAGCTTCTTTCCGCCTTGTTGCAGTGGCTCACTCATTGTGTCTTATCAGGTGCAGGGGCAATACTGGTTGCGAAGACTTGAGCTCAATTCCCGTCAAGAGGACGGAGAGCAGAGCCCGCACATAAACAGGGTTGCTTACCCATGATGTAATAGCTCACGCGCCACAGGTAGATTGTTCACTGTGGCTGACACTGTGGCTTCGTCATCGCGACGTGGGAACGCCCAATCGCTCAATGTTATTATGCTGATCTTGTACAGGACGGGAACGGGAAGAGCAGGGGTTTGTTGGTGACTGACGTCGGTGGAGTTTGGTTGGAGCGGCACGAACATGGCAGTCGTTTTTTGGTTCGGCGCTATGCCCCTTGCGAAAGTCGACGGCTCTGCTAGACCGGACGTAATAAATCGTTGAAAGGCTACATGGCAAATTGTGGACATGAATGCCTTCTCATCCGGACGACGCAGTTGTTGCTTCCGTGCTCCCAGGGCCCGCAATGACTTCCCGCAAGGCAGCCCAGTGCCTATACGATCTATCTTATCTCCGACCATCTGGCCACGCGCGAAAAACTTCATACAAAGTTTAAGCTCTCTACGGCCTCTCGCAATGGTCAGCGTGAGGCCAACACGAGCACCAGGCAATGGCGTTACAGGGCTGTGCTTCAGGCGTCAGCCTCACGCCCCACCTTCTTCCCCTCCACGCCCCCGCCGTCGAAGGATATCGTACCGAATACAACGTCATACATCGCAGCGTCGTCGGACAGCAAATTGGCTCATTCCTGAGCATCTCGATGACCCCAACGTCCAGATACTGCGATGGCTGAAATCGGCCTCTTCGCATCGGTCCTCCAGGTAGCCGGCGCGGGCCTCAAGCTTTCCCAAACTCTCTATCAGTACGCGGACACCGTCGCTTCCGCTGATCGACGCGTCAAAGACATCGCAACCGAAGTCGAGCTGACCTCGCACATTATTGAAGAGCTAGGAACTCTGTTCGAGCTCCAAGAGACGTCGCGACTGCTGTCCGAAAATGCCCTCAAAACGGCCAACAAGACCGTGCGAGAATGCTCGTCTGTCTTCACGGAACTGGACGCGGCACTCAAGAAGACGAAGAAAAATACGCTTGGACGTTTGATGCTTCCTTTCCGCGAGTCGAAAATAGAGCTTTTGAGACGTCATATCGATACGTTGAAGAGCACGCTGCAACTATTGCTACAGGTTCTGGTACACGCACACCAAGTGGCAGCGCAGAAACTCAGTCGTCAGGCGGAGGCGGAGCAGCGGGAGCAGATTAAAGTTTTGCTCCAAAATAAGAAAGAGTCGACAAAGAAATACGAAGAGTCTCTGCGAAAGTACAGCATGAGCGACGACAGTACCGTACTCGACGACGAGAATCAGGACAAGGAAGATCAAATGCAAGCCATGAAGAATGATGTTCTCGTAGCCACGACCTCAATTAGCTCAACCATGACTGTAAAAACGCTCGAAACCTGCGTGACGCACATCCAGGGCCTTCTGAACGACATCGAAGCTTTGCAGAAGGCCTTGTCAGAGGAGAATGCCAACATGCAGCATTCTGATCATCAACAAAAAGTTATGGGGTCGTATCTGCGCGCACGCGATCATCTCGACGGTATGTTTCTTGGAAATCCTCTGAGATCGAAGGTGGACAATATCGAATCGAAAGCAGAAACCAAGCTGCCAAAACAAGACTATGCAGAAACGGATAGCGACGTTGAAGCAGGTGCTCTTCTGGCTCTTCGTGCTCTTCGTATGGCGGACGATCAAGAGGAAGAAGAGGAACCACGCAGACGTACATTCAGCTCTTACGCCGCGCCGCAATATCCGCTGGCTTCTATCATAATCAAGCAGCCTGCTGATAATATCCATTATGTCGACAATGGCAGCGACCAGCGCCCGGATGTTCTTCCTATGCTTGATCGAGACTCCAGAACACATCTTGTACATCGCGGCGATTATCAACGATTGGACTCTAGAACGGCTCTCCTTGACTCAAGTAGTCACAATGTCCCTGGCTCTGACAAGAACAAGGGTCAGGTTGGTATTAGTGCCAGCATTCGTGCCACGCCAAATTCCACCGAGACAAATACATCACAGGAAAGTAGCGTGGAAGTGGTGGACAAAGACAAGACTGCATCCAAAGAAGAAGATCGGTGGAGAGAGACTCAGCTTTCTGTCGAAGCCGGTAAACGACAAGGCTTTTCTCCGAAACTCAAAGTAGGAAGTCCGTCCAATGAAAAGAAGAGTCGTCTTTTAGAGACGCGAAGAATAAGGGCGGAGTGGGAGACACAGGTTTTGAGGGAAGCGATGAACCATGAAGAACAAAAGAGCAAATCAAATACGGAGCACGAGAACAAAAGGAGGGAAACAGAGGAAAGGGCGAAAGCAGAGTATGAGAAGAGAGTGCAAGAAGAGGTTGCAAAGAGAACGCAGCAAGAAGCAGAATTAGCTGCACCGGAGCGAAAGCTACCTATAGTCTTTAAAGATGCCATGGGAAGAAAGTTCAGCATTCCCTTCCGTGTCTGCAACACATGGGACGTAAGTAGGCCTATTAGTGAGTCATCGGTGGAAACGTCGAAGTATACTAACTACGCTCTATAGGGTATGGAACGTCTCATAAAGCAAGCCTTTACGGACGTCGACAGCCTGGTCAAGTACATCGATGAAAGAAAATACGACCTTCTGGACGGTAATGGTCATGTCATCCTACCTGCACTTTGGGAATCGACTATACAACCTGGATGGTCTGTCACTATGTACATGTGGTCAATAGCGGAGCCGGAAGACTCGAGTACTTCATCTCGACCACGATCTCTACTTTCTCCGAGTGTTAAGATTCCCAAGATTCAGGTGAAGGGACAACCCGTGGGCACGGGATTAGCTCCAGTGGAGTATGCGTATACGCTCCCCCCTCTGCTTCCTACTCTTTCTCCGCCTAAAGCATACCGACCGAAACACGCCCCAATTGATGCGAAAAGATTCAAGATAAATTCGGGAACGGACTACAACTTCATGTTCAGCGAGTCTCCGATGGGTGCCTTGACACAACCTCAGAGTACCAGACGAGCTTCTCCTGCCCATAGTCCAACCTTTTCTGCGATATCACCACATTCGCCTGTTTATTTACCAATTGCACCTCGTCTGCATGTTCAGGCTCCACAAACTCGCAAAATCTTCTTCGGAGAAGAAGATGACTGGTCTGCTCCGGTTCGTAAGGAAGACAAGAGAAACCAGAGAAAGCTTAAGGTAAAGACGGCGAAGCCCGATTCCGCCGCAAATTCGCCCTTCGATGCTCCGAAATCTGGGTTGCAATCGGCTGTTGGAGGAGAGCGCCCGAAACAGCAGCAGCAACCCAGAGCTCATCATAGCATGTACAAGGTGCGTAGCAATGAAGTAGAAAGACGGGAAATTGCAGACTCAGAACAACGCCGTGTATTCGAGGCCGGGCGGGAACGGAAATCCGAAGAAATGAACACATGGTTCGCAGACCTTGCTGCGTATGAGTCCGACTCTGATTGCTCTCGCACGTCGAGCAAAACTTCTGAAGGAGCGGGTGATCGGCAGGATGGCGAGGTGCATGCGGGCGCTCCCAATGCCACGTACCTAAATTTGGACCTTGAGAACCCGAATGCACAGTACAGCTACAATCAAAGTCTAAGCCCCGCGTTTGCACCCTCGCCGCTCAACTTCATCCCAACACCCGGATTGGCACCGGGCCAGACATGGCCTTCCCTCGAAGTCCCAGCTGCAGTTCCTAAATGTTCCAAAAAGAGCAAGCGCAAGAAGAAGAGCGGAATACCATCTAGAGAAAGACGCATCAAGAACACAACTGGTGACGACCTTGATTCTCCTGCCTCACTTGCCGCACATCTACTTACCACGGGATTTGACGAATCACTCGTGATGGATGACCGTGCGTTCGTGTCCCATCCGGTTACCGGACATAAAAGCCCGGTCCATACGTCAAGGCCGGCGGTCATCTGGACAGGAGGGTCTGATTATTCGGAAGCACGGCAATCACAAGGGCTCCGGACCTCAAGTCGGACATCACCACCACCATCATCTCTGGAGACTTTGAAAGCCTCAAAGCCGTTGAACAATTTCTTCGTTGGTGGCCACGATAACTACAGTGAAAACTGTGAAGATGAGGAAGTGAACGAGCTTCTTAGAGATTGGACGACAATTCTAGGGTGAAGTCTACCTCTCATACATATGTGATGTCGACTTGCACGGCAAATTTAGGCGCTCTTCCAAATGATCTAATTGCGATTTTTTGTCGGAATGCGGGGAATGTCTGTCTTGCGGGATATGGGAAGGTGACATAGTGTTGAATGAATCTTTCAATGAATTTAGTCGCACGTTATCAGGCCGGCGCAGGAATGGCTCGTATTTAGACACTGCTACAAGGCTCCGGACGGTCCTCCCGCACAACGGCCAGATCTGCTCAAGCTCTAGCCATACGTCGTTCCCGATCAGCGTGTGCTACTACGAGCATATCATATATGCTTGCGCCAGCCTGCTAGAGAGCTGCCCAATCCTGCGATTCATAGTCGATGTGCAATGCGTCTACTGGAAAGCGGATACCGACGACAAGGTCTAAACCAAGCTACAAGCTCGGCTTCCGCACGACTTCATCGTCTATGTCATGCTCAAGAACAACGGAGAAAGGAACACCTTCAGCTACGAGCGCATTGTGAAACTTCGCAACTATCGTATCCACGTGTCGAACGACCAATAGCAACGGTGTTCAGGTTCGAGAGATGTGCGAAAATCAATGGGAGTCAAGAAGCGGAATTATTCTCAAAGAGTTTCAGGGCAGCAGGTGATAGTCTGCAAGGGCTATCCGAAGGGCTTCGGCACGTGATGTATTATACTGGACCCGCAGGATATTTTACTTCTATGACGGATTTTGTACTCAGCCCCGAGGTTCGAACACGGTATGGTCGTCGGGTGGAGTCAAGGGGCCATGAGTTGTCTGTACATGGTAGGACGGCGGACGCTCTTGGAACTTAGGGACAGGGGTTTCACATACATTCTGATCGCTTTAAGTTTTCATGTCTCCGTTTCGTTCTACTTTTGAGTACTCTGTTCGCATACTTACATCCACAGACTCTTGAATTAAGCTTACTCTTCACTTGAGGGTAGGGAATGCGTCGCGAGTCGACACGATGTGAAGTTCAGTAGAAATACACTGCCTACAAATTCACCCTCTAGATGAGCTTTACTAGCTTGGTGACCCAATCTTAGATACAGATAACCTCTTGCGGAGGACGCAGGTCCTCCCCTCGGAAAAGCATCACCTCGGAACCGACACGAATGGTCCGTGCCAACCCAGCCGCAGCTCCGAGCAAGAGCGAGCAACTTGGCCCTACTTCCCCACACCTCCGCATCCCCGCCAACACAGACACACAATGCCCTCCGACTCCCCATAGCACGAAAGACGCCATGTCCAGCTCCCTTAGCCCCGCGAAGAGACTCGTCTCGACCCTTCTGCGACGATGTACAGAGTGCGGTGGACGGCGACCTTGCGTAGACATGCGGCGGTCAATGAGTAGCGCGCAGACGGGGGCGAAGAGGCCGAAGACTGCCATCTTCTTTCCTGGTATGCGAATCCTCATTCTGGGCAGGAGTCAATTGGTTTGTGGAAGAAGTGATGGTTAACAAAGCGTAGGACAAGGCGTCCAAAGAGTGGGCATGGTGACGCCCTGGCTCGAAGCCTTCCCCCGCACCGTGAAACCTATACTCGAAGAGATCGATGCGACACTGAATGTCTCCCTTACCAAGATCATAGACTCCGGTACGAACGCCGAGCTCACGCTCACCGAGAATTCACAGCCCGCCATCATGGCTACGTCGATTCTCATACTACGCGTTATGGAACAAGAGTTCGGCTTTAAGCTGGAGGACAGGGTAGACATCACACTTGGTCACTCTCTCGGCGAATTTGCGGCGCTGGTAGCGGGCGGCTATCTTACCTTCCACGACGCGCTGAAGATGGTGAGGAAGCGGGCGGAAGTCATGTCGCGATGCAGCAGGGAAGCTGTCGAACAAGAAGGCGGCGAGTTTGGCATGGTAGCACTGGTCTGCGAATCGGAAGAACACATGAAGTCGCTTGTCAGCGGAATCAGCGAGTTTCTCGAACTCTCTTCTCCGCATTCGAAGACCGATTCGGCCGTCGATATACCAGCGGTCCAGCAAGTCTCGGTCGCGAACATCAACAGCAAGAATCAAATTGTGCTGAGCGGCAGCATCGCGAGGATAAACACGCTGATGACGAATCTCAGGCAGTTTGGGGGCCATGATCCAAGACTCGTGCGGCTGAAAAGTGACTCGCCTTTTCACAGCCCGCTAATGAAGCCCGCGCAGGAGGTCATGAAGAAGATACTATACAAGGAGAAAAAAGACTGCAGCGACATCGTAACGTGGCCCGGCATCATGCCCTGTATATCCAACGTTTCGGGGCGCCCGTTCCAAAGTGAAGCACAGCTGAAGGATTTACTGGCCCGGAGCTGTGTGGAGACGGTGCAGTGGTGGCGCTCGATCAAGTACTTGCATGAAGAGGTGAAGGTGAAGAGATATGTGGGTATTGGGCCGGGAAAGGTGGGGAGGAACCTTGTGGGGAAAGAGGTGGGCATGAAGGGGGCGGTCAAAGGAGGTGGTGTTTGGGGTATTACGACACCAAAGGAGATGGAAGAAGTGGTCAGGGCACTCGACGATACCGAGGATGTCTATGAAGATTGAGCATCTGAAGTGTGCGGGTGACAAGCTGAGGATGCCACGTTCGTGACCGACTCCGACAAGGCCTCGATCGTGAGACACCCATCGAAATATTTTCGCTTCCATTGCGCCTGAAGCATCCTCATCTCACCACACCTTGACGATGTCCTCGCACTCGGCACCGCGCTCTACCCGCCCTGAACATTCAGACCAGCGTCGACCTGGATGCGCATCCCCGTCATACTCGTATTCTTCGCCAACATGACGAACGCATCTGCGCAATCTTGAAGATACGTCTCATGCTTCAGCGCCGCCTTATCCTTGAGTCCATCGATCGTTTCAGTGGAGTATTTCATTCCCTATAGCACTCGTTAGTCAAGCTCCATTCGCATAAGTACCCTTGTGATGGGAGACGGATGGAAGGGCGGTGAAGATGGGGTCGAAAGAATTCTACATACCCACTCAGTCAACAACAAACCAGGCAGCACCGTATTCACCCGAATCTTGGGCCCTTGGGTAGCCCCGAGACATTTGACTAGTTGAAGTTGCGCGGCTTTGGTTACGGCGTAGGGCATTGAGGAGCCGCCTTGTGAGATGGCCTGCTCTGGTTAGCTGTCCATTATCCCACATTTACCGCACAAGCGGAGATCAGGAGGGAGGGAAAGAAAGAGATTACGCACAGCGATTGAGCCCGTGGTAATCATGACGCCGCCTTCAGCGTTCTTCTCAAGCGTGGGTTTCGCTGCTTTGAGGAGGGCGTGCGGCGCTTTGACGTTGGCGGCCCAGCACTGAGAGAATTAGTTGTGATCAAGGCGGTGGGGAGAGGGAAGGGAAAGAAGTACCTTGTCCCACTCGGACTCATCCATAGCGTCTAGATCGCCGAAGGTGGTGAATTTAGTCCAACCCTGTCATATCTGAATTAGGCGTGTTTCCACAAGGAGCAAGTCAAGTGACGAGCATTGGATGATGAACAGAGACCACACATACCGCATTAGCAATCACAATATCTATCCCACCAAGCTTCTCAATCGTTTCTTCGATGCTCCGCTTGCACTCGGCTATGTTTGTCATATCCTTATCAAGCGGTTAGCATAGCTCCTTTCGCCACCTCCACATAACTAGTAAGAAACAGCAGGAACCAAGGGAAACATCAGCGTACAGCTTTTACGAGAATTGCCTTAACCCCAAACCCCCCACACTCCTGCTGCACTTTCTGCGCCGGCTCAAGCCGGTTGAAGTAGTTGATGGCTACATTGCAGCCTTGCTGGGCGAAGGTCGTGGATATGAGGGCGCCGAGGCCGCTGTTCGTATGTTGTTAGTAGTTTGAAAGGAAAGGGATGATGGAGTGGTAGATGACCTACGCGGAGCCACCCGTGACGAGCACGTTTCTGCCTTTGAGGTCGTAAGGCATGGTGGTTTGGGGCTGGTAACGTGTGCGCTGGGTCAAGAGAGGTGCGATTTGGACAGTGCGTTTGACGGGAAAACTAGGGTGAGTACGATTCAGACAGTCGTTGGTGTAGTTGCAGGCCAGAGTAATGGAGCGAAGGTCGAAGTGGGGCTGTTGTTAGTGGTGACAAGCACCCCGCCGCCTGTGCGATTACCCAATCTGGGGTAATCACCAACCTCGGTACGTCCTTGAATGCCCGACTGTACAACAAACCTAGAAAGAGAAAAGGCTGTGCCTCTAACTAGCTGCCACATATGAACTCTATGATGCGGTCGCAAAGATTTGCTTTGACTATCTCTTGCAATTCCCCGAAGATGTCTTATACAACAGCACCAAATCTCGACAGCAACAGATCCCTCTACATCCCACTGAAGTCCAAGTCCCAATCATCCTCCCCATCCCCCAACCCCATACTCATATCCCCCATCCCTCCCATATCCAAATCGAGATCCGTTAAATTATCCATGTTGGTGCTCAAATCGCCCGCACCCGCCGCACCGACCCCAATACCATCGAGATGCAACCCAACGCCCGTAGTGGTAAGGTCTAAGTGCCGATCCAGAGTTTGCTGTAAAGCCTGCGTATCCAAGCCCGTCGTGTCACCGCCTGCAGCTGCAATCGTGGCAGCTGCCGCTGCAGCCTCATTCATCGCCTTATCGAGATCTGTTGGAAGCGTTTGGGACTGGACGTCTACTATGTTGACGTGAGAGAGGTCAACGTTGGCAGTAGGGAGGCCGGCTTGCGCGACAATGGCAAGATGAGATTCAACGCGACGGTGTAGACGGACGATGACGTCGGCGGCGAGAGGGTCTTTGCCCATGACTATAGCTGCATTGTCGTACTCGAACTTGAGCATTTCGTGGAGGTTCAGGCGTGTCCTCGGCGGTGTTGGTGCGGGGACGGTGCTGCCTACCCAATCCACGGGGACGACGCTGTTCTCGATCATGGGCGCACAAATCAGAGACAATCCAATGTCGAGGGCTGCCTGGCCATTTCCAGCATCGCTTTGGGCCCTGATTTCATCCACGATGGCCCGTAGTGTCTTCGATGTGCCGAGTAATTTCAAACAGGCGTACAATTGGCGATGCGTGTAATTCGGCGGGTTGGGTTGCAATGAGGCTGTTGTCGCCCATTGAGAGAGGTGTTGTACAGTGTGGCGTAGAGACGCATTAAGCGTGTTGTGTGGTGTGTTCGTCCACTTCTCGAGCTCCTCCGCAAATGGATACGCGGAGCGCTCGTAATGGAGGTTACCCTTGATTGCTAGAATAAGCGGTTCGATGTCCGTGCGGGTCGGGTGGCGCCGCTTTAGAGTGAGAAAGCACTTTTGGAGGCGCGCTGACACCATAGCTATAATGGTGGCGTGCATAGCTTGTGCGTCTCCAGACGTGGGGGCAGATTTGATCAGCTTGGTGAAAATCTGCACTAAGACATCTAGATCTTGATGCGTCTGCGTCAAAGCATGCGACGCCATCCACTTCAGGCCTCCGACAAGGGACGGCAGCAAGAAGGTCTCGTGTAAATCTAGAACGCAATCAGCTCATGCATAAGCTCGTATCGGAAAAGCGCCACCTACATTCCAAACCACCTTTTACGGAGTCCAAAGATAAAACTTCTGCGGAGCAGGCCATTACCGTCTGGCAAAAAAACGTTGGCGCTAACAAATAGAAGTCTTGCGGTCGGCACGATGCAAACACTTCGTTGCTCAGGCCTTCTTTGTCGGAATCGTAGAGGCCGCGCAGCCAGCTTCCTAGCTGCTGACCTTGCTCGTCCGTCAACTCATCAGGCGCTATACTCCGGTGCCCCCGTTCAAGAAGCTGAGCAACGAAAGATTCGTGGCCGATCCCCATGTCAAGATATGTGAGATCGAAGCGATGGACAAAAGCCATGACCAACACTAGTATAGCACCAAACTCGTCGTACACCGGCTGATACTCGCCTACGGCGGTTAGTATATCACAGGATCTGGAGAGCGCGGCTGGTACCTTGGTCCCCGTCGTATCGCCATTCGTCCAAGAAATGACAAAGTGGTCGCAATATGCTAACGGGAGAAGTAAATTGCAACATGATATCAAGGGCCTGCGGTCTCTTGGAGAGTAGGTTGCACAAAGTCTTGAGATACATCGTCATTTGTGTCTCACACAGGTGTGTAATGAACTGTATGCGAATCAGTACTTGCATTACATACTGCAGCTGCTGACAATACCTCGGTAATGGCGGTGACGATTGCTCCAGCGTTTCCGTCAATGTTTTCCAGCTCTTCAATGTACATGTTGACCTTTTCGAATTGGTCTTTGCATTGTGAGACCAGGTCAAGTTTGACGTACTTGGTCTCCGGCGGACCTTGCAGAGGTGGCTCTCCGAGCAAACGTTCAATTATGTTGGCTGGAATAAGACCATGCAAAGCGCAAGCATTAAGGAAGTCCTGGCGTACATCGGCCAGAGAGCTGTTGTTTCCCATGTCGTCAAAGCCTTGAGAAAATGCAGGGAACGCATTCGGATCCACATGGCTCAATGCCTGTGTGATACACATCTCAGTATTCATCGCGTATATGGGAGCAGTGAGCTGTGCCACAAGCAGAGGTATCTTGTTGACGAGGAAAGATTTTAAACTGAACATAGTCTGGCTGGGTTCACTTCGGTACATGGCGTTTGCCAGGATATCGAAAGCCGCCGTGATCAAGTCCGTCGCCATAGACTGGGCGTCCATCTGCACTAGTCAGCCGCCGATATTCATGGGCTGGAGGATTCGTACCTTGTAACGTGCATGTAGGTATGTATTTATGGTAAATTCGTCAGTAAGGGGGCGTGCGATAAGCTATATGGGTTAGATGTCTTGATAGTAATGGTCCTTGCCGTTCTTACCAAAGAGTTCAGAAAGATATAAGGCCCCGCTCTTGTGTTAACTATAGGAAGATCTACGACAGTCTCAAGCTGCAAAGCAGCGACCTCAAGCTTGGCATATTCGCTGGTGTCTCCTTTGGCACTGGCAAAGGGCTGCTCGTGGAGATCGTGCTCTTTCTGAGAATGTTCCAGACGATTTGCAAGCTGTATAGAAGTCTGTGATAAGAACGGGACGAAAGTTGAAAGCGCTTTGGCGAAATCCTTCCGAACATCTGTGATCTGGGTGAGCAAGAGTTGTTTTGTAGACGACGATCTGAGCGGGATTCGGATGCTCAGAACGCGTAAGCAGCCGAGAAGAGGGACCCACCCTTGAGCTCATTCTTGTTCAGTATCTGGAGGATCTTGCCATTGTCAATCAGCCCCAGCACAAGCACACCAAGCGCGTCACGGACATTGATCGACTGCTGTTGATCCTGAGGCTGCCGTTCAGTGCCGTTGATTGCTTGCATCATCGAATCATTCGTATGAGAGATGACCATTGCTGACATCCACTTGGAGACGATGACTAGGGTACGATGGCCCTCGGTGTTGGTTGCCGGTCGGTCGGGAACGGAGTAGGCCTTTTGCAGGCGATAAAAGACTATCTCCTCGAGCTCTGGTGGGTTTCGCCATCGCGAGTGGTCTTTCAGGCTGCTCGCCTCGCCTGCTCCAAAGCGATCCTTGGAGTGCTGAAATACTGCCGACAGGACATCGGACGTGTCAACCTTTTTCAAGGCCAGCAACCGCTCAGCATAAATGATGACGCGCGGGTCCAGACTGCTCGTGGCAGCAGAGCGTGGCTTGAGCAGCAGTGTCGCGAGCTTTGGTCCGGGGAGGGGTGATCTGATGTGCAGCTGCGTGGCAGCCGCATCAAACGGGTCGGCCTGGATGCGGGTTTCGAGGCATCTATCAAGGAATAGGGTCCACTCCTTGACCAAAAAGTCCATGGTCCATAGGGGAAGACGGCTCACAGGGCCGGGATGTGGTTGGATGGCTGAGGATATTGGGGCGTGGTGGGTGGGTAGAAATAAGGACTAGAGATGGCGCCGATCTGAACAGGGGTCGCGCTTGGCGCTATGATGAGGCTGGCAGCGCGTCGGTGCATGCCATGGATGCGGGCCATGCGATACAAGCTTACCGTGTCATCTTGCTTGCCGTCTATAACGTGGGCAAGGCAGGCTTCCAAAACAACCACGGTGGTCGCAATGCAACTAATTACAGCACCAGGTCGTTCTGGTTTGGTCATGTGGCAGCAGGCACGAACGACGGTTGTGGCTGGTGGGGTGGTACGGACAGCGGATCCTCGCGCTGCTTTTTCCGGCCCAGGCACATCGTCACCGGCATCGACGGCCCGCGCACAAGTTTAACACGAATCTGAAGTCTTATCGTTGCAGTACAGAACAAAAGTTTCCACAGCAGCGTCTGCCGGGAGATACGAAACGCACCCATGCCCCATCCAGTCCCAACGCCATGCAACCGTATCCGATAATGCCATGCTTCGCAATCACGCCCACAACAAACCCATTGTGAAATCTGACCACCCTCAGTCGACGCCATACTCCTCTTCCCGTCCCGTCCCATGCCATCCCAAGATCAAGCCTCGCGGCGGGCCGGATTATCCACCTCGGGCGCTCTTGGGCCAACCATCCAATCTTCCATGGCCAGCCACTGACTCCACGTCTTCTCTGCACCCTCGATCTCGGCCAGCTGCACGTCCTGAAGCGGCTTCAGGAAGGGCACCGACTCTTGCGGCGACATGTCGTACTGCGACTTGACATTGGCCCATCCGACGCTTTTGGCGGCGAACAGGTAGTTGCGTCGCTCGCATTCGTGCACGGGCCCCACGCCCTTCCGCCAGTCGTCGCCGAAGAAGCCGTGCATGATTCCCTCTTTGTCCATTCCCGTGATGACAAGTCGTCGTATGAAGGGCACAAGCGAGACCCAGGCGGGAGTTGGCTGGCCTCTGGAATTGGTCGCGGGACCCGATCTCGGCCACGGCAGATTGTAGGCGGCATTACCCCCCGAATTGGGCAGGGGTCCCGTTGAGTTCATGATGGGGCTGGCAGTCCATTGGAAGGGAAGGCAAATGTTGATGAGGGCGGCGACAGCCTGGACACCATTGTCGTGTTGGGCGTGGTCGAGGAAGAATCGCTGGCAGCTCTGGTATGCTGGATGCCATTCGAAAATGTCGAACTGCGGCGCCCCGGGAGTGTTGCTGGATCCAGATTCGCCAGACGAGTTGCTCCCGCCAGCGGCAAAAGGGCCTCCTCTGGGGTGGAAGGCTGGATAGCCAGCCGGGAAGTGCGTAGTGAAGCCGTGCAGGTTGGACATTGCGGCTCGATGTAGATTGATATGAATGGAGAGGCTACTGCAGGAACGGCGTATGTTAGCACATGTGGTTGGCCAGCAGGCGCGAGGACCAGTTTTTCTGCCTCGCTACTTACCTCTCGGGACAATGGGCGGCAAGGGAACAACGGTCCAAGAGCCTTTGCAGCGAGTGGTTGGGGAGGGGAAATGTCGAGTCTAGAATCGCAGCTAGGCTCGGCGGCTGTCACGTCGTCGTGAAGACGGGGGTATAGCAGGCGAGCTATTGCACCTTTATACCTCGCCGCGGTGGGGTCGAATGTGGCTTTTAGACGCCTCCTGGTGCTGGGTGTATTGGAGCCGTCGTGAGGCTCTCTTTTATTTCAAAAGGATCCCTGGGGAGCATCAAGTCGAATGCAGTTCGAGGCGTGCTCGGCTCGCGGGGCCCCTGCTGCGATCTGCTGTATCGCTACCAGGGCAGAGGCGCGGTCGACGCCGGGCCAATTGAGGCGGGCGATCGGTTTCGGTTTCGGCAGCCGGAGATACCGCGCGCAGGTGTGTGTGTGTGTGTGGCTGTCCAGTTCGTCTTCGGCCATGGCATTTGCCCGCCTGCGAGCGCGAGCGCGAGGGAGCACGTTCGTTTGCAGCAGCAGCAGCAGCAACATGCGTTTCAGCTGCCCGCCGTCCTCCGCGCGCTGCACGCAGGCGTCTATGATGCGATGCTGCAGGTCTACCCCAGCGTCAGGGGTCCAGGGACCAGCATTGGTGCTGCTCGGTCGGGGCCGCCGACATCTGGACTGGCTTCCTCTCACCATCTAGCCTTTGCTTTTGTCATCCCAATGCCTCCCACACGAGGGCCTCATCGACGCCCCTTCGCCGACCGAGTGGAAGTGACAATGCGCCCGATGCGCCCACTCGCCAAACGCGCCAAAAAGGCTGCACCATGGGCCGGCCCTCCACGTCACGAACCTGTAGGTAATGAGACCAGAGTGTCCATGGTCGACGGCAAAGAGCCGCCATGGTGCTGCGGTAGACGTAGATGCGCCACAGTGGCTGCTACCTGTGCTTGCGCCTGTAGAGGGACCTGAAGCTGCACAGCTAGCCTACTTGCAGCCCTTGTCTTGCGTCACGACTGCGTCCCCCCATGCATCGCCGCGAGAGCGCAATGGCTGGAAAAACTCGCCTCCGACCAGCGCTCTGGGATGCGTTGCATGGCCCGACAGCCCGGGAAGACATCTGATGCACCCCTCCCGAACATCTGCGACGCACGTCAACCCTCGCCCTCTTGCAACACGCCAGCATCGTGGCTTGCTCGCTGCAGCATCGAAAATCTTGCCTGTTCCTGGACTCCAGCTGCCACCATGGCCTACTCGCTGGCCTCGCGCACCAAGGCTCGTGACGTCGAGGCTACACAGAGACGCCCCCCACTTACCCTTTGCAGCTTGCGAATGGCCTCTCCATGCCCACCATCCATCTCGGCGTCTATTTGACCTCGGGCAAGGAGACGTATCAAGCCGTCCAATGCGCTCTCGAGGTACGCTTGCCCCCGTTCCTGATCGCCGAACCATTGCGCGCGCCATGTGCTCCAACTAAAAATACGCCCAGACTGGCTATCGAGGGTAGGTCAACCGCCCCCCTTCAGCTCTTGTAGAACGATTGACCATGTGCCCGCAAACAGTATCGATTCCGCCCAGATGTACCATAACGAAAAGGAATCCGGCCAGGCCATTTCCGACTTCCTTTCAAGCGGCGCCAATGCAGACTCCCTCAAACGGGACGACATCCACTTCACTTCCAAGTTGGCATCTAATTCGTCGTACGACGCAGCGCGGAAAGCCATCAAGAAATCAGTCAAGGAATGCGGACTCGGCTACATTGACCTGTTCCTGTTGCACTCGCCGTACGGAGGCAAAAGCGCACGTCTGGAGAGCTGGAGAGCTGTCGAGGATGCAATCGACGAGGGGGAGATTCGAATGGGCGGCGTGTCGAATTACGGCGTCAAGCATGTCAGTCCCCCGTCTCGTATGCTTGCCACCAAAGCCCTGCATGATGCATCCAACCCCCAAGCAGACCACCCTGTTTCATCCGCAACAGCTCGGCGTAGTTCGAACAGGCAAACATGATGCTATCATTCGATCCTGTGTAAACAGATGGACAGGGGCTGTGGGAAGCCAGTCTGGTCTACCCTGTCTCTCCCGATACACTCGGGGTAGACCCTCATCTCCGACCTTCCGCAGGGTGGACGTTCCGCAGGGTGGACAAGCTATGGGGTGTATTTGTGTTCGGCATCATTTGCATCTATGCAGGGGCTGTGGCAATACGCGCTCACCCTACTTCTATTGACGACCCCTGTCCAGCTGCAAGAGCTTCTAGACTCCAAACCGCGTATACCACCAGCTGTGAACCAAATCGAGGTTCATCCCTTCAACACGCACAAGGACATTACCTCGTATTGCCAGGAGAATGATATTGTCGTGGAAGCGTATGCGCCACTCGTTCGGGCGCTCAAGATGAAGCATGCCACCATTGTGTCTCTGTCGAAGAAGTATGGGTGTACCTCGGGACAGCTGTTGGTGCGCTGGAGTCTGCAACATGGCTATGTGCCTCTTCCGAAAAGCGTGAGAAAGGCAAGGATTGTCGAAAATTCAAACATCGGGGGCTTCTCCATCGAAGACGGCGACATGGCGACCATGGACGGACTGGACGAGTATCTTGTCACAGGTGAGTCTCACTTGAACTTTTCTTTGGACGCAGCGCACAGGCGCATTCGCGTGCAAAGCACAAAGCAAAGCGACATCGGTGCTCAACATCAACCGCTGCTGACTGGTGTCGAGACTGGGATCCCACCGACGCGGCGTGATGGTCCGGTGAACGTGGGGGGGGCTGGGCGGCCTGGAATGGGCGGTGGCATGGAATGGCATGGAATGGCCCTTGGCAAGGCTGCGTGTTGGTAGCAAATGCGATGCAGCTGTTGCGGGCGACGCCGTGCGATGCGTGAATGCGTGATGGTGGGTGTCTGCGAGGGGAAAAAGAAGCGCCTCCGACCCCGCCCGCGGAAGTTTCCCACCCTCGCCCCTCCCACCCGTCCCACCCGGGGGATGGCTGCCACAAAGCAGCGACGTAACAGCTACTGCGCGCCGGTTGCGGCCCGACCTGTATGACGGCGAACTATTACACGCCTCTCCCAGCGCAGGCCCCGCGGGCGCGTCACGTGCTCCTCCCCCCGCGACGCTCCATTGGTTCGCCGTTCCTTATCTCTCGCACCTACACCATGGTTTGCATAGCAGAAATCTGGACGTCGCGCGAGCTGGGGCCGTCGACCACTGAGAGACGGCCGAGCGGTGGTCGCGCTCGCCGGTGACGTTGAATCGCATTTCTTTTTACGCGCTCCTCGCCATGGCGGGGTGGTGCGGTTGCGGTTGCGGTCGAGCGCCGGAATGTGTATATATACGCTCCGTAGCTCCTTTGTCGCATCCGTACTTTGCTCTCCACCATAAAGCCTCTTCACCTCTACCTTCCAGTCTCCATCCACATCCTCCTTCAGCTTCCTACCTCTTTCCAACCACATACTCTTTAACCTATACACAATGGCCGAGCCAGAGTTCGAGCAGGCCAAGAAGGGTATGTCGTCCTGTTACTTTCTATCTGAACGGTCGCGTGAGCATTGCGGAGCTCGTCGACCATTCTGTCAGATGACCTTCGTGTTGTCTTCTCAAACCTGGAGAGCATTTGGCTGACCACCAACAGAGCTCATCTCCACCCTCGAGAGCTCCAGCCTGTTCCAGAAGAACCCCGAATACAAAAAGGCTCTTGAGGTCGTCTCCATCCCCGAGCGGATTATCCAGTTCCGCGTGGTATGGGAGAACGACAAGGGCGAGTGCCAGGTCAACAAGGGCTACCGCGTGCAATTCAACTCCGCACTCGGCCCCTACAAGGGTGGTCTTCGTCTCCACCCGACGGTCAACCTCTCCATTCTCAAGTTTTTGGGCTTTGAGCAGGTCTTCAAGAATGCGCTCACGGGCTGTAAGTGGCAATCTCGCGGTGACTAGCTGGACCCTGACGCTAACTTCATTCTAGTGAACATGGGCGGTGCCAAGGGCGGTGCCGACTTTGATCCCAAGGGCAAGTCGGACAACGAGATCCGCAAGTTCTGTGCTTCCTTCATGAAGGAGCTGAGCAAGCACATTGGTGCTGATACCGATGTCCCAGCCGGCGATATTGGTGTCTCGGGTCGCGAAATCGGCTACATGTTCGGCACATACCGCTCCATCCGGAACCAGTGGGAGGGTGTCTTGACCGGCAAGGGCCTCGCCTGGGGTGGCAGCTTTCTACGACCTGAAGCCACTGGCTACGGTCTCGTCTACTATGTCGACCACATGATCAACTACGCCTCTGGAGGCAAGGAGTCCTTCTCTGGAAAGAAGGTCGCCATCTCCGGCTCCGGCAACGTCGCTCAGTATGCGGCGCTCAAGGTCATCGAGCTCGGCGGAACCGTCGTCTCGCTCTCCGACAGCAAGGGTGCCTTGATCGCGACCGAGGGCAAGGGCTTCTCCCCAGAGGATATCAACAAGATCGCCCAGCTCAAGGTAGAACGCAAAGCGCTCACCGCCTACGAGGGCCACTCCTTCAACTACATCGAAGGAGCCCGCCCCTGGACGCACGTCGGCAAGGTCGACGTCGCGCTCCCCTCAGCGACCCAGAACGAAGTCTCCGAGGACGAAGCAAAGGCCCTCGTTGAAGCTGGCGCCAGGTTCATCGCCGAGGGGTCCAACATGGGCTGCACTCAAGAAGCCATCGATGTCTTCGAGGCGCAGCGCAAGGAGAAGAAGGGCGAGTCCATCTGGTACGCTCCAGGCAAGGCAGCCAACGCTGGCGGTGTCGCCGTGTCTGGTCTCGAGATGGCGCAGAACTCTCAGCGTCTGAGCTGGACAGCTGAAGAGGTTGACGAGAAGCTCAAGGGCATCATGAAGGCGGCGTTTGAGAACTGTCTGGAGACGGCGAAGGAGTATGTCACTCCTGCCGAGGGCGAGTTCCCATCGCTTGTTGCCGGTGCCAATGTGGCAGGCTTCAAGAAGGTGGCGGCTGCCATGAAGGACCAGGGTGATTGGTGGTGAAGCATCAGCTGTGCGGAGTAAGACTGGGATTTGTCTTGTGTATATAAAGCGGGCGCTTGGGATTTTGGATACCACTTTCGTTTCATGGCACTGGAAATGTTGGCGTCACATTGTACATACTGCATAGCCTGATTCCCGAATTGAATTTGGTCACGACATCTTCACGTGCATTGGAATACGCATCTACCCCTTCCACCTCCCAAAACTTGCACTCTCGTGCAAATGCCCTTTTCCCGTGCCAAGGTCCATTCCGATGTCGGCTACCCACCGCCATCCGGAATCACCCGTACACGATTCTGCCGAAAAAGCATCCGCGTTTATCCTCCACCAACCCCCTCAACAAACACAGTGCACTAAGCTAGCTTCGCGATAAGAAGTCTACGTGACAATTTCACACACTCATGTTTTTGGGGCAAATCTCCTATGGTGGGTCCTGCGGCGGCTTTAGTGGGCGGTGCGCATAGCGTGGCGGACAACGAGATGTGACGTGTAGATTTGTGGTATGTGCGGCGGACTGCCGAGATAACGGGTGGAGCGGACGCTCGCTGTGAGGGGGAGGGGCGGGGCGGTAAACATGTGCCGTTGTACCTCGTTATCATAAAGTGGCTACGTCCACGCTCTCGATAATTCAACCTGGCCTGTAGTGATGCCCGCTCACGCCAGTGGAATCTTTGACTCTGCGAGTGCGAGGGTAACTGAGGGTTACAGTACCCTTCAACCATTCAGACTCCGGCGCTTCATCTGTTTGTAGATATGGGTTGGCACAAGACGAGGCCTAAGCATTGAGAAGAGAAGTAACGTCAGTGTACCTCGAGGATTACTGCGCTGAAGCAATTGGAAGGGTAGGGTTCAAGGACAACCTCGAGACTCGGTAAGAATGAGGGGTGCTTTGGAAGGACATCGTTACGCGCCACTGATGGAAACAAGGCGATGGGAATCCCGATCAAAACAGTTAAAGCCCAGGGAGCTTCCAAGTGGAGAAAGGAATAGTATGGGCCAAGAGCTTTGCTCCTTGCTTTCCATGCGATCAATTTCTCGAGTACTTGAATTTGCCTGCCCCAAGCGAAAAAGTTGACACAAGCTCCTGCAAGATCCATCATTTCTAACAATCCGTTTCACACAGTTCCCGCGTATGTACAACGCCCACGTAATAGCAACCTTCTCGCCATTAGATTGGCACTTTCTCTAGGACTTGTGACTGCACCCACAGCACGCCGGCTTCTCAAGATGGATCGAAGTACCTGCAGAGGAACGAAAGCTTCTTATCACGTGGAGGCTGCACTTTTCGCATAACGACAAGTCTCTCCACTACTACAACAATTTACTACAATTCGGTCCAGCAATTACTACACAAGGTAGTCAATCTTACATGCTTTATACAATCTCGCCAAAATGGCACATATAGACAAGATCGTATTGTAAACCAAACGCCGCAGCTATGCAATCCTTTCTATGCTATCTCCTACTCCCACCCAGGTTCAGCCATCTAGTAATACCTCCGTGGCCGCGCCTATGAAGGTCGGTCCTTCTTGCCATCGTGAAGTTTCCGATCCTGAAAAGGGTCTTCCGTATCGTCTTCGGATGCCACACGAGGTCTAATCTTCACCACATCGGCAGTACTTTCCGTCCCAACCGATGTCGCAGTCTCAAGATTTGGTAGGCCGCTTTCGACCGATCGGTCCTGTTCCTCGAGCTTCCAGCTTAGCAAGGTGTTGACCCGATTACGCTCCTCCCAATCGATAGTTTTCGTATCGAACGTATCATCGTCCGCAGATGCTCGTCTCTCGCGCATAAAGTCTCCAACGAGATACAAGCTGCCGGTCAGAACGATAGGGTCCGTCGATGCGAGGTATTTAGCGGCGCAGAGTGCGCGGAATGTACCCGGGGTAGGAATATGAAGGCCGGTGATGTTCTCATGGGCTTCCATCGCGATTTGCAATAGCTCACGCGGGTCCATAGGCTTGACCCACGGCATTCCATCTACGGGACCGAAAGTTGTAGTGACGACACTGTCACCAGGGCGAAGAAGACGACTAAGAAATTTGCGGGCGTCTTTGCCGTCGGACATGGCAAGCACCCAAGTGACTGGCCTGGGCCCTGGTGGCGGCTTGTGGCCCCTGGCGGATTGGACTTGGAGGTTGTGATAAACGTAAGTCTTCAATGCCTCTGCAGCATTCTCGTTGTGGGCACCGTCGACAAGAATGTGTCGAGTTCCATGGCGACCGAACACGAGGGGTACTTGGAGGCTTTGCAGGCGGCCTGCAATCTGCTTGTGCTGCATATGAGGCAGAAGTGACGTTGAATTTCTTGTGCTCTCGCTGCCCTCTTCCAGTACCCGAAGAAACGCGAGATAGGCTAACACTGCATTGTCTCGCTGGAACGGCTGGAGTGGAGCGGCGAACTTCTGCCAGTCCTTGCTAGAGAACAAATCCCGCCTAAGTGCCGCGGTGTCTGGGAAGATACGTGGCCCTGCGCCTATCTCTTCGGCATACCGGTCGATGACGTCGTGTACGTTCCGTTCGTTCATTGGGTTTACGATATATGGGGTATTGGGCCGCAAAATACCGGCCTTGTGGTGCGCAATCTCCTCGAGGGTGTTGCCCAGGAAGTCCTGGTGCTCGCGAGCAATCATAGAGATGACAGAGATGACTTGATTGTTTAAGATGTTGGTAGCATCGAGCTTGCCGCCCATGCCGACCTCGACGACGCCGACCTCCACCTTGTTCTTGTTGAACAGCTCAAACGCAGTGGCGGTCAAGATTTCAAACTCGGAGGCTTTGATTTCCTCTTTCTGATTGAGTTGGATGAAATGAGTTTCCACTTTCTTGAAGGTCTCTTCGGATACGGGCTTGTCGTTGATCGTGATGCAGTCCCATCTAACCCCAGTCAGAATTGAAGTGTGGTATACGGCACGTGATCATGCGCACCTGTCGATTAGATGAGGAGACATGAAGCGGCCATTGCGGATCAGCCGACGCGTCAGCAGGGCAGACGCGTAGCCGCAGATGGAGCCCTTGCCGTTAGTGCCGGCTACGTGGATGGCCTTCCATGGGAACTGAACGTCTTTCAGGAGACGGGCAATGCGCTCGAGGCCGGGCTGGATCATAGCCGCGGGTCGCAGGTTGTCAGGACAGCATGGACGGCGGCAGGCAGCGGGCGCGATGTTTTGATGTTTTGAAACGAATAGTCACTTGGTTGCCTGCAGACGACGGTGAGTCAATCGGACTGAATGGACCACAGGCGAAAACTGCAATGCGGGAAGGCCCGTGCGCGCAGGTTAGTCGAGGCTGCCGCTGCCACGCTGGTGGTTTGTTTGGGCCTGGGGGCATCTTGTGTTGTTTTGAATGCGAGCGCAGACGAGGCGAACAGGTGTGGGTTGCAGTGAGCTGTCGCGTTCCGGGGCCGAGTGCACTGCCGTGGCTGTCACGGTGGGATAAGAAAAGAAAGCGACGTCCGCGCTTCGGTGCGTTCTGCATTCCCCAGACCATCTCAGCCTCACTCTTAGCGCAGGCAGGAACGTCTCGCTTCGCACCTGCCACCCGCCCCCCCCAAACATCCTCCTTAGGCGTCGCCTTAACAACCCCATCTCCCCTCAGTCCGTCGCATCACATCTCCACTCCCCCCTCTCCCTCCCTTCTTCCCTCAGTCCCTTTGCGCTGCAAGATGGGTCTTCCCGTGTGGCGCGCGCCCTCGCCCGAGGCCAGGGACGCGCTCAAGGCCGATCCTACAGCCCCAGCGCGGAGCCCCATTAGAAGGCGACGGCCCACTAGATCGCCGACATCTCCACGGCTGTTCGTCCACCACAGTGCCGTTGAAGACGCGATACGCCGCTTCCGGGAGCCCGCGACGCGCCCGCGCCTTCCTCCACCGCCCGTCCCCGAGCCGCGCAACTACTCGCGACGCGGCGAGGCTTCGCGATTCACGCCCGGCCCGCCTGCAGACGACGAAAGCTCCGCGCGCTCCTACTTTCAACTCTCCACGGACGCCCCGCGTGGCCTCTCCTTCGAGGACCGCCGGCCGCTGCCCGCCCTGACGCCCAACTTTGCCCCGGCTGCTGCTTCGCGGAGTGCCCGACACGACTCTCCCTACAGCGCGCGCAGCCGCTCTGCCCTTCGCACTCGCTCGCCATATCTGCGCACCGGCGATTGGGCTCATCTTCGAGCCAGTCAGGGCTCGGAACCTCGTGGCACCAACGCCCCGCGTCGTAGTGGTACTACCGAGCGCAACGAAGACGGCGACGATGACAACAGCGACAGCAATGCCGTCGGTTTCCCACCGCTCCGCCGCATGGGTCGTCGCAACATCGCCGACGGCCCGCTGCCTTCGAGCTCCTTGCGCGAGTCGTGGAGTCCGGCGACGACTGTGGACGGTTTGGGCGACCGCGAGCGCAGCATCAGCCCTGTCGTTGATGATCACTGGGAGGCTATGCTCAGCAGCGTTGCACCCGATCCGCTCGCGCCGACTGCTGAATCGTCATTTGCTTCAGCTGCGGCTTCAGCCTCATTCTCCAACTCGCATCCCAGCTCGCGCGCCGGGAGCGACAACTCGAATTCAGCATCGTCTTCCCGCACACACTTGACTGTTCCATCGCGGCGGCATTCCTTCACCTTTGATGAGTTCCTGAGAGTTTGCGACACGTCCGAGGATGACAGCGCTTCTGATACCGAAGCAGATGACGAGGACATGGACCCAGAGTCTATCGCGCTTCGCCGGAGAAGTGCCGTCAGGACATCCTTTCACGACCCCCCCACACGAAATTCACACACGTTGTCGCGCGAGCTGCTCGACCGCTCGCGCGAATCAACTTCTTATGTGCGCAGTTTCTATGGAGAGGTGACTGTGTCGGACCTTGATCCCGAGTTGAACCGACGTAGCAACGACCAATTGGATGGAGTGGCTGAAGAGCGCGGTACTTTGGTTGAAGACTTGCCCCTCGACCAGGAGCTTCGCGATGCGCGCGCCCTGCTTGAGCGGCTGACCCGGAGAGACGACATTTCGGATGAATTTTGGGCTTCGGTGGGCTTGAGACGTCCGCTTGCGGACCGCATCGAGCGAATCCAGCAGCGAGAGCGTTTATAGTCCCCTTTCTTCCAGTGCGGACCTGCAGGCTGGTCCGGCATTGCATTACGACTTTATTAGGCAACTGTACGAACATGGCGTTCTATCCTGCTACTCGTTTTGGATTCCGTTGTTTCCTTTGGCAAATGGCAACGTTCGCTTTTATTACTGGCCGAGCCTTTGGTCACTTCTACTTCGGATATGCGATATTTGCCGGTCTCAAATTTCGAGATCGAAGTCATGTTGTTTCGATGATACCGGGATGTATTTGGGCGGCGTTTTGTTGTTTGCACAGGATCGTGTAATCTATCTGTCTACCTGCTCGCACGGTATGGTCCGTAGAAGGACTGCATTGGTGCGATGGAAAAGGAATGGAAAAATGTTGGGCACATTACGATCGTGCTTTACTCGCTCTGTTTACTAGTCTACATATGTGTTATGAGTGGATATGTGGTATGCAGTATGCAGTCCTTGCGGTATCATCGCGCTAGCATGACAGTGTGATAGTGCCTTCCATGACAAGAAAAAGGTCTACTTGATTTAAAGGCCTCTGGACAAACGTCAAGCTGGGGATTCGATGTTTGCTCATGCACTTATGGCGGCTAGCGATGAATAGTCCGTACGGAGCTTGAGCCATCCGATTACTCAGGTAGTAAGTCGCCAAATTCTGAACTGACTGCACTTCGGCTGGGTTATGATCAAATGTCACCACATTTTGCGCGGTTCAACATTCAGTTGTCCGCTAAGATGCGGCCTTCCTGAACGTGCCGAACCCTTCGCCCTCTCGGAGTGTACATCGCAAATGCTTTTGCTTGACGGCAGGCGAACACTCGAAGGTGTCGTAACGCGGACAAGAATTTGAAACACGATACAGTTTATGAGTGTTGACTTGGTCACAGGTATCTGAACATGGTCAAAATGGTCTGTTGTAATGGCTTTGATCGCACAGAGAGCGATTGGCAGCAGTCGATCAGTCATTGAGTCTTGGTCCATCTTTGATGGCTGCACGAAAGTTCCTAGAAGTGCAACGAGTCTGATCGAAGACAGGTGGGATGAAGCGAGTATCAATGTGATCAAATGGAGTGCTCCCAGAACTGATCAGAGTGGTACGGGCTTGGGCAGAGTTCGGCGTAGCTTGTTGAGACTGCATCACTCCCTTTGAGACATCACGCGCACTGGTGACGCCCGCGTCCATGCCCCAGGCAAGTTTGCCGACTTCGCACCTCGACCGTAGGTGCGACCGCAACGGGATCGTGGCGCTGAAATAGGCAGAGAGGTGGATATAGACGTGGCCGTGAACATAGCTGTTATTCCAACAAAATATAATACAATTAGAGCCGGGTTTATGTACTGAGGCTCAGATCGGCCAGTGCGGCGTCGACTTCGCCCAGCCTCTTAGCATCTTTCCTTTCCTTCGTCGTCTTCTTGTTCATTTGTTTCTCGAGATAGCCCCTAGCGAGGTTGACACGCATCCCCTTTGGCGCTACCACACCCGGTTCTCGCAGAACGGGGTTGGGCAGCATCCAGTCGTCGACCTGTTCCGGATAGTGCATTTCCCTCTTATTCCTATCCTCGTACAGATAGACTCTCTTCGGTGCCGGCAGTATCCTGTCGTCCCACTTGGCTGCCTTGTGCTCCTTCATCTTGCTCACCATGCCGCGCAGCGTCTCCATGCCGTTGTCACGGAACTGGGTGACCTTCTTTACGTTTTTCGCCGTCATCTCGTTCAGGCATTTGTCTTCCGGTATGTGCGACAGCGTTTTGGCAGTCATGGCAAAGCGCATATCTTTTGGTCCATCTACGAGTTCGAGAATGGCAGATTCGGCTTGGTCCTCCTTGACGGGCTCGATACGGAGGACGCGTGTGTAGCCCCCGGGCCGGCTGAGGTAGCGCTCTCTTATGGGTCCGAAGAGCTTCGGAACCAGCTCATTGGGTTCCTGCGACCATCAGCATGCAATTGATGGGTACAGAGGGAGTCGCCGTACGAAGAATATTTGGTGCGCTCTCCGCCGCGTTGCATCTGTATTTCTCTTCCCCAGCGTCACCAGCTTCTCCGCCAGCCGCTGTGCCTCCTTCGCCTTGTGCCATGTAGTTGTTATCGATTCGTGCTTGAATAGGGATGTGACGAGATTCCGCAGAAGAGCGTCGCGATGTGCCGAGGACCGGCTGAGATGGCGGTATTTCAGGTGGCCGCCCGCCATGATGAGCGAGAGGTATGCTGCAACGACGAGAGTAAAAAAGTGAGACGGATTTGGAATGGCGCTCACAGCACGCGATGTCGCGCAATGGATTGTCGATGGTTGTCGAGAAAAGTTCGGGGCGCGGCGCCACGTTCTCCCGGAGCCAGTTTTAAGTTTTAAGTGGTTGCTCAGCAGCACGCCTAGCACGCGTTTTTGGGCCCAAGCGCGACGCGTCCCAGCACTTAAACTCTTCCGCGCCTTCGCGTCCTGCCCACTTCCACACAACAATCCCCCCCTCACACAACAGATACTCACACTCGTCTTTACCCGCGTTAATCAATCAAGATGTTTGTCTGGAAGCGTGGTATGTACTCCCTTCTCAACATCCTAGTCGCTGCTGCCATCCTCGGCCTTTCCTGCATCTCGTCGTCAGTACTAACGATGAACCGTAGATGGACGCAAAGAACGCGTGCAGTTCGACAAAATCACTGCTCGTGTGTCCAGGCTATGTTATGGCCTGGATCCTGAGCACGTTGATCCTGCCGCTATCACCATGAAGGTCATCTCCGGCGTGTACCAGGGCGTGACGACCGTGCAGCTAGATGACTTGGTACGTTGCAATCGGCCTACATACACTTCAAAAAACTAACCGAACTAGGCCGCCGAGACAGCAGCGTATATGACTGTCACCCATCCCGACTACGCCATCCTCGCCGCCCGTATCGCTGTGTCAAATCTCCACAAACAAACAAAGAAGCAATTTTCTGCTGTGATAAAAGACCTGTACGACTACGTAAACCCTAAGAACGGCAAGCGCCAGCCCATGATTGCCGAATCCGTCATGAACATCGTGCAAGAGCACGAGGAAGAGTTGAATTCCGCCATCGTCTACGACCGCGACTTCAACTACCAGTTCTTCGGCTTCAAGACCCTCGAGCGATCATACCTGCTCCGCATCGACGGCAAAGTCGCTGAGCGCCCCCAGCACATGCTCATGCGGGTGGCCGTGGGCATTCATGGTGAAGACATTGAGAAGGCCATCGAGACCTATGACATGATGTCACAAAAGTTTTTCACACACGCGTCGCCGACGCTCTTCAACGCCGGCACACCCCAGCCACAGATGTCGTCCTGCTTCCTCATCGACATGAAGGAAGACAGCATCGAGGGCATCTACGACACACTCAAGACGTGTGCCATGATCTCCAAGACCGCTGGCGGTATTGGTCTCAACGTCCACCGTATCCGCGCCACAGGTGCTTACATTGGTGGCACCAACGGTACATCAAACGGCCTCGTGCCCATGCTACGCGTCTTCAACAACACCGCCAGATATGTCGACCAGGGAGGCAACAAGCGCCCTGGTGCCTTTGCCATCTACATAGAGCCATGGCATGCCGACGTCTTCAACTTCCTTGACCTTCGGAAGAACCATGGCAAGGAGGAGATCCGTGCTCGCGACTTATTCTACGGCCTATGGGTGCCTGATCTGTTCATGAAGCGCGTTCAAGAGAACGGCGAGTGGACTCTGTTCTGCCCCAACGAGGCTCCTGGTCTTGCCGACGTCTATGGTGACGAGTTCGAGGAGCTTTACCACCGGTACGAGAAGGAGAAGCGGGGACGTGAGACGGTGCGCGCCCAGAAGCTCTGGTATGCCATCTTGGAGGCCCAGACCGAAACTGGCAATCCATACATGCTGTACAAGGATGCCTGCAACCGGAAGAGCAACCAGAAGAACCTCGGTACTATCCGAAGCTCGAACCTCTGCACCGAGATCATCGAATACACCGCCCCTGATGAGGTCGCTGTGTGCAACTTAGCCTCCCTCGCCCTCCCTAGGTTCGTGGACGAGAAGCGTGGCGTGTACGACTTCCAGAGACTCCATGAAATAGTCCAGATCGTGACTCGCAATCTCAACAAGATCATCGAGGTCAACCACTACCCCGTCCCAGAGGCTGAGCGCAGCAACTTTAGGCACAGGCCCATCGGTCTGGGTGTCCAAGGTCTTGCCGACACATTCCTTGCTCTACGCATGCCTTTCGACTCTCCTGAGGCCCAGAAGTTGAACACTCAGATTTTTGAGACCATCTACCACGGTGCCCTGACCTCGTCCTGCGACATTGCCAAAGAGCTTGGGCCATATAAGACTTACGAAGGCTCCCCTGTCTCGCAGGGCATCCTGCAGTACGACATGTGGAACGTCACTCCCACTGATCTCTGGGATTGGGCTCCGTTGAAGGAGAAGATTGCGCAGCATGGTGTCCGCAACTCCCTGCTTGTCGCGCCCATGCCCACTGCTTCCACATCCCAGATCCTCGGTTACAACGAGTGCTTCGAGCCGTACACGTCCAATATCTACTCGCGTCGTGTCTTGGCTGGCGAGTTCCAGATTGTCAACCCATGGTTGTTAAGGGATCTGGTTGATATGGGCTTGTGGTCCGATAACATGAAGAACCGCATCATTGCTGATGGCGGTTCCATCCAGAGAATCCCCAACATCCCTGACGAAATCAAGGCATTGTACAAGACTGTCTGGGAAATCTCTCAGCGCACCATCATCCAGATGGCTGCCGACCGTGGAGCATTCATCGATCAGTCGCAGTCCCTCAACATCCACATGAAGGAGCCTACCATGGGAAAGATCACCTCCATGCATTTCGCGGGTTGGAAGCTCGGTCTCAAGACCGGAATGTACTACCTCCGAACCATGGCCGCTTCTGCTCCCATCCAGTTCACTGTAGACCAAGAGGCACTCAAGGTCGCCGATGTCAACATTGCTCGTGTCCTTAATTCTAAGAGAAAGGCCTTTGCATCTACGCCGGCGCCTTCATCGGCCCCTCGACCAATGTACATGGCGAAGACGCCCAACGGAGCCGCGGACAGCGCGTCTCCCAACGGTGTCCCCACTCCTACCGCCACACCTCCTCCCAGCTCCGAGAACAAGCAGACGAACGGCGCCGCTAAGGAGAACCCTCTCGACACAAAGCCTATCAAGGCTGATGTCGATGAAGGTGACAGCCCCAAGGTGCTTGCAGCCGAGCCCACTGGCAAGCCGGTGGACGAGGAGGCTCTCCCTGAGCCTGCCAACAAGCAGGACGAAGATGAGGGGGACGAGAGCAACACACGGGAAGCGGATATTTACTCCGACGCTGTCCTTGCTTGCTCAATAGAGAACAAAGAGGCCTGCGTAATGTGCAGTGGTTGAATAGGGTCGAAGACGTATATATTCTATGTACAGGTAGATGGTAGATGCAAAAGGGCGGGCAACTGCTTGCATCACTTTCGTTCGAGTATGGATGTGGCGTTTTGGCTGTGCTTTGGATATTGCGGAGGAACGATTGGTTATGAGATCAAGGGTTGGATTTTGCAATTATAGCACAGATTAATACGAGTAGCGAATGCATGTATTACCATACAAAGTTTTTCGAAATGCAGCCTGATGTCCAGTATGCTTGGTTTCACGGTGCACTCGTGGGCACAACCTCGGCCCCTGCTCAATCGCTTCGACGCGTGCCCCTCAAAGCGGAAATATATCCGAGAAACACGCGACACACGAGCGCCCCACGTTGACGTCCACGCCCTACGCACGCCTTCCGGACTACACATGTACATTGTTGAACTTATAACCTGATCTGAGAACTCTCGTCCAGTCTTAATCGTTCTTAATAACTCAGAGATTCGACCACCTCAGTTTCCACCGTCCCGCCTCCGGACGAATTCGCCCTCTCCACACGACGACCCCACATTCGACCTCTAGCTATACATCCCAGCACCCGGCTAGCTACACGCATGCTTCCCCTCCACCCACGCTTCCTTTCTTCTGCCGCTACAACAACATCGCTGCTCAGTAGATCCGCCTCCCCACGAGCCCTATCACGATTAACGCCGTGCCTATTACAACGCACCATGGCGTCCAAGAGTACCCCGCTGCAAGAATGGCTTGTCATCGCGCCCGACTATCCCGGTGCGCTGGAAAAACGCTTAGCGGTTAGACCAAACCACATGAGCGGATTGAAGGAGGATCCTGAGACGTTTTGGCTGTTTGGTGGTACGTTACTTCTTGTCGATTCCAAAACTATCACAGTTCACGCACGGAGAGAGCGCGGCAAAACGCTGATGCAAATGCTGATACTTTGCGTTCTACGATAGGCGCTATGCTCGAGGAACCGATCAAGGAGGGCGATACGAGTACACCGAAGATGAAGGGCTCGGCCATGCTTGTTGGTGCCAAAACGAAAGAAGAAGTTCTGGAGAGACTGAAGAAGGATGTTTATGTTTCGGGGGAGGTGTGGGATCTTGAGAAGGTGCAGATCATTCCGTTCAAAAGTGCTTTGAGGAAGGCATTGTAGGGGCGATGAGATTGGATGGCTTGGAGTGGTACGGGAGATGGGTAGCATGAGCGAGGACGTTTCATCATATGCATGTAGGTGGATGATGGGAAGGAGCAGACAATGCTAGCTTTTGTAGAAATACATTCTAAAGTAGGATCGTAAAAGGAATCACTATCGCTGACAGGGTATCTTTGTGTGGTGTATGTAAATGCAAAGCAAGACGCCGTATGATAACTTTCTGGTGGCTCCATTCGCCCATGTAACCCGCAGTGTCTGTAACAATGTCCATCTACTAGCGCCATATCAAGAGAAAGATAAGATGTGGTGCAGGGTCGTCCTTTAAACTCCGGTAATGATGTCGCGGTGTTGCGTAATAAGGTCGAATTAGTCGCGTGCGTGCCGCCTTTCCGGTCAATAGTTGTGGTTCTGAATCAGCCGCGACGACGTGCCAATCAACAAACTCTAAGACTCGTGTTCGCTAACTTCGTATTCGGACTTTACAATCTGCTCCCAGCGGTGCGCGATGCACGAACTAACACGTGCCGCAAGGCAGAGCAGTGGCGAAACCGTCAGGCGCAGCGCGTCCGCTACGAGATCTGCGCAGCTTTTCCAATGAAAACTTCGATGACCGGTGACATTCGGTCTTCAGTACAGCGTTGCCCTCCGCTCGACAGGCGCCTGGTTGATGAGTCCAGTGATGGTGGTGATGCGGTAGCCCCTTCTCTTGATCTCAGGAATGACTTTCCTCAACATGGGCAGCGTCCAGCTACGTCGGTCGTGACAAATTATGATTCCACCAGGCTTCAGCATGCTGAGGATATGCGCAGCGTTGACATTGGGATAAGAAATCTGTGGGTCGTGCGGATATATATCGCCCATGACAAGTCGATACTTGAGCATCTCCAATTTAGCGCGCATACTTGTTGAAAAGAATCCTGACCCAGGTCGGAAGTAGCGCGGCGGTCGCTCCATCTCAACAGCGTTGTATGTGTTGTTGATGATTTTGTCGACTTTGTCGATTTGATGGATCAAGTCTGCATCTGATAGAAATCTCGATGGCTCGTCGTACATGGCGTGATTCCCCAGCTCGTTTCCATTCCGCACCATCTCTTTCAGGACCTCGTGTTTCCCCGGTTGGAACGCCTGACTCCCGATTACGAAAAAGGTAGCAGCGGCATCGTTTTCCTTCAGAAGCTGTACGATTTCTTCTGTGAACTCCGACGGCGCATCATCGATAGTCAACGCGACAAGCTTCTCCGACGTAGCAACATGCCACAAAACATCCGGCCAGCGATACTGAAAGTACCGAATGAGAAACCCCGGCGGTTTATACACAATGTAAAAGGGCAGCGTAATCGCTACGAAGACGCCCAAGATGAGCAGCATAGTGAGGACACGGCTTCGACGTGCGCGGCGCCGTAGTTTGGAAGGGAGGCGACAAAGCAGACAAGTGGAGCGCAGCATGTTCAGTATCCAGTGGTGTTGTGAAAATATTCATAGCCCGGGAACGGAGTGAGGAGAAAGAGGGGATGGTGGAAATGACATGGTGCCGTGACGGGCTGCGTAAACGCAATGCGCAGCGGAGAAGCAGAGGTGTGCACAGTAAGGTGAGGTCAGCCTTGGGTAAAGGGGGCTTAGACGGATGCGGGGCTAGCGCGCAGAGTCGTCCGGGAATCCTTGTAAAGCGCCGAATCTTCTGCACACGTCAAATCTTTTCAACTGTTGCCCTTTCTTTTCTGAACACGACACTTCGCGTACTTCGCTATTGTTGCTTATGCTCTCGATTGCCTTGGTAGAGCGCATCCTTTCGTCGTCTGATGATACTCGCGATGATTGATCGATAGAGACCCGGCGCAATCACCTTTTTCCCTGTTCCTACAGAGAAAAGAACTCATCCGCACTGCCACTGTGCCGCAGCACCCAACTTCGGTTCGGGGGGTTTGGCGTGAGGCCACCCTCTACATTTCCGCCTTGGCCTGTCTGCCTGAACTGTCGACACGCAAGCCTCTGCGCCTTACGTAGTGGCTTCGAAGTAGTAAGACGAGGCCCTATTCTACTGTAGCTGCGGCGCAAGGGCGCAATGCCAAGATCGGAACCAATTTGTCACGCTTGTACGAAATCTCCCACTTCGCTATAGGCCCTCTTAGAATGTTCCCAGAGCGATTCAGACGTTTAATTGACCTGGTTGCCGATCTTCGTGGCTCTCCAGGTCTCATTGCGTCCGTACATTTGTCATACTATCCACCTACACTTTTTAGGGGGACTTGGATATCTTTCGATGCTTGCCAGTGCCCCAGGCTACAGTCCTCATGTCACAATCTGCGTCGCGAGTCTTGCGATTCAGCGGCCTACGCTCCAAGACAGAAGGCAATGAGATCCGTCTCGATCAGCTTTACCGACATGTACCCTGGCCTTGTTGGGAAGAAAGCGACCACAGTAAATGTGTGTTCTCAATTCCATGCTATGTCTGTAGAAAAGACCTTGGGTTACATAACAACCCTCCAACTCCATATCCTATGCATCCAGTATCATTCCCGGTCACAAACTTGATATCACAACAACCCCTAGCTTCACAAGCCGTGCTTGTGCAGAAGCTCCTCGTTGACTGATATACGGTTGATGCGCTTCTTAGTGAACTCGAATGCGGTAAAGAAAATGGCGTTGACAACGCATGAGCGACCCATGGAAACTCCGAGGCCTAGACGTCGGTCAGCGATGATCAAGAAGTATTCGGGTGCAGAGGACATACCGCGATACATCCGAGGGTTGAGGAATTGGATCTTGGGCCTGTTTTGCTTATCCTTGCCTCCCACAAGGCAATTGCGCTGGTAAATACTCTTGGCGGTATCGATTGGAAAGATCTGAAAGTAGGGTCAGCCAGCTGTCTTCCGGATAATAGTCGAGACGTACGCATGCCCAGCTAACCAGCCCACACATGCCACCAGCGGTAACGACAGCCAAAGGAGTGGTGGGGGAGCCACCCCGAGCGTTTGCCAGGAGTTGCTTTATACTCTCGTACGTGACGAAGTAAATACCGGTGCCGATGGTGTCGCGGACTGCACAGTGTCAACGGTTTGGCTCCAAATCCACCGCACGAGGGGCAACACGTACGCAAATGCAAATGGAAACCGGAGTATAGACCCATCCAACCGCGATGCCTGACCAGGTTCTGTGCGGTCCTAAATGTTCCCAGGTTCTGGTAGCTCTTCCGAACAGCGTCATTTGTGCTTCCATCCTTCCGATCCGCCATCAAAACTGATATCTGCGCGCTCAACTTGGTCAGCTCGAAGGGACAAGCAATGGTTGTAATTGTAGCGCCGGCCATAGCACCCGAAAGCCCAAAGCACGCGACTGTAGATAAGGTGGGCAGCGCATCTTTGGTGTTGGCGATGACGAGCGGCGAGCTCCCGGTGGCCTGGTAGATCCAGTCGTCGAGAAAGTATTTCGATTTCTGGTATATGGAGAAGGAGACGGTTCGGACGAGGGTGATGCTTGCGAGGGGGGACCAGACACCTAGAGTCATGATTAGCCCCGGCTTTCGGTCTCCATGCGATTGAGAGCCAGCACCCACCGCGGTAGAATCCATGGAAGCCCTCAGTCCTGTATGTGTGGCGGACGCAATCGGCAAAGGAATTGAACTTGTAGCTGCGAATGGTCAGATTTGGGTCGGGATATGGGGGGAAGCTATGGCATACGCTTGCAGTCGGGTCTTCACCGAGTCGAGAGGATACTGGGAGCTGTCAGAGACTGCAGAGGACAATTCAAGCTTTCACGGAGTTGCTAGGAGACTGACGGCGACAAAGGTAGAGAGCAGACTGCTGGAGCTGGCAGCGACCTCGGTCCGGTAGCGCTTCGTCCACCGCCTCGCCTGCTCGCTCCGCAGCACCGCCCGCGACACGTCCTGTACGTCCCTCGGCCTGGCATAAGCTCTGGTGATGTCGGTTTTGCCGTCCCCGCGCTCGGGCATACTGGCTATCGCTAGCTGAGGAAGACTCGACGTCTTCCTACGGCAATCGCGATGAGGCCAGTAGCCGGGCAAGCTCCATCAAGACGCCGTCGACTCGGTTCCCTGGGTATTCGGGAGGTGCGCGGTGTTGGGTCGTGTGCAGAGGCGCCGTGGGCGCGTGGGATTCGGCGGCAATGGCTGGGGTTGCTGCAATGAGGAGGTGGAGCAGCGTGGGCGATGGAAATGGTGGGGTTAAGCTCACAGCTTTGTACGACCGCGGCCGAAACAGTCCAGCCTAGAGCTGCGACGCGGCGCTGCGATTGGCCCGCGCCGGCGATCGCTGCAGTAGACTGCGAATTTGCATTTATGTAGGCGTGCCTGATGCGCTCACCCTAGACGAGAGAATGCTCCCATGGCCACTTGGCCGCGGCGTCGTTTGCCATGTAGCCATGTAGCATGGACAATCGCACAGAGCTTCTCGTGCAGTCCCCGTCGCGACCGCACCGCTGCCTGTCAAGCTCCAGCGTGGCGTTTACACAATGCGGGGTCAGATGCATGTGAAGGCTGCCTCCATCGCCAATCGCCAACAGCACGAAAAGCCAGCGAATCAGACAGCGCCATGCAGATGGCTCGACACATGATTCATGCTGACTTCATTTGCTTCGCAGATCCGTTTTGGGTATACACTACATGATACATGGCCCTCGGGGTTTGGGGAGCATAGTCTACTTTCAGTACGCCCGTGTTGTAGAACCTGCCGTGCCCTCGCCCTGGTCCCATCACGGAGCGGTCGTCGTGTGTTTAAGCTTTCTGCCCTCGCACTCACCTATCTGACAGGCAGTAAGGAAAGAGTGGGAAGGGTATCCGCTCGCCGCTCGCTGCTCGCACCCGCTTGCTGCACATTGTTGCACGGCATGTTGCTGAGGAAGCATCAAGCCCTTGCGGGTACGTTTGTCGTCGTGCGACCCATCTTCGTCTCGCCACAAGTCGTCGTGCTGCCCCTACTTGTCTTTTCCCATAATCTTCCGCAGGCGGTCCTCGTCGGCCGAGCGCTCTGTCTGCGCTTTTGCGTCGTCGGGGTTTACCTTCTCCTTCTTCTTGCGCGACATGTCCGCCATGAAGGCCTCCTTGATGGTGCTCCGGTCATTGTCCACCCTCTCCATCTGCCCGTGTCTCCGCATGCTCTCCTTGTGCCAGCTGATCTGCCCGCCGTCTGCCTCTCGGTGTTTCTGTGCGTTCAGCTTTGCCGCTCGGATCGATGTTCTAGCGTATATGAACAGCAGGCCGGCCATGGTAACGGCTGCCAGCGGAGCCATGATGGTCTGGGGCAGAAGAGTCAGACTGTGCTTGTGGATCCGAGACATGATACTCACCCGGCCATTGATGATGCCTCTGCTACGCGACAGTCGCGCCGACGCAGAGCTCGAGGTTGGTTTGGACACCTCGCTCATGCCATCCGGGCCCCGAGGCATCGACAATCTGCCGCCCATGCTTGCTTATGGAATCTAAAAGCCGTGTCGCGTGCGCGTGCGTGCGACCAGCCCAGCAACGGTGATCGAGACGTGGCCGTGTTGCTGACGAGTAGAGATGGCTTGGTGCTGCGAGGGCAGCTCTAGAACGGTGAGGTAATCTCAACGTTAACGTTAGTCCGGCTAGCGCGCAGTGCTAGACGCGCCGCGCCGCATCTTGTCGTCTGTCGTCATCGTCATCGCGCGCAATTTTCATTTCGAAAGCGAAAGCTTCAGCATCACTCGACGGCTCAGCCTTGCCATCCCGTGTTTGGCCGGACAGACGACGCGTGCAGGCGTGCAGAGCTGCGGAGCGACCTCCTTCGACTCCGCTATCCGCCCAAGCCGACGTGCGAAGAACACCACGCTCGTTTGCATTCAAGCCCGGCGAGCTCTGGCGGATTAGTAACCGGTAGCTTGTCATCATTATATAACAACGAGAGACCCCCTCTGCACCGCTGTCCCCATGCTCAGAGCAATTGCTGCAAGAGGTTCAAGGCTCGTACCAGCACCAGCACTGCCATTTCCCGCTCCTTCGGCCGCGCCTCACTTCTGTGCTTCGAGCTACCCCGCCTTCGTGCCTGCTGCCAGAGTGACAGTGGCCTCGTCTCGTTTGTCAGCACTTTCCTCCCACTTCTCTACCACCAGCACTACCATGGCTCCCGTCCCAAAAGAGTGTGACTACCTTGTCATAGGCATCGGCAGTGGAGGCATCGCGTCTGCACGACGAGCCGCAAAGCACGGCGCCAAAGTCATTGCGATCGAGTCCAAGCGGTACGGCGGGACTTGTGTCAACGTCGGTTGCGTCCCCAAAAAGGTCACCTGGAACGCTGCCGCCATAGCAGAAACATTCAAAGATGCCAAGGCGTACGGCTTCAGAGGCTTCGAGCAGCCCACTTTCGACTGGCCGTACTTCAAGAAGAAGAGGGATGCGTACGTGAAGAGGTTGAACGGCATCTATGAGACGAACCTGGACAAGGACAAGATCGAACACATCAAGGGTCGAGCCAAGTTCGTCGACACCAACCAAGTCGAGATCGCGCTGGAAGGTGGAGGCACTCAGAGAGTCAAGGCCAAGAACATCCTCATTGCCACCGGCGGACGCCCCAAGGTCCCCGACATCCCTGGAGCGGAGCTGTGCATCGACAGCGACGGCTTTTTCGACCTCGAGGACCGACCAAAGAGCATTGCGACGAGTGGAGCGGGATACATTGGCGTCGAGATGTCAGGCATGATGCACGCCCTCGGTTCCGATGTGCACTTCTTCATCCGTGGACAGAAGCTGCTTCGCACGTTCGATCCCCTGATTCAAGACACTGTCACTAAAGAGTACGAACGTCAAGGCGTGAAGCTGTACAAGGGCTCCCAAATCACCAAGGTCGAGGACATTGGGAATGGCTTGAAGCGCGTAACGTACCAGGAGACGGAGAGCAAGAAGGTGAGCAACGTTGAAGTCGAGTGCGTGCTCTTTGCAACTGGCCGCGTTCCTGAAATCGAGGACCTTCGTGTCAAAGACCTCGGTCTAAAACTGAACGAGAAGAACCACATCACGGTCGACGATTATCAGAATACCAGCATACCCAACATCTTCGCCATTGGTGACGTTTCCAATTCGGGCTTCGAGCTTACCCCCGTTGCCATCGCCGCTGGCCGCCGGCTCTCGGACCGGCTTTTCGGCGGCAAATCCGATGCCCACCTCGATTACAGCAACATCCCTTCTGTCGTCTTCGCGCATCCAGAGATCGGCTCGATCGGTCTGACCGAGCCAGAGGCGCGCGAGAAGTACGGTGACAAAGTCAAGATCTACCAGACCCAATTTACGGGCATGTACTACGCCATGATGGAGCAAGAAGACAAGGGGCCTACAGCGTACAAGATCATCTGCGAGGGTGAGAACGAGAGGGTCGTTGGGCTGCACATTCTTGGACAAGGAAGCTCCGAGATTCTACAAGGCTTCGGTGTGGCGATCAAAATGGGCGCCACCAAGCATGACTTTGACAACTGTGTGGTATGTATCCGGTTTCTCCTCCCGCATTCCTTCGACGTACTCATCTTATGGGACTTGTTCGTCGTCTTCATGCATGGTGGTTCTGCGTCCCTGCATTGCATTTTGCGGGGAAGCGACGCTAGCGCGAACGAAGGGTCGTCGAAGGCATGAACTTCAAGTATCAATGCTTACTGTGTTTATAGGCAATCCATCCCGTTTCGGCCGAAGAACTCGTAAGTTGGCTTCTCCGTACCTAACCCGTAACCGCGCCAGCGCTAATCTACAACACAGGTCACCATGACTTGAATGCCTCCAACACCCGGATCTACCATCCTCAATTACCGACAGATAGATAGGACTTTCTAGAATGGAAATTGTGTTCTTCGTGCCTTCCTGATCGTCTGATCGTCCGAGCACGTGTCATTGGTGGAGTTGTTACCCTTCTTGGTCCTGTTGCATGTGCGGCCCACTGAGCCCGAGGAGATTGTATCTCGAATCTCGGTACCTATCTTACGAAATAGTTCTCAGAGTGATCTGTGCAATTGTGGATCGTACCGGAGTCAGTGATAGCGGACACTAGTTCCTTCCCTCTAGGCCCCGCCCGCCTTGCTTGTCCCATGCCTGCCAACACGAGGTACCACCTCATTCGCGCAAAATCTTTCTTCCGTTGTTGCGAAGTCCAACACATCTTACCTCGATCAAGTATCCGCGCTGTCAGCTGTCAGCTGAATGGCTTTTCGTGGTTCACCACGCGCATGGAAGGCATGAAACCGGCCCCCGGATGTCGTAACGGTCGTGCATGGTCAGCATGGCACGTCCAATCTGGCCACGGGCATGGCGTCGGGGGCATTCAATTAGCGCTGAACGGGCGCATGGCCATGTTCATTGAAGCTTACCGGTAGGCATGCATTGCGTTCGCCACGCGAGACAAGTTGGACCTCGTGCGAGTATCTAGTGTTGGGCATCAAGCACAATATAGTTTAAATCGGTATCCTCAGCTTACCATGCCATTCTTGGTGGGTGATGGTTCAGTGATGAGGCAAGTCAACTGTACCACCGATGGCAGCCCAGCGCACAGTTCCCTCACCTGACTGGGCGCTCGTTCATCCCAGTTTCGTTGGGCTGCTGGCGGTCTATCAACGGCGGAGAACGCCACCATCCCATGATCCACTCTGTGATTTGCAACTACTGTTCCCTCAGTACTGTGGACCAGAAGCACGACAGACGTACTTCGCCCATGACCACAAACGCCACCTTTACACATCGTAGGGCTAGTGCTAGCGAGACTGGGTTGGATAGCCTGCACAAAGCTGTCAATTGGCTGTTGACTACTGGCGGTTGAACGTGGCGGGGCGAGGCATGAGTCTATTGGATGTTGACCGTTGAGGGGTGAGGCACGAACACAAGCCTGAGTCCACACTTGCCCCCAAAAATACCCGTCGTCCAAGAAGCGTTAAACTACGTTTTAGTGGTGCTGTTCGTACATGTGTCATGTGTTTCGCTACCACCAAGCTGGCTCCATGTCAAACTCTCGAGAAGGACCGATACCATACTTACCGCATCCCACCATCCCCCGCCTCTTCAAATCCCCACACCGCATTCCAGTAGATGTGCCAGCAAGTCCTCTCGCAAAACCTCCAGAAAATCCCATGGGTCTGCTAATTTCTCTTCATGCCCGACCTCGCATACGCACCGATCCACCACTATATTCATCCTGCCATGTGCGCAATCCCGTGTGCATGCTCATATGCAATCCATCCCTAGCTTCCGATAGTCTTCCAGCCACTCCCTCCACCCATGAGGGCACCGTAGGTTTTTGCCAATATTTCCATGCATTTGCGGGGTGCAGGGTACATAGTAGCCACCCCTCTGTGGTAGCATGATCGACTAGTCCAAGTGGTCAGTAACCTGGGAGTTGAGCCTGCACTTCCGCTGGTGAGTGTGATCAATGGTAGAGACTGGCTTCGGCTAACTGGGAGAAGCATCCGTTGATCGACCGGCTGGTACGTGTGGCCGTGGAGGAGGAGGAGTGATAAGCTTTGCCACAACTGATGATATGTCTCGGCTAGTGGTATGGACGGCGACGTGGTGGCGTTCTTGTGCGTGTTTTAGAAAGATTGGCTTTGGCTTCTGGTATGCGGGGATGGTAGACATGCTCGGGAAAGGTGCGTTGTGCGTTTGACACGACAATTAGACGACAGCGAACGATATGTGCTATCAACAACATGCTTTATCATTGTCGTAACCTCTCAGGTCTCATTCCGAATTGCGAGTGACTATATTGTACAGATTCTGTCCAAGAGAGACGGCCGTGATACGGTCATCACGTCCCACCGTTTCCAGAGCATCCACCCATACCGTATTTTCCCGAGCGCCGCGCTATTGCTATGATGTCCCTTTTGTGGGATAAGATGTAAAAGTATAAGTATATATAGTGAAGTGAAGGCAATGTCCAATGAGAGTCCGGATCGAGGACAGAGGTGGCACTTCAACGGCCCATGATAATTTGCACGCCTTGCGTATCAGTAATATTCCTCGTGCAAGACGCCGTCAAGTCCTGAGCTTCACCCACTTTGTCCGCTTAGAAAGAAGTCTAGCTCACTAGGGCCGCCCTGACTAGCCTCGTTCTCTGCCAGCTGCTCCAGCAGACTCAAGAACGGGTCTCTATCGCTCTCGGCAGTGTGTACGGACCCACCCGATGCACTCGCAGTGCTCGGTGTTGGCTGCTGATCATACGGAGTGGGCATGCTCAACATGGGGTCGAAAGCAGACGAGTTGTTGTTATCTTGCGGTTGATGGGGTGGGGGTTGATGCGGTTGTGTTTTGCCAGGGGTTGGTGTTGGCGCTAGGCTGGGGATCTGTGGGAGTGGCGAAAAGGTGAAATTTGGTGAAAATGGGAGGTTGAGGTTGTTGGTACTGGAGAGCGTCGGCATGCCGTTCATTGAAGGTGGGGTGAACGGTGGTAGGGAGGTTGCGGGCGAGGAAACACGATTCGCGTGCGCTTCGTTTATCGAGTTTGAGGAAGCCCCGGTATGAATGTTGGGCGGGTGGGTGGCAGACGTTGGTGTCGGCAGTGGTGGGGGAACAGACTGCGTCACGGGTTTCGACGAGCTCACCGTTGTCCTTCGCTTCTTGCTGGTATGACTGTTTGAGTATGAGTTGCTTGATGGTAGGGTCGGAGGCGCTCGATATTGGTGCGCGTTTGTCGCTCCATGGTTTCCATACATGCTGCTGCTACGCCGATCGACGGTGTGCGTGGGCAGACTAGAACGTGGTCAGCGCACGTTTTGCTTTCAGTGTAGTCAAACGCACCTCTCATGGACGGCTTCTACTCGCAGATCCATGAATGTGACGTGAGCGCCATCGAAAGCCTGCCCGGGGTACCGGTCAAAGAAGTCCTCCAATTGGAAGACGTGAGAGAAGCGCATCGGGTTGCTCGAAAGCGACTTGACGAGCTCTGTGTGGCACCCATAGATGGCCTGGAGCGTCTCACGTTGATGCTGGACACCGGCCCAGATGAACCGCAGATCCGACAGCTGATGCATCTCTCGCGAGAGAAACTCTGAGCTGACAGAGAAGACTTCGCCTTCGCGTCCCGGATAGTGCGCTCCATGGACGTGTATCGTACCAGCAGTGCAGACGCAGTAACCCACAAAGGCAGGCCAGTCGATGATGGAGGATGCTCTTCCGATCTCGACTAGTTCCGCAATCGCATTCGCATGAAGAAAGCACATATTCGTCGCTTCAATCTGCCATGATTGGTGTTGCGAGGTACCCGAAAGTTCGGCGAGGTCCACCGGCAAAAACGGGCGGTAAATGAGGCAATGTACAAGGTGGTAAACCAGTTTGCTGAGCACCAATATGGTGCTGTCGGGCTGACCAAACAGTGCTTCCAGGGATGTAAACGTGTCCTGAGTTTCGGAAGCCCAAAAGTCCAGCTCCTGTCGAATTTTGGAGAGGTTGGAAAGCGAGTGCCAAGGAAAGTGGGAATCACCCTTGACGCCCCCGGCTGCGAGGTACCGATTTGTTATACCCAGGATTTTCGTTATGCCGATCAAAAGACCCATGCTTCCCTGTCCAGCTCTTCCAGCGATGTACTGCAAATTGGATCCGTTCGGAAAATAGTCGCCTTCGAGCAGCATGCCACCTGGATGCAGTTGCCAGGAAGGGAGTCGCAGCACGACGGATTCATCCGCTATTAATGAGGGTCGCTTAGAGCCTGCGGCGGTGAAGCGGTCCATGAGGTAGCAAGACCAAAAGAGCCGTCGTCTGCACTCGCGCTCGCCTGGCGACACCTTCAACGCAAGCGGCAACTCGCGGTGGAGATCAAGCGCAAATGACATGCTGATTGCAGAAGCTGGAGATGTGGGTTAGCGAAGAAAATGTCCGAGCCGTGGGTACGTACACAGCAGCATGTACGTCTGCTTGCCCTTTCCTATTTGGAAGTTCGCTTGGGACAATAGCATTAGGGCCTGCAGGCCTTCGATAGACGGTTCATCAATATCGAGCTCCAACCGAGCACGGCGTGCATACTCCTGGCCGACTCGCACCGCGGAGTTGTAGCCCCCGAATTGGGGTGCATAACTGTGCAAGGTTAATTAGATGGGGCGCGACCAGGGCCTTGTCATGGACCAACGTACCGCGCAGTTACTGCGTAAATGGCGTAGGTCAAGCAGGGAGGGAGCTGGTTCAACTGCAGGCGCTGCCGAGTCGTAGATTCATCCAAGATGTAGTAGGGCTTGCCGTGGAGTCTGGCAAAATACGTATCCAGCAGTAGCTCTGGGACGATGGTCGGAGTTTGCAGGCTGTCGTGTCTGGGGCTCGATTAGCGAAGACTCTTAATACAAGTATTATAGCGATGGTCTATAGGCACCTTGGCTCGATGGGAGATACCAACTGGCTTGCGGCATTGGCGGCACCGGGGGCTATCTCGAGGTTCGGTCGGGCAGCGTGGGCCTGCGGCGGAGGTTGAGGTGCGGTGGCAGAGTTGGTGTCGGTGGTGGTGGTGGTGGCAGCGTCGGCTTCCACGATGGGAGAGTCTTCGGCGTCGTCGTCGGCGTCATCGCTCTTTCCCTCTGTGTGCAGTCGCTTTTCCAATCCGTCAACACGCTTCAGCAGGGCCTCGAGCACGTCTGTCTTGGGTCCTCTTTTCTTGGGGACGGCGTCTGGTGGGGCGTTAGCTCGCGCCTCGGTGGTGGTCCCCAGAGCAGATGGGATGGGTGGGAGAGGTCCCACCGTAGATGCAGGGACAATTAAAGACCTGGCAGGCTTCGCACGTCGGACGGGTGCGGTTGCACTTGATCTTGAGCCATGGTCAGCGGGATGGACGGGTGGCGGCGTGACGAGTCGCCATGCCATACCTTGCGTTTGCGGCAGCTCTTGCAGTTCATGGCCTCGCGAGGCTCGGTCGAGGCACGGCGCGTGGGCAGGCGGTCGATGCCGATCTGTGGCCTCGACATTGCAAAGACCGGAGACTGCGAGACCTCGGTGGACATGTCAGAGGCTTGGAGTCGAGGACAAGACGCATGTCTGGCGGGAGACTAGCAGACAAAAGACACAGGCGTCACGACAAGAGACAGGAAATGCAGAGCGTCAGATGTAGGTTCAAATTAAGGCCTCTGGCGTCCGCACAGGCAGTGGGGAACTCTACCAGGGGTGGGCTCATGAACGGCAAGGGCTCAAGCACCCTGCGGGAGTGCGGGCACCGATACGACTCAGTGGTGCCGGCGCCAGAAGGGTTGCTGGAAAAGCTGCGAGGGCCACATGACGATCTCGTCGCTCGGGGTGTCTTGATGCGGCAGTTCTCGAGGGTCGGTCGAGGGCCCGCCGCTTGATGTTGCATCCCAGCAGCGTGCGCCGAGAGGCCAGCGGCGCGAGCGCGAACATCAACGGCTTGGGATGCGAGGGCATGGGAGGCGAGGGCATGAGGGCATGGGCGGGCAACGGGCGGCGTGATGACGGGCTGCACGGCGCATGGCGCTCGTCCTGGGAGCCTCGGTACACACCCCGGCCGCCGGCGCTGGCACTGGTAATTTGCACCTTCGGGTGCATTAGATTGCCTCTGTCTGACCACTTGCGACGGGCGCTCGGAGCTTGCCTTCCAGATGCTTCGAATCTGGGGTAACGCTCGTAAACGAGCGAATGCGCCGCTGGCCGTGCCCACGCAAACCCGGGATTCCTCCGCAGCGCGCTGGCCTCTGGCCTCGTACGCGCTGCCTCCGCCGGGCGGCTCGGGCGTGATACGTCCTCTCGGTACGCCCATCGCCAGGCTGGACCCATTGGCGCCGCCCTCATCTCTCTGTACAAGTAGGGGCCGTCCGCAATGCTGCTGTGCACATGGACATGGCCTTCTGCACATGGACGCCAATCAGCACCTTCATCTCTACGCGAGCCATGGCCCGTCAGCCGAAACCGTCACCAAACGTTGCCGTGGGCACTGCGGCGACACATGCAATGTCAAAGTGATTGCAGGATTCTAAAACAGCCTCCCAGACGCTAGACGTACAAAATCGTAGCACACGTTCTGCCCCACGAGTAAGCGCAACGTCTCCACCGTGGTCCACGCCGACACGTCTGCAATCCCGTACGCGGTCCAACCCGCAGACGTAGCAATGGCCAAGGGGTCCGCTTTTCGACTCCCGCGAGCCAAGTCGACAAACACCTTGCCCGCCGCCTTTACCCCTGCCGCTCTGTTGCTGCCATTCCTCCCGTCAACCCTGTAGTGCCTCAGCAGTGGCACCACCAAAAGCGACTTCTCCGCCGGCAGCGCTGATATGATAACAAACGGCTGCTCCAATCGCTTCACGTCCTCCACCGACCGAACCGGCTCCACCTCGGTAGAGAGCAACCCATGCGCCTTGAACCCAATCGTGTACACTGGCCCAATCCCTAGGCTCTTGAGTGCGAATATCGACGCAGCTGCATCTGCCTCGGATGAGGCTAACAGCAACGCGGCCCGTCCGCTATAGGCCGACGGTACAAAGTCACGCGTCAGTGTCGCTCGGATGCCCTTCCATGTTGAGTTATCCCCAATGAACACCGGCTGATTATTCTCCGAGCGCACCAGCACCGTGTCGACCTGTCCAATTGCACGTGCAGCACTAGACAGGGCCGGCAGATATGGCGCAGTCGATGCCACAAGAGGCGGGTTGATGTAGGCGCCTCCAAAGTTGGGGCGCCGCAGAATGCTCTCGATGGAGGCTTTGGGAGTGCGCTCGGCGAACCTGAATTGGTGCGGCAGGCTCAGCTCGTTGAAACACTTTTCGAAAAACATGGCTTGCGACGTTGACCGGAAGCTGCCGATGCCATAGACGTCAAGTTTAGGCATCTGCCCCATGCTGTGCAGTGCTAGATTAATCTCGGCGGCGCTTAATTGGCCGGGTGCTGCGATCATGGGCAGCAGCGGATGAGTTATCGGGGTAAATATTTTGTTCATGGTCCTGGTCAGCTGGCCGGTGGGTCCCATGTTGAGGCCGGAAAAGGGAGGATGTGAGTACTTTTGTTGAATAGTGGTGCGAAAGTACTCGAGCTCCATGTTTTCCTGCATAGAATTAACCAGAACATACATCTTGACCACGTCCCCGTACACTGCTCCGCGCTCGAACAGGGTCTGGGTCTCCGGCGCTGTCCACTTGAAGGTTCCCGAGAAATCGTGGAAGGCGGATATGATCTTGCTGCTGCCCTTTTGCTGAGCCAACCTACGGCGGATGTCTTCCGGCAGCCACAGCTCCACGTCAACATACTCGCAGCCCCACTGTATTGCGCGCGTGAGATACTTGTAGAAGAGGTTCGGATCGTCCATGGGAAATCGACCGTTTTCTTTTGTACACCTTGTCGTATAGATGATGGGTAGCTCCGTTCGCTGGCGTAGAATCATCAATTGTTCCCCCACATACTTCAAGCTGGGTACCTTGCTGACGCTCCCGTCGGGCAGGGGCTCCTCTAGTAGATCGACTCGTATCTCGATCGCATCCGCGCCCACCGAGAGGATGTCGAGGTTGGGAAGCGCGGCATGTACGTCCGGAAAGGTGGTGGAAATGAGCGTGGTGCGCGCCTTCTTCGTCAGGTCGCGATGAGGGCCAATCTGGCCGAGTATGAAGGAGAGGAAGCGAGAGACGTCTCTGCGAAAGAATGGCGATTTGGTGTAGAGATACTCGTAGTCGCATTGTTCGGTAATGCTGTCGTCGCGTGGGTGCGGTCCGTCTACGCAGTGAGTGTTGATTACGACTCTTGAGCCATCCCATCTTCCACTCGGCGCTACGACCAAGCCGTTGCGCAGCCCGTAGATGGTTGAAGCCGGGCCTGCCTTTACTTGATCGAGCGACTCTCCAGACGTCCACGGCTGGCCGAGCACGTCTGCAAACACGCCGACGATCTCTTCCTCCCCCTCCCCATAGAGCAGCAGGAGCGCGGGCTTGATACTACTGGGTATCTCCTGGAGCTCGAGGATGCCGACCCCCTTCAAGTGCGAGGTGGTGACGCTTTCTGCCTGTATCATGGTCGCCATAGAAGGGCGACGTAGCGGTGGGTTGATGCGCGGGAGGCGGGACCGGCTAACCGTACGTGTTGAAGCCGTTGATACGGAGCTGGAGTTCGGCGAGGATGCGGCGGGAGGAATTGGGCTGGCGGTCGTCGACGTATGTCTCTACCATCTCCAATAAGCGGGAGTGTGTCGTTCCGTTGGAGGTTCAGCTGGTCGAACACGGGTGCGTCATGCGGTTGAGGGAGGTCGTTTCGCGTGTTGGGGGGGAATGTAGCGAAGAGACCGGGTCGGATCGACGTGCGTCTGAAAGATGATGGCGAGGCAGAACCATGTGGTGCCATACGGAGTACCGCATGTCCCGCTCAGGTCCGCGCGCGCTTTTCTCATTCCAAAGACGTCGTATGGCTGGACCTTCAAAATGCCGGCCACAAGCCGCTGGGGCCAGCATCTCGGGCTGTTTGTGGGATGGGGTGCGGCCCATACTACGCCCCAGAAAACCGGGGGGCGTCCGAATTTATCCGCCGTGGGCAATTTATTTCCCGCCAATCCGACGACTCGAACGCCGTCCTGCCAAGCAGGTATGGACCACAAACCTCACTGTCAACTCCATCGCCGGCGCCGAACGGGCAACAGAAGCGAGCACACGGTCCGGATGGAGACTGGATTGGTGGACATTGCGACGGCGCAAGAGGCTCATGGTGACGGTTCCCGCGACGAAGCCGAGGCTGGCTGTCCGCTGCCCGCAGAGAACTCGTATTGAGCGGTGCACTCGGTCCAGAACATGGCAGTTGAGCTGCCAAAGCTGCTGGTGCACTGCTCCCACAGCATCGTAGACTGAGCTTCGACGGAGGCTGGGTTCGTCTTGCTCCCTGAGCTCAACCGGCAGTGCCTACCGCACGGCTCGGACTAGCGGCATGTGACTGGCAAGCGAAGTCGAGGTACGACACCATCGTCCCAGAGCTCACCTCTCCGAACATTCAAAGCAGCCATCGCTGTTCGCAGTTACCCACAATGCGCGAAATGCTGCGAGAGTGGCTCGACTTCACGACATCCTTCGGTCTTGTCCGTCTAATCTCGATTTAACCGGCATCTTCCACGACGTTTTAAATGAAATGGAATCATCATCTTCATTCAAACATGTCACTAGGAGAAATTCTCCACCCCGCTCCGCCGAGCCTCAACACCACATATACTATCCAAAGATACCATCATTTGCGGCACGCCACTGTCGAACCCGCTAATCTCCGAAGAGGAGGACCCTCTACGGCGACACTCGAAACAACGATAATGTTTCCTTGAAAATGCCGACCCTCATACACAACTACGACTCTCATTCCTGGAAGTTGATGAGGCTAGGCGAGCATGGAAAGAAACCATCGCTCTTCCTCGCTCCTCGCCTAGAAGCATCGCTAATTAGCAAGTGAACAACATCCGCAACATCTTAAAATTCTCCAATTTGATTCGCGATTGCTACTCCGGCAGCATCAGCAGCAGTATGCTTGCCTCGAATATCTGCTGTAATTCTGTTACGCCCTTCTGTTTTCGTAAAGCCGACATTCCCGGCATTGAACGTTATGGCTTCCATGCCGGGACGTGTGCCGAGTTCATCTGCCCACTGTGTGTAAGACCTAAGAAGGATGAACAATTAAGTCACTCCTATGAGACACATAGGCGATACAGCTGAAATTTTAACGTTCTCTCAAGCTGTTCTTCGCAGGATATTCAGTTCGGTGCTCTACTACAACGCGATACTGGAAACTCAAGGAAGCGATGCTTCAACGAAGGGATATACATACGTGACTAAGGCGACCTCACCTTTCAATTCTTGCTCCTGAAGCATGATTAATTACCGCTGGTAACAATGGTTCAATAGTTACCAAACGAGGCCCAAGGTAAGGGTATCGATCAGTAACACAGTTCTTGCGCAAGCATTTATCTCTGCTCGGATTACGCACGCTCTGGTCTACATCGCTGATGATACTTTTCTATTATGGCAGCTCGCCTCTGCACCCCACATTGAGCTCATTCTACGGAAGTCTTGCCCCGCAAGTTCGCGCGTCCCGTAAGAACCACAGCTTGGACGCAGTGCCTAGTTTCACGAAATAGACCTGGGGTCCCGCGCTTGCGATGCCCCAAACTGTTGAAATGGTTGTTGGGTGGCGCACATCCGGTGGTAGAGAGAGTACGCATTCGATTTCTTTAGCTGTAGCAGTGTCTTGTACTTCGATATTCCGACCTGTGTCAAGATTGCGAATATGTCCGCGTTAGGTAGCACGGTGCAGGGGTTGAGACGGTCCGCGCGGGCAGTTTCCGCACGAAAATCTTTTGGATGGCAGCTTGACGAAAGCTTCAACAAACCACCACAAGAGCCAAAAAAGCTTGACAGCGAGAACAGGAATAGATATGAGAGCTACAGAACTCATCCCTGACGTGGAAAATGTGGGTTTGGCCCGTCTTAGGGTATGGTGCCGCACTGGTTGGTTTCGCTTCGAAGCAGCTATTCATGTCACCCAAGCTGCCGCCCCTCGTCTTACTGTTAAAATTATAAATATAAAAATCGAGGTAAATCTCTATTACTATAGAACTAAAAAATCTACGAAAGTAAGAAATATAAAATTAATATATATAGTGTCAGGACGAAGGCGCCTCCGGCGGGTATTAGTGGACTTAGGGAGGATAAAGACTTAGTCGGCGGATTCAGGGATAAAAGGATCACGTAAAGATTAAGTATATCTACCTTCGGAATCGCTAGCTAGTTCTATAGCGATTTATCTTACTTATAAGGATAATATATACTATAAGGCTTATTATTACTTTTCTCTATTATTAATTATACTCTATATCTTATTTAATATATACTCCTAATATTTAAATCGCTCCCCTTCTAGATACGTAAGTATAGGTTAACTCGCTACTATAACTAGCTAGTATAGATAGGAAGAGTTAGACTAGAACCTTATAGTTAATAAAGGCGTAGGGGCGTCTTAATAGAGCGGATCCTAGACTATCTATTCTAACCTAAGTAAACCTAGCGGGTAGAGATATAATAAGCTAGGTTAGTATATAAAGCGGCCACCTAATAAGTAAAAGAATAAGAAAGATTAAATTATAAATAAGATATACTAACTCTATCCTCTAAGGTCTACTCTAGCCTAGTTTAACCTACTATAGATAAAGAATTATAAGAACTATATACTTAGAGGTAAGAGTAATTTAAAAAGCTTAAACTAGCTAAGCTACGTAAGGTCTATACCTAAGTAATAGTAGACGACTTAGATACCCTATAAGAGCTACTAAAGATAGTTAATAGAGTTTATTAGCTCTAGATAATCTTAAATATTAGTCTTCTAAGACTAGTTCCTCTATAAGTATTTATAAAATTAAATCGTATATAGTATAACTAGTAGAAGAGAGACTATAAATCTTATTTTCTTAAGATTCTATAGAGCTTTTAGTAAGAGTAATAGAAGATAGACTTCGGGATTACCTACGTCTTAAAGTCTCTTAAGATACTATAGTAGGCCTATTATAGCGTAGAAAGTTATATCCTTTCTAGTTAAAGATCTACTTAGCTTATACTTAAGATTATAATATTAAACGCTTTTAGTTCTTTATAAGAGCGGAAGTAATATGTATATAAATACTTAAAGTAAGTCTACTAATAACTAAGTTAATTATTAATAGATTTATTAGACTATATAAGACTACTTTAGAAAGAGTTAGAATTATTAAGAATTCTAGATATATAGATTCTAGAATATATAGTAGCTCTATAAGAAGATATTAAGAAAAGTCTCCTTTTACTCTTTATAAACTAAAGAGCTACTCTTCTTTAGATTAAGAAGTATATAACTCTTATCATTTAATAAAAAGCTTATTCTATAAAAAGAAAGACTTCTCTAGTATAGAATAGCGAAATCTAGTCTTAAAAGAGAGTTAAAAGGATATAGATACCGCGAAGACCCCTAAAAGCTATTAAATATACTAGAGTATCCTATAATAAATTAAAATAGCCGCGAATAGAAATTCTAATACTAAATATCTTTAAAAAAAAGTATTTTAAGTACGGGGAACCTAGATATATCTTACTAAACTATCTAAATAAAGATAAAGTTAATAGATCTATACTAAATCCTTTATAAAAAAAAAGATAAAGAATAAAGATAATATAAGCCTATCTCTCCACTTATATTATACTCTTAAAGAAAGATTAAGATATTAATACTCTTAAAGAGGCGCTAAATATAAGGCTAATATAGCTACTTATAGCTAAAGTATTAGTTTAATTCTCTAGAACGCTAGAGGCTATAATTAATAAAGGTTTATAGTTAAATCTAATATCTATAATACTAGCTAAAGAGTAAGACTTATAAGTAGATCTACTTCTCTATATATTAGCGGAAGGAATTAACGGCGGGAAACTCGCTATATATAATATTATTAAAATAGTAGTAATTATTATAGACTTAAGAGGCTATATATAGAGATATATAAGCCGTCTTAGTCTTATATAAGACGACTTATATACTTTCTACCAATAAAGCACTAGCTCACTCTAATATATTACTTTAGAGCAAGCACTAGAGAATGGATCGGGAGTAGCGCGATTACATAATCGCGCTAATAGTATAGTTAAATAAGCTACCAGTTAGCACTTCTTTCTTATATAGTAATAATATTCTTTTTATTTACGAATTAAGCTATTAGTACTACGATCCTTCGATAGTTATAAGCCCGGCGTTAAAAGAAAGTATAGAGACGATTCCTCTCTACGTAATTCTTACGCTAGTATCTTAATTTAATTACTCTAATTAAATTATTTACTCTATTATTTATAGAATTAACCTCCCTGCTAAAAATAGACTAGGAAGGAAGCCCTACGGGAAAGATCGAGCTAATTAATCAAGTAAGCTGGCCTAACTAGTATCTAAAGTTTAAATACTATATAATAATAAAAGAGATATAGAATTAAGTCGATCTAGACGGCGCTAAGTAGAAAACTATTAATAAGATTAAACTAACTTAACTAGCTCTACCGGTTAAGCCAGCTAAGCCTACTAACGACGATTCTAATATACTTAATAAGTATTACGCTATATAAGTAACTTTTAATCTCTTTATTAAGGATTTCCTAGGATTAATCGCGGATTATAAAATAGTAATAGTAGAATAGATATCTATAAGCGTAAAGATTAATAATCTTATAATATAGGTTTACGCAACTATAGCCCTAGACCTAATTAACCTAGTAATAATCTCTCTCCTAGAAAATAAGAAAGCGACGCTCTAAGCTCTAGTTAAATTACTAAAACTAAGCCTTACCCTAAGTTAAATAAGTATAACTAAGCTTATATAATTACGGTATCGAGCCTACTTACGTAAAGCTAAATTAGGAAGACTTAATACTAAGATATAGTTTAAAGAATAGTTAAGCCTTTACCGTAAAGCGATTATAAATAGTATTAAAGAAGTAAAAGGGAGCCTTATAACATTAGATTTCCTAAACGTAATTAGTATAAAAATCGCACTAGATTAGGGCTATAAATAACTCTTAAAATATATTAAATATACGGCTCTAGGCACGGAGCCTACTAAGCTAGAAGATCTTAGAAGAATCTTCTTAGTAATACTTTAGAAATACTAATTAAGGAACGTAACTAATAAAGGATCTAGAGTATTCGCTACTCTCAAAGGTCGTACGTAGAATATAAGTCTAAGGCTAAGAGCTTATTCTATATACCCCTATAAGGATTCTACTTAATATAAATAGGCGCCGATTATATACCGAAAGCTAGAGACTATAATTACTAGAAAGTCTCCTTTAGGAAATGGACTAATTATTATAAAATAATAAGAACGTTAGAAAATCCTAGAATATCTTAATAAACTAGAGTAGAAAGCGCTTTATAAGCTAGTCTCTAATAAGGGCTAGTTATCTAGAGTAACTCTAAACGGATTAGTAAACTTCCCTAAAGGATTAGTAGTATTAGTAATTAACCTACTTCTTATTATAGACCCGATAATTAAACGCTCTGAAGTATTTAGTATAATATTAATTAACGTATACCTACTTTCTAAGAGTACTATACTTAACGGCGGATTAGCTCTTTACCTAGTTAATAATTAATACCTACTCGTGCCTAGTACCTATACTAAGTTAATCTCTCTAAAAAATATTAAAGTAGGCACTTAAGCGCTCCCGATTAGTAGAACTAGCGATAAGTTACTTATAAAGCTCCTTACTAGTCTACGTAGTAAGTATACTAAGGATCTATTACTTAAAGATATTATAGTAGTAGAGGGTTTTTATGTTAATATTATATCCGAAGCATATCTAAAGAAGGTAAATATTTAATATCTCGGGCTAGATTAGACGCTTAGAATAAGTATACTAAAGAGTAACGTAATCCTTATAGAGCTTCTTAGTGAGTATAATCTTATCTTTCTTAAATATAAACCGCTTTCTTTCTATCTAATAATTATAGCCGTGACGACCCTAATTTATAAATTATAAATTAATCTCCCTAGAACGGATTCCGAGCACCTTTAGTATTAATAGTTAGGATACCTAGGAAAATAAGCCTTATAAGCACTTATATATAATACTTAAAACGTTAGAATAGACGGAATAACGCGATAAGACTATATATATTATTTAATTATCTATACTACCTAAGTAATCTCCCGCCGACTAAAAAAGTAATTCCCTTAATTATTCTATTATATTTTATAGGACCTTTTTAATATACTAACTAGTAGACTATAAGAATAATAGTTACTAATTATTAAAGATAACTATAGCGGAAAGATCTAGGTATATAACCTAATTACTAAAGAACT
>Ga0247733_1000138_pt1 | contig 100338 bp, 98 predicted proteins | sample UWRJL043104R2_FD_180932 | JGI IMG/M metagenome (GOLD analysis project Ga0247733, IMG submission 180932) | Plant litter microbial communities from Arlington Agricultural Research Station in Wisconsin, United States - UWRJ-L043-104R-2 | ecosystem: Environmental > Terrestrial > Plant litter >... | reverse complement strand
TATATATATTTTAGTCGTTCTATAAGTAACTCTATACTTATTATTTATAGTACTATAATTAATAGCTATAATTAATTTATAAGTATCTCTACGTAATTTACCCTATACTACCTATAACTTAATCTAATATAAGCTTTAATAACTCTAGTCTAACCTTAACTCTTAGTCTATACGATCTAATCCTAACTCTAGCCTTTAATCTATATAATCTAACTCTAACCTCACTATATAGTCTATATAGCTCTAACTTAATCTTAACTTAAGGTCTATATAACCCCGATCTAACCCTAACCTAATCTCGGGGTAGGTTTAACCCGTTTACTACCCTAGTCTTCGCGAATAGTCTTACTTTATTCTCTTCTTTAAGCCCTTCCGCTAGTTAATAGTCCTTAGTATTCTAGTAACCTATTATCCCTCTAGGCTTAAGATATACTAGTACGCGATTAATATACGAGTAGATCTACTTAAAGAAATAATAATACTAATAGTTTAAGCTTACGGTTATAGTATTTAGCTTATTCTATAGTAGTATATAGTTTAGTATATAGACTTAAATCTATATATTTATAATAATACTAATATCTTCTATTTTCCGGAGACGCTACGAGCTATATAATAAGACTAAGTATAAATAGCTCTAGGAATTTAGCGTTATATAGATAAAAGGTAGTAGTATATAGTAGTAGAGTAGAGACGCGTTTATAGTAGTATATAGTTTAGTATATAGACTTAAATCTATATATCTATAATAATGCTAATATCTTCTATTTTCTAGAGACGCTGCGAGCTATATAATAGAACTAAGTATAAATAGCTCTAGGAATTTAGCGTTATATAGACGAAAGGTAGTAGTATATAGTAGTAGAGAGGAGACGCGTTTTATAAGAGAGTTATATAAAAGACGTATTACGCGTAGTACTTATAGTTTTAGTAGATATACTAAATTAGAATAGATAAGAGTAGTACCGCTAAATTTACCTTATTCTATAGTATATACGGTTTTACTTTATATATACTCTATAAAAGTATATAGCTATATACTTATATTTATAGATACTAGATTTATTTCGTAAAAGGGTCCTATATATAAACTCGCACTAAAGTCCCTTAGACGTAAAATAAGAAAGGCTGTATATTATAGGGGTTAATACTGACTATGCTATATATGTCCAAGTTCTGCTGTATTGGGCCTTAGTCTCAAATGTGGCGGAACGCTACCCTTTCTTGGTTTACGTCTGAGCTTCTGAGATAAACTGGTCCCGCCTCGAATCCGACGCAACAAACATCGACTGTGGACTGCTCGCCAACATGATTCTTCGAGTTGATGCGCATGTCCATGGTAATGAGGCCCAGCGGCGGGATTGAACCTATCTTTTGCGCGCAAATCGACTTGCGGTCTTTTGGGTCGTCAGCTGGAGATGCACAACGACAGCTCAAGCAATCAGCATGTCTGATGCTTGAAGACGCCATGCCGCCCGTAGCACAAGCACTCTTGTCACAGCAGAGTTCAGTGCGCATAGTCTTGGTGGGCCTTGCGACACCGCACTCGCATGTGCGGTTTCAGCGGCATGACTGCGAAACGGCTGCAACAGTGCAGTCCGCTGGCAGCTGGCCGACGAACCAAAGCAAAAGGACGAGGGAACTTTACCAGACGACAGAATGGAAGACATACGCATCATTGGAGGCGCATTCGAGCATGTGCCCAATCACCAAGACGAACCAATTCATCCTCGTGTGCGAACTCACCGATGGGGCTGATGTACGCTAAGCCGCAACAGCATCGCTTATGTATTGCCAACCCTGAATCTTCATCTTGGATAATTGCACCCGAGCATGTCGCGCCAATGAGCACGCTGGAAATCTCGACACTAACGGCTTTGGGGCAGAGCCTCGCATGTTATGGTTCAGCGCCATGCATGGCGACGGAGGGGAACGAGTCCAGGCCGAATGCCTTAAGGCGACCAAAGGCGCGCTGTATCCCAATTGCCTCTTTCAACGGCTCTCCACAGCTTTAAGGCTGTACCTTTTGGACTCCACCGACTCTCACTCCTCACTCCTCACTACTCACACCAGCTACTTCAACGATGCGACTTTTGGTATCCTTTGCATTTGCCTCGTCCCACGCATTTGCGTTCGCGTTCGCAGCGCCCTACCCACCAACGACCAACATCCCTCTCCACTCCCTCTACCACTACTGCTCGCCACCCACCGGGCTCTCCACGTCGTTCCCCGCCGCTTCGGCTCTTCCGGCGACATTCTGCACCGCTGCAGCGTCTGCATACCTAACAAACGTCCACGGAGAAGTCGAGATCAGGCAGGATGACGGGCTGTACTTGCGCGCGTGGTGGGATGCGAGCGCAGCCAAGAAAGACGTCTTCAAGGATGAGTGCGCAGAGGCGGTGGGTCGCATCATCAGAGGATGTCAGCATGAAGGGTATGAGAAGGAGTTCTTTGGGGGCGTGAGTGATTTCGCGCATATGGGCGGGAAGGTGGATGTTGGCTTCGATTGAGATGTCTGAGGACGTGGACCGGTCGAAGAGAGTAGGAGAAATGCGACCACCCACCTCGGAACTACAGCCTAACCTCGGAATCGCCATGGACGAAAGCGGAAGCACTACGACACTGTCCGTGCAGGACAACCACAATCTACCTACACAAGCCCCCCTCTCCATGCCATCGTCGAAGCCCATATACCAAAACCTTGATCACGCCCGATCCATCATCTGCCTCCGACGCAGGACCTCGATCCGCTGCGAGCATCGAAACTCCGCATCTAGACATCAGTACAGACTCACGCGCCAAGAACCTCCACCAGACTCTCGCTTACATCGACACCACGATCGCCTTTCATCAATCAATTGCATGCGGCAGTCGAACAGACACTCGAGCCTGCATCTGTCTCAAAAGGAGCACAGGGATTCTTCAAGATATTACGGATGCCGAGAATCTGCGACGAAGTCGCACTCATACATTCTGGCCTCAAACGGCTAGCAAAAAACCCCACTGCTGGTAGCATTGCGTTGTATTCTTCGCGAACCAAATATACATATCCAAGCAATGATGGTATCTAGAGAGTGAAGACTTTGCATCTTAGCTACATGGTGACATTTTCGTGGGGAGGGATTCACCCTGCTGTCTAGGATCTACCTCATGATCAAGATGCTCCTAACCCCCCAGATAGAACGAATCCATCTTACCACCGTGCTACTTTATATCAAACAACCGAACAGAGCTTGCGAGTATCATACAGCCAGTGTTTTTCTACATCCTACAATGAAGGTAGCCATCAAGGTGTTCACGCTGCAAATCGATTATATTACGCGCTAACCATATACAGCTAGCGCAACCTCGGTGCACAGGGTCTGACCCAAACCATTCACATTGCCGCGGACGTATTCTCTCAATCTTCCTTGCTCCTCCCATCCCGCCGTTCCGCTTCCCCATGACCATTGTCTGGAAACGAACCCAATGCCGTCGTGTTCGATACTTCATGACGTATGTTTTGGCCCCGATAAGCTTCGATGCGGGGAGGCAAGCAACAGAGTGCCCTTGGCATCACCAGGGAAGCCCTTGGCAGCCGGCTTGTTTATCATAAAGTAAAGCACCTTCCACTTCGGGTATCAAGCTTAGCAAGCTTCGCCATAATTGCCGTCACACTGCCACCATTCGTCATTTCGTCACCGGTGTATCACGATCCTACGAGGCGCCTTGTTTGGTCTCCAACATGTGTCTCAATGGGTTGCAAACTCGGACAAGAGTGCCTCCAGCGATATTAATGGACAGCATACCGTGTCTTTATGGAACACAGCCGCGGGAACGAGATGCTCTACTACCCGGCTGGCATCTTGCCGCGTTGTACTGCACGAGCCACTGTCGCTACTTATGCACCGCCTACCGATCGACCGTTATGCTGGATCCACAGATAGCCGGTCCCTCCAATGGCAACGACCGTCCATCTCGTAAGACCCAGGTACATGCCTATACAGGCAAAGAGCTCGCATCTTACAGCCTGGTAGGTGGATGGGATTCTGGATTCTGCCTGCCGATGGCACCACTGGGGCGGGCAAACTCTGCATTGGGCTTGAGCATGCTCTTGTCTATGTCATAGCCTGATGCCGAGAGCTTTGCACAATGCAGCTATAAAGCTTAGGGCCCTGCGCCCAAGAAATGGGCGTCAGCTACCCGGCTTTGCTCACCTTATTCGCACCAAGCTTTTCACAATGGCGCGCTTCACACAACTCGCGGCACTCTTGGCGTGCGCTTCTTTGAGCGCCGCTCGCAAGCCTACGTTGGAAGAGCGAGGTATTCCAAAGGATCCTGAGGGCGTGCGGACTATCACGTCGCCGCAAGGAGCGCAGATCCGGTTCAAGCAGCCTGGCAAGGATGGCGGCATCTGCGAGACAACGGAGGGTGTTGACGATTATGCGGGTTACATCAGCCTGAACGAGAAGTACAACATGTTCTTCTGGTTCTTCGAAGCGCGAGAGAATCCCAGCGAGAAGCCTGTGAGTATACCTGGCAAAGTATCTAGATTAGGCGACGGGCTGACCAGCTTTAGTTGACACTCTGGCTCAATGGCGGTCCCGGCTCAGACTCTCTGATTGGGCTGTTTCAAGGTACGCACCTGAGATTCGCTTCTCTTTGCTACAAACATGCTGACAAGATGTAGAACATGGCCCCTGCAACGTCACCGAGGACTTCAAGACGCAGTTGAATCCGTACGCCTGGAACGAGGTCTCCAACATGCTCTACCTGTCCCAGCCCGTCGGTGTAGGTTTCTCCTATGAGACTACCGAAACCGACGAGGAGGGTCGCTACTCTCTCGTTGACCCAGATACCACCAACACCACCGATGCTGCAGCCGTCGGTGCCTGGCACATCCTGCAAGCGTTCTTGGATCTGTCGCCTCAATTAGACCCGGACATCACCAACTTCACGTTCAATTTGTGGACTGAGAGCTACGGCGGCCATTACGGACCTGGCTTCTACAACTACTTCTATCAGCAGAACGAAGCTATCCGCAATGGATCGACCGAAGGTGTAGAGCTTCAGATGGATACCCTAGGTATAATCAACGGCATCATTGACGAAGACATCCAAGCGCCTTACTACCCCGAATTCGCCGTCAATAACACCTATGGTATTAAAGCCGTTAACGATACCGTCTACGAGCTCATGCGCTACGCGTACTACGTCCCTGACGGCTGCCACGACCAAATCGGCTACTGCAAAGAGAGCGATCGCTCCACTGAGGAGGGTCAGTTCCTCTGCGCACAAGCGACCAATCTGTGCCGCAGCATGGTCGAAGAGCCTTACTACGCCTACGGCGGCCGCGGCGTCTACGATATCCGCCACCCTCTCGAGGATCCTACCCCTCCTGACTACTTCGTCGAGTTTCTGAATCTGGCCAGCACACAGGAGGCGCTCGGTGTGAACATCAACTACACTCGTCCCAGTAGCAGTCAGGTGGGGTCTGGGTTCCAGACCACGGGAGACTTCGTCTGGCCCAACTTCATCGAAGATCTTCAAGAGATCCTGGAATACGGCGTCCGCGTGTCTCTCATTTACGGCGACGCAGACTACATCTGCAACTGGTTCGGCGGAGAAGCCGTCTCGCTAGCAGTCAACTACACCGACTCGGAGCAGTTCCGCGCCGCGGGTTACACGCCCTTCGTCGTCGATGGAACCGAGTACGGAGAGGTCCGCGAGTACGGCAACTTCTCGTTCACGCGGTTGTACGAGGCGGGTCACGAGACGCCGTACTACCAGCCTGTGGCCAGTCTGGAGCACTTCAGACGTGTGCTGGCGCAGCTCGTCATTGCAGATGGAAGCAAGGTTGTGACGGATGATTACAGCACGAATGGCACGGCCAAGGCGACGCATACTGAGCCGTTTGTGCCACTGCCGCCGACGGATACGCCGACCGCGAGTGCGACGTCGTAGGCGTCGGGTGTTGCGTTGCACGCTGATATGCTATATGATACTTAACGTTTAATGACATACCATTTCGAACTTCGACTTCTTCGTTTTTGGTGCTGATTTGTTTTATTTGACTTTGTTTACGTCGCCTTACAGATCGTCCCATGCCGTACTCTGCCTGGCAATTTTATCTAAAATCGTATCCGTACCTGGTGTGTGACTTGGGTTCTGCCACCCCCGGTTGCACTTCCTCATGTTTGCGACGTGCTTTGTAGGGGTTTGTCTGCCCCAATCTTCGCGCTTGACTACAAAACTAACAACGTCAAAAGATGCCACATCACACATCATTACCAAATCGTTACTTCCTTATTCAATTTTCTTTTTTAGCCTGACTATTGTTTCCTCCATGATCGTTCGCAAACATTCCAAAAGAGCCGTCGCTACACGTATCGCCACGACCGACCAACGGTTTCTCTTCCGCCCCGACCCGCAAAAGCGCAGTTGCTACGAAGAGCATCCATCATCCATAGCTCGTCCTTTCCTCTGACGGTCGTGTTTCGACTCCCAAATTAGTTCCTCCAGCTGCTGTATCTACGTTTTTGATGGTTGTGGGATAGTGGTGCTTTGATGGTATAATAAGACAGAGGAGTAACGCCAAAGAGCCAATGTGAAGGGCAGCAGAAGAAACGCAAACTAGCAAGGTCGGAAGAGCAACGCGAAAACAGCAAAACACAACTTAAACACAAGTCCATCAAGCCTCTTAACACCGTGTCCATCGACCCCCGCACCTTTTTGAATAGATCCATCCGCCGCAAATAAAACAAAAAGGTTGAAAAGAACACACACGACGTGCCATCCAAGTCCAACAACGCTCAGAAAGCGGCGAGAGTAATAGGAGAGGAATTGGTGTGCGTCCAGTCATGGATCCTGCATCCCCTCAAACTCCTACACGCACGAGCCTAACATCCCGGTCTTAAGACCACCTCACAACTACTCGCTCTCCGTCCTCGGTGTTGATCTTCCGAAGCTCGACGAAGCACACGGCTCAAGCCAATTGTCTGAGTCAATAGAGTTCGTGGTGAAATGGATGCGTCGACTTAGATCTCGTGGAGGTGAGTCACGTCTACTGCCATGACGTGGGTTCGACCGCACGGTTGGTTTTCCACTGCGCTCTCCCGCCGATGCAGCCAATGCAGTTCCCTCCTCGCGAGAGGGTCCAGCAGAGCTGGGCCCTGCCACAGGACTCATGAGTCGACGACGAGAATTAAGGCGTCGCCGCGGAGAGGAACGGGCGTTTTCCTCGCTGTCGTTGTCGCTGTCGATGTTTCCTCGTCCTCGCTTCCTCCTATTGGTATTGGTCGATCGTGGTACCTGTGCGTGGAAGTTGCGCGCGGCGTTACCAAAGAGAGCTCGGGTCGAGACGGTGTCGGAGCATGCTCTGCATCGGCATTTGTTGGAGTCCATCTGGTGTCCAATATTACGGTCTTCGTTTTGAGGAGGGCAAGTGGAAATTGTGATATGGTGCTGTGGGGGATGGATCCGGCCTTCTTCGTGGGTTGGGACCCCGCTGTGATGGCTTATCTCGTTTGCGTGGGGAGCACGAGAGAGCGGAGAGATGTCGCTGGAAGCGCCCGCTATATCTAAGTGAGCTCGATCTGGGAAGGCTTCGTTGCGAGAGATTGCTACAGCGCCGTAAGCTTGATCTGGATGGGCTCCCCTGAGAGGGCCCGCTTCAGTCTCGTGAGCTCTACCTGCGGGGGCTCCTTCGTTGTTGCGTGAGTTGAGTCGAGCAGTGGCCCTGGCGCGATTTCTGGAGGCTTCAAGTTTTGCGCGACTACCGTCCGCAAGCTCGCAAACGTTCTTTGAAGTGGTGGAGAATCCAAGGTTCTGCTCAAGCGCCTCGGCGTGGGTGTTGCCATTGCCTCTTGCCACGTCTTGAGAGGCTGTGACTGGACTGGCCTGTCCATTTGCGTCACGGTTGTGGGTTTCTTCTCCGCCCGGGCCGTCGACAACAGCTACATCGACACTGCCTCTGGACCGAGTACGTGGAAACCAACTGCAGCCGCGATGTGTTCCCGAATCTGAAGGGTTTACGATCTCCGGGACATGTGCCAGGCCATCAAACCCTGACGCGGGTGATGTAACTTCAGGAGGCAAACTGGAGCCTCTATCCGCCTCCGAGTCAGCGAGCAGCCACTGTTGTACCCTTTCCACGTTGGCATGAGCCCTTTCTTCGGTAACCTCTGCCTCGTACATGGAGGAAGTAACGCTATCAAGATCGCAAGCGTTAGCTCGGGCCTTCAAGAGAAATCTCGATACTCCAGCTTCTCGAGCCCGCTGCTGCACTTTCTTGTACTCCTCTTTCCTGGCCGTGATTATGGCGCCATGTTTCTTCACTATTTCTGGAAACATCTGGGCATAGTCATCGCAGATCTCGTCGGTCGTGTCTTTGCGCCTACGGCGAGCGTTCATGTCAGCTTGGATGTGACGGTCGCATTCAGATCGGTAGCTGTGGGCGAGATCGTGACAGTCGTCTCGGGCGGCGAGCAGATCAGCTGCTGCCTCGTCTAATTCGTTGAGTGCGGTCGCGCGTTCAATAGCCTTGGTAGGCTCTTCGCGGCGCTGTTCCGGAGCTTGGCCTGCATCTATGCGCGGTTCTCGGTCTGAGCGAGGTTGTTGTGGTAGTTTTGACACGGCAGAAAGATTGCTGCGCCTCGGGCTCGGATGCTGCGAGGCGTTGCTGTTGGTCGTCACATTGTTCATCGGGGTATCTTCCAAGAAACCTGCGGCAGACCAAATTCGACTCAAGTCATCGTGTACTGGGCGCCACTTCTTGGAGCACGCCTCTTCCTGAGCGTACAAATTGGAAAGAATGCCTCGTCGTTGCGCTTTGATGGGTTCCACTTCGGCCTCTGTTTCTCTGCTAGTTTTTTCGAGCTGCCTGATTTTGCTGGAGATTTCGGACCTTTCGTTTTCAGTGAGTGGGCGTCTTCGTGTAGCCAACGCTCGGATTTCGTTGTCGATGTCGTGTAACACGGTCATTGCCTGCTCCTCGCGTTGATCGATGGCTTTGAGTTCTGTAGCGGCAGTCTCGTTCTTGTACCGTTCATACACTTGGTGGTGGTGAATGGCTTCTTTTAGCTTGGCCCCAAGCTCTGCTGATAGTACAAGTGCAGGTGTGCTCTGATCGTCGCTCTGGATGACGACCATCCTAGCGGGACCTTCAGTGTAGGAATGGAGATGAGTATTGCTGTCCCAATCCCGCCACTGGCGGTGTGCGTGGGATGCGCGGTGCGTATGGTGTGACGCGGCGGACGCTGTGGCGAGATCTCCGGCTTCGTCCTGAACCAACTCTTGAACCTGTGGAGCGCGTTGCTCACTGTTGACGTTGTGATCATCTCGCACATCGTTGTCTCCGTGGTCGTTTCGCAATAGAGCCTGACCTTGGGTTTGACCCGACGGCTCAGATGGGATTGCATTCCCTGCCGACTCAGCGACTCTGGGGCCTCCGGTGAAGGTGGCGTTGGCAGCAGCCATAGTGGCGTTGATTGTGTCTTGTGGGGTACCGGTGTAGAAGTGGAAGTGCATGGCTGGCGGCTGGCTAGCATACGTGGGATGTGCTGCGGGTACTAGCATTGCACTGTTTGTGTTGTAGTTCTGCGTCATTTTGCGCGAGGGATGCCTGCTTTGATCGTAGAAGTCTTGCTTGTCGAGCAGATCTGGGAGGGTACAGTCGCAGGTATTGATTGTTGAGTAATAGTGTAATAGAAGGTAAGGACAAGGGGGCGAGAGTAGAGTTGTGTGTAGAGAGGAAATGCTGCGAGGCGCGTTGATAAGTTCTACCTCTGAAGCTTTCACAGTGAGATCGTCGGCGATGTCACAAATATGTGTCATCAACGATGTTGACACTTCTCTTGAGCAACGGGTGACAGATCTGAAGCACAGACGTAGCTTTTGGTTATGACGAAGTTGTGCCGCGCTTCCCTATGATGATACGCAACGCCTGCACCCAAACCAGAACCCTCTACATTCGCCCTCCCAGCCTCGACCCTTAACTTGGAAAAATCCGCGCGCAAGAAGGCTTGATAGCACCATGTTGAATTCTTCGAACGACTCAAGGCGTCCACATTCTTCTTCGAGTGCTCGTCGACCGCGAACTACTGATCTAGACTATGTAGATGCTACGCCTTGGAAAACCAACCTAGATTATGGAGATACCATGGCTCTAAACTCGAACAACGACTCGGTTCAGGGCCGTGGAGGTCCCATCTCCGATATGCCACCACCACCACCTCCCAAAGGACCTCGTTTCTCGGGGCTCTCTACCGAGCCCAAAGCGGGATCCTCCGAGTCAGCCCCCGTAGCGAGCTCCAAGGGCTTTCTTACTGTGCGCAAGGTTATCGTTGCCGGGAACTATCTTGAGATAGAATACAAAATGGCCAAGAGGGAGTACCAGAAGTGGTTCAGGATGCACAGGCCGCTATTGTTCACAGAGCGGTTGGGGCTTCAACCAGGAGCAATTATACGCTCTATCATTCTCGAGCCAGCTTTGAATCCACGCGCGAAAGACGAACTGGGCGTAAAGTTTGTGCCCACAGTCGACGGCATCATCGTTCTCAAGTACCGCTACTCGATCATTGTCAACTCCTGGATAACCCACGTGGATGCCGTTCCATTGCGCACCCATAGCGGCAATGGACTGACTAGGATCCCGAGAGATCAATCGCACCTATACGTCGCCGTTGGTGACGGGAGAGCGTTTCTCACCAAACATGAGTCCCAACACCGTACAGCTCTGCGCGCTCTGGACTTCAGTCATTCCGAAGTATGCTCATTCCTGAATGAGGGTTACTCTTACGTCAATGTCGTAGACAGTCATCGCGTTGACTACACGGACGGGGTGAGGCACGTTGGCTATCTCGACGACGAGAGTGTCGAAGAATTTCGGAGAGTCCGCGCTGCGTGTGTAACAGATTGGAGATCGCTTAACAGCAGTGGAAATCGACGCGTAAACGGCAATAACGCGTCTCCAAACAGCGCTGTCCCTAGTTTCAACTCTCTGTTACATCAAGAACTCCTCTCGTCCTCTGAATTCGGCCAAGACAGGTCGCAGCCTCCTCAGTCACTTACTGGGCAGCGCCAGCTAACGACGCCAGCTACTTCCGCTGCAGCAGCGCCAGCGACCCTCGGCTCTCTCAAGACCCCCACAAACACAACAATCCACCAAGGAAACAACAGCCAGAGAGACACAATTGTTCGAGATGCGCCTAGCACGGTCGCAAGTGGAAATGGTCGGGTGATGAGCCAGGGCGCAGTAGGCGGCTCGATTCGGCCACATCATGCGCGCGTAACCAAGCCGAATGGGCCTCACCGCAGTGATCGTAACCGCGGCCCTCGCGACGTAGAGGGTCTTGCTGTTGACTCCCGTCGGCAAGCTCGCGAGGAGAAAGGTGGACGGCAAGGGTTCGCTCGGAATCGAAATGAGGGTACATGGGATAACTCGCAGCGCGACTCTTTAGCTCAACGATACTATTCTAGCCACTATATAGCTAGCGGTAGATACACCGAGTATAGGGGTGATCACAGCAGACCAGGATGCGGTTTCCTCCCCAATTTATACGACACTCGACATCATCCATGTGGACATCGAAGTAGTCGAAACGAAACTCCTCGGCCCAGGTCTGCACGCAGCCGATCTCCTCGGCGTGATAGCGAGAATCGCGGGGAACGGGAAACTCGCGACCGTCGCTGCTAAGGCTGGGTACGAAGTATGCAAGTCTGCGAAGAGAAGCCTAGGTGCCCAGAGTCTTAGACTGCAGAATCTTCTCTAACATAATGTGTAGTGTGCTATTCTTCCACAAAAATGTCCACACAGAGCTTGGAAACTGGCATGGACGTTGGTGGTCTCCAAGAGAATGGAACGGTATGCGCTCCGGGACGGAATCGGTATATAGGGTGCTGGATGGGCTGTCACCTTTGCGAGATTGGAACACGGTAGATTGGCCATTTGGAGCATTCTGTCGAAGCGTATCTATTGCGTAGATGCATTGGATCGTTCTGTCGAAGCGTTACTGCGTAGATGCATTTAATCATGCTGAATAAATACATTGCAAACACAGCGGACTGTGATTATGACGAGTACCTGCGTTAGTCAAACGCCCTCACCTCCCTCCAACCCCATCAAAGAACTCCATGATAATCTTACTAGCCTGCACCTTCGCCGGCCCCTGCGGCACAATGAGCTGACTCAAATTGATCTCAGTATCCGCCCAGCAATGTCCTGCTCACAGTTAGCTTATTTCCTTCCATCCCGTCCACACCTATCCACACGCATGCGATAAGAGTCTCCAGGTCAGAAGAACGAACCTAGTTCATCAACCCGATAATGCTGCACCAGGCCTTGCACACCTCCACAAGTCCAAGAAACACGGTGCACACTCCCATCCACCAATTCGTCCTCCTTCTTCCCCGAGCAATTGTTGCGTTCAGCCCACCAACCAACCCACTCCGCGATTCCCGGCTGCGGTCCCCCTTCGCCTTGTCCACCCGTGTACTTCACCGTACTATCTACCACACCGTGAATCTCCAACATCGGAATCGGCCCCTTGCTGCGATCGGGCTTACACCCATTCTCCGGGCCCCCCAAATCCGTATAAAAAGCCCCCGAATGCGCCGCAAACGCATTGAAGAGCGAACTCCCCAGCGGATCGCAGGCTAGCGTCCCTATGAAGCCGCCACCGTTGGACATACCTACTCCAAAGATCTTGTTGTCGTCGACGCAGAGATTGGATTTTACGTCGGCGAGGAGGTCGGAGACGAATTGAATGTCTTCAGTTACAGTAGTGGCGGTGTGATACGTCGGACCAGCCCAGCTTCCGCCTTCGCCGTTGGGGTAGACCATGATTTTCTGCTTCACTATTAGCGACAACCCCTACTCCCACCACCACGGTAAACGGGGTAGATAGCACGCACATCACCACTATACCTCGCCTCACTCAACTTCGTATCCAGCTCGAACAAAGTGCCAAAATTACTCGAGCCGTGAAAGCCAACCACAACCGGATATTTCTTGTTCTTGTCGTAGTTACTGGGTAGATGGTACGAGTAGCTTCTCTCCTTGCCGCTTGTTTTGAGCCCGAACCGGTACTGTGTGAGGCCAGGGAGGAACTGGAATTTGCCGCATCCTGAGGCTGCGCGGGGGAGATCTTGGGGAATGCCTGAGGCGAGATGGTGCAGGCTTGCTAGGAGCAGGGATATGGTGGTGATGCACTTCATTGTGGTTGTCGGCTGGAGATGATCGTGTCGGGGATTGATGTTTGTTTGCCTCTGTGCAGCGCGGGTGCCCTACGCTTCCCGCTCGAATATCTCTTTCTCAAAGCGCGAACACGGCAGAAGCAGAAAGGCGCGCGCAGGACGCGGAAACAAAAGTATATCACGTTCCCCCTTGCCACCTCAGGAGTTGGCAACATCCCCGCGCTCGATCGTTTGGGAAGGTAACATCGCGATGCATGATTGGTCGAATCGTTGAGAGGCCAATCTCACATGTACCAACCGGGGGAGGGTGACAGGCATCATGTGCGCGGCAGCATTTGAGCGCTTGCAAATGGTTTGCTCTTCATGTGAATGATTTCAAGTGGAGGGTTGGGAGACGGGTCAGGACTTGTGCGTGTGGGGTGCACCGCTTGCGCACACGCGGGTATCCTCGGGTGCTTGCATCCGAACGGCGTCTGACCATTTTCATCGATATCTTCAAGACTTTGTACTTGGTTCAGCATTCTACATACATTGTGCTTTCATAGATCACCCTCCACCCACATCAACCACCGCATGCCCCGGACTCGGCGGCACATCTCCCGATTCCCACACCTTCTGCTCCGAGCCGAGCCGGAACAACAACTCCCCTCCATTCGTCATAATCCCCCCCGCATCCTCATGCTCAAACCAGTTCTTGTTCCACTCCTCACCATTAATATTAACCCCTTGGACGTAATATCCCTGCTTCCCATCTCCATCATCCAAGCCCTCTGCACGGATCCGCAAGGTATGATTATGGTTCACCGTGATATTAATATCATCGAACCATGGCGATTCAAGGAGATACACTGGAGTGGTCACGATGGGATAGAGACCTAACATCTGCCAGACTAGCCAGCAATTCAGCGCTCCGGCATCCGAGTTGCCGGGGATGCCGTTCGAGCTGTTGAAGTAGAAGTCGTTGGCTAGCTGTCTGCTGCGCTCGACGGATTTCCATTGCTTGTTGAGGTAGTTGTATAGGTAGGGCGTCTGAAAATCGGGTTCGTTTGCGATGTTGTTAATGGTAGTAATGCCTAGCCCGTTGACGCCAAGGTCGACGCCCGAAGTGTTGGGTTTGAAGACGTAGTCGAGACGGGTTTCGAAGTGTTGCGGGCCGCCCATCAGTTCGATCATGCGCTCAACGTCGTGAGGAATGACGAAAGAGTACTCTATAGGTGCGTTAGTCATAGCCTTCCCGTGAGCCTTGTGTCAACGTACCAAAAGCGGTCCCCTCGTAGCTCTCATCGGACCAGTTGCAGTCGCCACAGTTCGTAATGTTGTAGGTCTTATGGAACGTGCCGTTCGCATACCGCGGCATAACGAAGCCGCTGAAGTTCCGACTTGTCGCTTCGGGGTCCCAACTTAATTGCCACCCAGCGGAACGACGCAGGTAAAGGTCGCGGTCGCCAGGCTCCTCTCCCGCGGCGATTTGCGACACAGCGAAATCGTTGAGCGAGTATTCCACCGTCTTCGAGACTGCACGACTGTTGCGATCAGCCGATACGTAGCCGAGTGGAAGCCAGTCATCCAGCGCCGAGCGGCCTTCTTTCAGCGAGCCTTGCGGATCCACCGGATTCTGATCGAAGAAGGGCAGGACTTCGGCATTCTTCTTGACTGCTGCATAACCTTCTGTCCAATTTATGCCGCCACGAAGGCCTTTGACATAGGCATCCGCCAAAACATTGTCAGCGTTAGAGCCACCCTGAACCAGGCCATTGTAGTTTCCAGATCTCCCATCGGGCAGGAAACCTTCGTTCTTGAACATGTCAATAAGCGCTCTGAGCATCGACTCGTAGTACGTCGGTTGAATAAGATGCCACAAGGATACCTGGTTGCGAAAAAGGTCCCACATTGTATAGAAATCATCCCAATACGGTTCATCGGATTCCCACAGTGGATTTTCGCCCACACGCTCACTTGGTATGAGGTGCATGAAGTAGAGACTCGAGTATAGCAATGCGAGCCTCGTCTTGTTTGCCTTCTCGGATGTGTCGACGCGAATTTTGGAGAAAACATCGCGATTCCATTCGTCGCGTGCTGCTTGGGCAGTTTCTTCAATGGACCAGGAGAGCTCCTCGTTCTTGTACGCACATGCCTTGTCCACTGACATGAACGAGATTCCCACGCGCGATTTGATCTCCGTGGAGCTGTCGGTACCGTTCCATGAGAAGATTGCGCCGACTCGATCACTCTGTGGGCCTGAGCGCGCGCTCGAACCCATAAATGTCGGCTCAGGTGTGCTCGTATTACCAAAGGTTCTGAAGTGTCGCCCTACGGGAAACGTGTTCTTGCCCTTGAAGGCTCGCGCCTCGTCCGGTGCTGAATCGAATTCTCCGCAAACATATACAGTGACTGGTGGGCCGAGACACCACCCGTTTGCAATGGACGTGTAGCCGGTGTATATGGTTGAGTTTGGATCGATCTCGATTTCGCCACTTGTGTAGAATTGCGAGTCCCACGATCGCGTCGGAAATGGAAGGTAATGTGAGAAGTCGACTAGAATGTGTTTCTCATCCTGTGACGGATATGTGTAATGGTAGAGGCCTGCGTGTCGCGATGCCGAAAGCTCGACCTGTACGCCCGACTCAAAGTTCGTTTTGAAGTATCCGACGCTCGCGACATCATCGCCGACCTTTGCACAGTCAGTAGTCGATCCCCCATTGCCGGCACTTGTAGATGCCAGCCCATGCACGTACCCGGTCTTGCCAATACGTCAAGTTGTCCAACAAGTTGACGCCTTCCAAACTCGCCAGAGGCATTTGTGACGGAAATCCATACTTGGGTCCGCCTCCCGTGCCCGACTCATGCATCAAGCTGATGCCTGTTACGTGGCCCTGTGGCGTCCATCCGCCGTTCAACGCGCTCTGGTTTATTGGCTCTTCGTATGTGTCGAGGCCGAGTTTGACCATACCGAAAGGCAGGGTTCCGCCGATGAAGACATCGCCGCCGCCATCTGCGCTGCGTTAGTCTTCCTATTGGATTAATTCGACCTCGGAACTATACATGCATAGCCTGGAATCGCGCCTTCAGAACCAATGAACGGATTCACAAATTGTGAATAGTCCACTTCTTGCGCTGTCACAGCAGCGAGGCCCGCCAGTCCAACGGCCAGTATTCCCAACATAGCTCTGAGATGGTTGTTGACAGACCTCCGACCACATTGTGGGGTCGCGCGCCATTTTCATGGCTCTGCACCATGGCGTCGGAGAACAACATCCCGCATCTAACCATGATTTCGGGTGATAGATACGAGCCATCCAAGCTTTGAGGTTACATCGAGGGAAAGTCGCCAGGCGGTCAGCAGAATAGCCGTTGGCTATGACGTTGTGCGAGCCCCTCCTTCTGGATGCGGTGCCTGCCAAGATGGGTTGGGGGTGAAGGAGCGCCAGCGAGCGGGGTAGTGACACGTGAGTGGGGATCATCGCCGTCTGAACATGGAGCTCGGAGACTGCCGAGAACCACCCGCGATTGCGGAACACCTTGATTTGACTCAAGGAACAGTTCGTGGATGCCACTAGCAGAAGCATGCAGTCTCCTGCCCTATCAATACTGGTACGCAACTGTAGCGCTTCCCTCACACGCGACTGGACCGCTCAGTGGTTCCATGATTGAGACGCTCACAACTGACTACCAGCAAGAGAATGACCAAGTAACGTGCATAGCGAGCAATCACTCCGGCTTCAAGCTCAGTATCTGGACGGATCTCGTGGAGATTGTTCTTAACATCAGCGAAGCGAGCGACCAAGTAGCGGAGCCATCGTCCTTCTTTTTCACACAACATCGATACCAGATCACCGGACAGCACTTCAGATGTTATCCCAAGTCTCAACATTTCGCCCACTTGGGAAGTACGGCATGCGCGTCCCGTAACTTTACCGGTGCAAAAGAGTCAACTGTGCGGCAGTTCCTGCCAACTATCAAAGACCAATGGCTGCCGAAGATGTTCTCACTTTTTCGCAACCCATGACACTGACTGAAACTTAACTTCTAAAGCACTGTCAAATGTTCCAGAAGCTTTCGATTTCGCAGATGCAGCCCAGACGCTCATCTCGTACACGTCGAGGTACCATGACCGCACACAACTTCCCTGTACATATCTTCATCCATGGATCTGAGGGTTATTGAAGTATGAGTACTCGGTTTCATAGTCGAAGGAAGGAAGGAGATGAGGTGAGGTTAGTTCCGATGGAGAGGGACGGGCGCGACACGGCCAGGTGCAGACGAGGAGGGGTAGGTGTGCATCCTCTGACACTCGCGAGGAGAAAAGTTGTACAAAACCGCTTCCGATAGTGTTTTGGTAGGATTAAGTGACTACACTATGATCGCTGACTCAAGTGTAGTCGCAGAAGGTGGAGACAATTTATCGGGTGTTGAGGACATGGCAAGACGACCCTTCGGCAAATCTCACCAACCTCCGCCTCCACCTCAGCGCTCCCAACAGCGCTACATCGCCGTTTCCTCGTCATCCAGCATTTATTCTGATTCGCCTACGCGGACCCTCATGACGCATAAGATCACGTGCACGAACTTGTAACCTCCTTACCCCACATACCCTGAAACGCCCTCCGCAACATCAACGCATGGATCAATGCTCCGAATCACACCCCCGAACCAACACGCCGCCACCAAATCGCCGCATTACGATGTATCGACCTAACTCGCTTAAACCTCAGGCACGCAGTTGAAACCATAACAGGTCAATTATCGTCAGTACTTGCAACGCATCTTGCAGCGAAGCCCGTCTTGGAAGATGGCAATCGCACCGTCTGGGAGCAGCCGACAAGTCGATCACGCACGCGGCGTGAGATGGGCATTGCAGGGTTAGTGTGGTATGGAGGTGCTCGAGGGCATAAAAGATGGATGGGGCCGCGTTGGTGGGGAGTTTATTCATCTGCATTCTCACTTTCACTCATCTTCGACTTTCACTTCTTGCGTCTGTGACTGCAATTGACCTGGTGTCTTTCGTTCAAACTACTTCTTTCTTACTCTTCAAAAGCTATATACCCAATTTTTTTCTACCACCCAACCGATCCATCCAACAAATCTTCAACATGCGTTTCACCGCCGCCATCTTCGTCGCCCGTACGTCTTTCCTTCTCCATACACCTCCCCTCCATCGTCCCTAACAAATCAACAGTCACGGCCCTCGCCTCGGCGCAAATCACCCCCAACGTAGCCGGCGCCAGCTCCGTCGGTGCCGGCGATGGCTCCCAATTCATCACGGGCGGCTGCGTCGCTGATGCCGACTGCAGCTCCGCATGCTGCGCCGATGCCTCCGGTGTAGGCGTTTGCTCCGCCGAGGCGGCGCAGTTTCAGAACGGGAAGAACGGATGTGGATTCGAGGACCCGAATGCGCAGGCTACAATTGAGGCGGCGGCAGCGCAGGTTGCGGAGCAGGGTTTCCGGAGAGTTGTGAGGAAGGCGTAAGGGATGGGATGTGATGTGTATACCATTACTGGACATTGTGTGGACGGTACTGGGCCATCACGGGTGGTAGTCAGCGTGTAGAATTATGAATAATCACGAACCACCACTTCCATGCGCCTAATCGATTGCATGACATGGAAGCTATACCCTGATAGTGCATCTCAACGCTTCAAAGCCATAGCTTCGAGGCTTCATCTTTGTGGAAGCTACAAGCTCCAATCCCTTCGCTAGGTACATTGTAGAAACATTGTTGACATAGTGGCAGGGTCTACGGTCCAATTGATCATGCGGATAGTGCAAACCGTTTACACGCCACTCGCCAAAAGGGAGTCGGAAATGAAACTCCAGACCCAAAGTGACCTCGAATTCTCAGCAGTGGCGGAACCATCTTCCATACGCAGTCTACGAATTTTGCTCTTTCTGTTCCTTCTCATACGATTTCCCCGAAATGTTATCGGGAGCTGGAAGGCCCGCGTAAAGAAACTACGTAGTAGCCTGGAGCACTCCATACGCAGCGCGACGCAGGATCCGCTCAAAAAACTTCGTCCCTTCGAGCTGGTCGTTCCACTCCGCTCTCAATATCCCATATACATCCTCGTCCACCCTACCCCCTGATTTCAGAAACCCTCTAACCTCCTTCATTTGTTCGACAAACTCTCCTCTGCACCGCTGTGCGGTCTCGACCGGTACTGGAAGCTCCTGCAGTATAAGCATGTACTGCTGGACAGTGCGATTCCGCGAGGCTTGCTCGAGCGAGTTCTTCCACTTGAGGTTTTCTTCGTAGATGTGATCGCATCGCTCAACGATTGATGTGAGTAGCTCGTCGAGGGCTTTCAGGGCTCCGCCGAGATCACAGCAGCGTTCAGCGGCGAAAGCGAGAGGGTCTTGCTCGGAACTGCAGTTTTGAATTTTCAAAGGGATAGCGTCCTGCGCGGCACTACGATGTGCTCGCTTCCTCTTCCCAAGCGTGGACGTGGGGTTGGCGAGTTTGAGCAATGCGCCCGTGGCTGCAATGACTGCTGTTGCCTGGTCTTTGATACCAATGAGGATCTGAATCATGTCTCTATTCGCGTCCACGTTGTGCGCCTCCAGTCTCGTTATCTCTTTATCGAGTTCAGCGACGCGTGCTCGGCATTGCTGGTGTAAAGGGGGAAGATTTTTCCACGCGTGAAGTCGCTCTTCACGGTCAAGACGTTCTTGTATGCTGGTAAAATCATCTTCGTCTAGTATCTGATCGAGGAGCTTGCGGTGACGCCCGAAGAATGGTTCAAGTCCAGTGGCGCACAATGTCGAGGTGGCATACTCGAGGTTACGACAAGCAGTCATTGCGGATTCGTACCCGTCATCTTGAATGACGATGCCCACTGCCTGGCTATTGGATGTAGACATTGAGCAATCTTCCATCTATGACATGCTGCGGTGACTGGCAATGTCGATAGAGAAAGAACGAAGTGTGGGGGCGAAGAGTGCTCTCATGTGTTAGTGTGGACTCCTCGGAGTCGATTTACTAGTTCGGGCGGGGAAGGACTGATTCTTGTTAAGTAAAGCGGCTGGGAGCGTAGTAGATCTAGCTTTCGTGCGCGCATGCTTCACTGAATTCTTCGTCGACAAACTTGCAATTTTTCACTGGCCATGTCGAAGGACATCCGGCACTCGGACCATACCAGTAGACCTACTCAACCCGCCTCTTAAGTATAGTAGGGAAACGAATATCGTATATACAGATGTAAGCCTGGTTTAGCAATATCATGGGGTAGCAAGTGTTCTTATAGCTACCCAAGAGGTCACTTGACCTATTCCTTTTCTATCTGGGCGGCGAGTCTATGAAAGTAATTGTGCAGCAATGCATCGTCAGTCACACAGTATCATATTCTCAAGAGTCGCGAGGTTGAATGTAGCTACCATAGCTTTCAATCATTCGGACTATCCAATAAAACTTCCAGCGACTTTGTACCTAGTCTTACTACTGCCTTAGAACTCCAAACGCTGCCTCTGAACCTGATCGTTCTCTCTCATCTTCCATTCTTGTTGCGACCCACTGTCGCTGTTCTCCCACCTATACAGTGCTCGTCATCCCACTCTTTCGCGTAATACCTGACCGCTGTTGATGTATGTGCTCGCCCGTGGACGTAGCCATATCTTTTGTATGTTGCACCCAAAACTCCATCTCGTCGTATCAGACTTCGCGGACTTCGCCGCGGTGCTCTCTGGTTTAGCCATCAAATGTCGAGGTCCGATAGCCGAGTCACACCCCTTAGTCCCCTACGTCTTGTCGCGCAGCGTCGCGCAGCCACTCCATCGATTCGTCTTGATCGAAAGCAACCTCTTCTGTTTCCTCATCCCACTATACAACATCCGAGGGCAGTTCAGTGGGTGATGCCGAGGTAGTATCGCAAAAGCGACAAAGCAATCCCGGCCTTCTTTGCTGGGTCTCCCATGACAGTGACGGTGACTTGTGCAACAGTTAGCTACGGTTGGTACTGATGCGTGGGATATAGTGTACCAAAGTCATACAGTGCATCCGCATACTCCGGTTGATGCTCCATAGCGTCGATGTCGAGTTGGACTCGCTCTTCTCGTCTGGGGTATGCGCCGTGCATATTTGATGATGGTCTCAAGGAGACTTTGACTACTCTCGGCTCCAGATTTAAACGTTGAGATGCACGGAACTTGGGCGTTCGGTGGTATTTCTGGTGAGTGAAGTGTGGTGTGGGTTTGGTAAATGTTTTGGTGGCAGTCAGGGATGTGCGATATGTCTAGGAGATATTCTTGGTTCTGTATCTTGGTATGGGAGAGTTTGATGTTCTGGAGCGTTTTCTAGGACTTAAGTGTATACTCGGCTTTCTAGATGTCGTTCCCGATCTTCGTCTTGGCACACCCGAAACGGACCCCGGGAGTCTCACAGTGGACGACATCTTTTAGCTGTGAGCCTTATAGTCCGCTACTGTGCAGCCCACTGAATATTGTGAGAAAGCAAAGGTCGAGTTTCCGTGGTGGTATTGTGCACAGACCGAGACGGAGGATTTTCGTGTCGCACGATGGTGTGCAAGCTCACTGACGGTTTGAAGTCTACATTGGATAGGTAGGTTACTCTTAACCAATAATTCACGGATGAAATAACTACGGAGCTCACGCAGGAGTGGTGGTATCATGTCCTGGGGTCAAAGTGTAGCTTCTGTATCGAAAATTGCACCAGTTGTTGCTCATCACATTTCCGAATCACTAATAAGTGGTTGGGTCGAATCTGCTCTGATGTTGCACCAATACGCCAGTCAACTTTTAGATGAGATTCAAGTCGGTTTAGCATGGCTAGTACCCGCATGCTGGCGCGAGAGCAACCGAGGTCGCACGATGACTTGCTTCGCCGCGCAGGATCTTTTAGCACGCTCACGCCATATATGCCATACCTTGGCCTAAGATCCACCATTAAATATCACAAGAACTGAGTTTAAGATGTCAGTGATAGTCTTGCACCCCAGGTCAGCACCGAGAAACCAAGTCGTCGAAGAGCGCATCCCATATCCGACTTATACCTACTCAAGTCAATCCTCGGAGAAGAAGCATCCTGATACCGACCACGGTGGGTATGTGTTGAGCGTGTACTTGGCCCCGTGCCATCTTGAAATTTCTGACATGGAGTAGCGGGGCTGTGTCGAACCCAGCGCCCATTCCGGAAGGCACACAACTTCGCCTCCTTGTTAGTACCCGGTAACTTTGCAGCCCAACCCGAAAAGCAAGGCAGCTATCAAAATCGCCTTTTAGGCCGCCTTGTTCCGAGCCTTGTGGATGCAGCGGCGCCGCCGCACGACGAGTTCAGTCCGCATCCGTGACTTCGTAAAAGTAAGATGACTTTCTCGACACGGAGCAGACCTCGTCTTGGATACTTGCGGATATGAGTATGAAGAGCTTTCTCGAAGTTGTAAGCTTGAATAATTAAACTGTACTTGGCAACGCTCATGCCGTCCCTGACATACACTCATCTCCGACGCACCTCCCATGTCGTCGATGGCCTGGTCTCACTCATCATTCATCAGCACCCGCTCCCCGTCAGCCTCGTGAAAGCGCAGAAATAAGGTGGAGTCAGTGGCGATGGCGTCTCCTCATCCAAGTATCCGGCCTACACTCCGTCCGCTCCACGTGGAAAGCTGACTCTTGTGCTGTGTAACGCGGTACCGCGTACGCTGACATGTACTTTAACGTAGATGCAGTGGCGCAATATACACATGGCACCTTTTTCTGACCGCAAGGTCCAGAGTAAGCATGATCGCGTTGGCCGAACAGCGAACTGATGCTCGGGCGATGTGGTGATGTTGGATGGGATTGAGGAAAGAACCTATATGGGTTTTCGTTCAGTAGAGAGATTTCATGTAGATGCATTTTGAATTGTTGAGAGCATAGAGCCCCTAGGGTTTTGGAAATCTCTGGCTTAAGTAGACAACATGTCCCGCGGGTGTGGGTTAGCACAACGCACGTGACGTTCATCATCCATCCCATGCCTTCCCACTACCTCACTTGCCCAACTACACATCACCTTTGGCTCATTGGTTTGGAGCGGAGTCGTTTCTCTCTCTACCTAACACTTACCGTTAGATATTCACAAGCCACCAACATACATCGGCACCTGAAACTCCGCCCAGTTTCCACAACGACCTACACGACGCTAGCCCGATTAGCACTAGTCCGCATTAGGCCCCTGCGCAACTCGGACCCCGAAGCAGATCAGCGTCCCCACTCAGCAGCGCCATAGGGAGTGTACAAGACCGATCGGGGAGCGAAATCTTCCGGGAAGTGGCGAAAAGTGTGGGTTGGGGAAATTGGTGTGGTTGGGCTGTGCGGCTGTGGCCTGTGTGGTGGGAGGGTCACGGGGCTGGATCGAGATCGTGGATACGAAGAGGGAAGGGACTTTGGGAATGAATGATTAGTCTTGCGATGGAAAGGTGCTGTAGTCTGTGAACTGTCGCAACATGAAGTCAGTAGCTCGGTACAAACCTGAAAACGCCTATCTTGAACTTGAGCCCATTGATTCATCTAAAATGTTTTCTATCATTACATGCCAGGCGGCCTTCGCGGTAGCTTCGGACTCGGTAATGGTGGATAGTACTTCTTCCAATATCCACCGCCGTCTTCGTTCAGATGGCTCTCCTCTGGCACACTGATGACCTTTGACCGCTTAAACACGTACTCAGAATTAGGTCTTCTTGATTTGTTCGACGCTCCACTCATATCACTGCCCCGATCGCTGCTGTCGGTTTCCCAGTCGATAGTTGGCAGGCAGCCAACCTCGGCGAGGTTATTCGGGATGTGCGGTGGTTTAGAGGCAGATGAGTATGTGGATGTTGGGCGAGATTTCGCCGATTTTTTCGAGTGCGAGCGGGAGAGCGAGCGAGAAAGAGAGCGCGAGAGAGAATTGCCGCGGGATGGCGCATTGCTCGAGTATGATGTTGTTGGGCGGGAGGGAGGTATCGGCACTGGGCACATGAACATGTTCTCCGGCGGTTCGGGCGTCTTGAGTGGTGTTGCGATGTTGGCCGGGAAGCGGTTGAAGTGCTGCGAGTTGAGATGCGCAGAGCTCCTGTCCAGCCCGTAGGTTGCAAGCGGTCTGCAATACTCCTCTTCCGTCATAGGTGACGTGGAGGATTCACTTGACATGGAGTCGAATCGACCCTTGCCGGTCTTCTTGTCTATGAATCCCCGGAGACCACCCTGAAAGTCGTTTTCGACGACAATGGCCTCTGTCTTGATAGTCCCTGCGAGCAGCTTGATGATGAAGGGGTGGAGGCATGGGAGGTTGGCGCTTATAATAGAGAAGTTTTGGGCGACCTGGTAGCAGAGGACGGTGCGCCAGTAGGTGTACGTGAAATCGGAGGAAGGTGCGTCGCGGTTAAAGTAGTATAGCTGGGCGGAAACGGCAGCAACAACGCTGTTCACCTGTTAGTGAAGCTTTCCAAATCGAAGTTGTAAACCAACCTTAGTCGTGCGAGAAACATCAACGAAACGGACAGCCTCTTTCCAGCAGAAGCTCGCAAGTTCCAAACGCTGAGGGGTATCGTGACAAGAAGGATTTCAACAACAATGTTCGTGATGCCGACGTAGTTCACCCATGAGGTGAGATGAATACACTTCTTGCCGATGTCGAATTGCCACGGGTTGGGCACGCTGCAAGGGAATGCCGTTACGAAGACGCCGGATATAGTCCAGAGCGCGGTGAAGCCAGCGAATACCATGACACTTGTGCTGGCGACGCTGCCGGGAAGAATCTTCTTAATCAGAAGGCATACAGATATCCTTGCGCAGCCCATGTTGGCAATATACAGCATGCATCCGGCATACTCGGCCTATACAAGTCAGCGACACGCTCGCGGAGGTAGCTAGAGCTACATACCTTTTGGAATATCTTAAGCTGATCGAGATTCAGGTCTGTGACGTGCTGTCCCAAGGCGTGTACTGCTGAAAAGGAGACTGCTATTGTTTGTCCAACGCTAAAAAGCTGTAGCTATTAGCATCAGTGCGCATGGAAACGGGTGAAATAAACTTACAGCAGCCAGAGCGATGAACAAATCGTCCCAACCAAACCTCCTGCTCTTGTCCTTGATCGAAAGCTTCATGCAGAAGCGTGCAACGAGAGTGCACATGGATACTACGAGAAGAATCCACGATATGATGTTCAATACGGTGCCATGGTCACCCATCGGCGCCGTCCTCCTCTTGTCAATCACCTCCATCCCACTGTGTAACATCGTGAGCACCCTCCAGAAGCGACGGTCGAGAAGTCCTCGAGACGACTATATAATCATGTGACGGGACGGCACCGGCCAAGCGGCCAGGAAACTCAACGTGTAGATCCTCCGGGTGTTTCGTAAATAGGTGTATGCGTGGGGCAGATGAGAGGCTTATAGATATCTGCTGGCTAAGGACGCTCGGATCGGTTTTGGGTAAGACCAGCCGCGGGGCGATTCGCTGAGTCTCTGGAGGAATGGAGGCGTGAGCTTAATTGAGCTTACGGCAGTCCCAGGATACAAGGCTTCTCGAGCCTGATTTGCCGATCTGTTGAACCCGAAAGATAGGTCAAGGCTGCAAAAGCCCGGGCGTAGGCGTAAGTGCGCGTGCAACGCAATTAGTCAAATGCTGTGCTTGCTGAACGATTGTGGCTCTGGCGATGCATCGGTTCATCTCAGTACGGTTCCGCGGCCGCCGTATCCAGGATGTGTACCTTGCTGGTAGGTAGGGTACGTTCTGCAGCGGGTCCAATACAACTGAAATGGGAACAACTGTGGAACCTCCTGCCGCATGTGGCGGGTGGTCAACGAGATGCAGATGCTGCGCCGTGAACCAGTTTCGCTGGGCACGACTCGCAGAGAGAAGAGGGAGGTGACAACGGCGTCGGACTTTGAGGTGTGAAAGATAGTCCCCGGCGCGCACGGCCCGCGTCAATAAGCACCGCAGGATTACTTTTAATAAATATTCGGTTGCACGACCGGGAACCGGCCCCAGGCTGTCAGCACTCGCATACCATTGGTCGTGTATGGGAGGAAAAGGAATCTCGACGTTCTTTGCGCGTTCTAGCGTGCGCCGTGGGTTTCACGCGCTGCAAGCCCATAGTGGCGCTTGTCGCAACATGGAACAGTGCAATGTAGAGTTGTCAATCGCAAATGACGGCCGTATCGCTTCTGTTAACGTCATCATTAAGGCCATGTCACCACCAACAACAACATCGCGACATCAAGAGTGGAGTCGTGTGATGCTTCGTTGTTGACACATCGCAAATGGCTCGATGGGCACCGGTCAAGAAGACGAGAGTACGTTCAGGGTCTGCGTTGATCGGTCGGAGGCTCTCATCACGCCTGTCTCAGGAGGGTCTCGGGAGCGGATTCACCTACAATACCATGCAGCAGACGCCATCAATCCGCCTACCGATCCGTTGAACGCACCGACTCTTCCTCTTCGCTTCGACGAAGATAGGTAAGACGGCACTCCTCTGGAGCCACCACCAGGTGGTGAACCGACGAAGGAAGGGAATACGAAATGGCCCCGCTGCTAGCTTTCGCACTGGGCACACTTGCCGGCGTGCAGAAGCCTCACTGAGATTTGCTGGGACATCTATGGTTACTCAACTGATAGTTTCTTAGATGGTCACAAGGCGTCCAGGTCGTAGGCTCATCCCTCACAGGTCTCACACCTGTCTGTACACGCGTGATCCGAACGTGCTGAAAGCGCGGCACGTCAATTCCTTACCGATCACAAATGTGGCTACCTTCGGCATAACAAAGCTGCACTACAGGCCGACGGATAGCTTGGTTGCATATGCGAGATTCGTTCAGTGTCCAAATTCTTGGCCTTCCGTAGCGCAGGTGTCTGGTTTACCGACCAGAAGTCGCGAAAGCCATTCACATCATACTACTCAATCCTCAGCTCCCAATACTCCCAATCTTACAGCGCTTGCTTAGTTCCAAGCTATTCTAAAAGTCACCCAATGGTGTATCGAGAGGAAGTCTCCATGCCTCGACTTCAACTAGGCAGCATCACGTGACGACGCGTCGTGAGTGCGTGGCCAACGGCGCATTTCTACCACTGGCTTGCAGGCGGATTCTCAGCCGGACTAGAAATACGACAGCTATGGATTTAATCATTATTTCACTTTGATCTACGCGTAGCCTGTGCCCATGTACCCGAATATCGGCTCACAAGCCGGTGAACTTTTGACGAGCAGTTCAAGGACTTGATACTCTCTCCATCTATCTCAGCTATCTTTTCCCAGACTATCAACATCAGGCTTTTGCAATGGCATCCATCGTAGACCAGAAAGCCGACAGGCACAAAGCTATCACCACAGAGTTGGGCGACTTCATCAGTTCCAAGGCCTCCACTTTCGCGTGTGGCGGTTCGGTCGTCGTGGTAAGTATGATGGGCCCAGATTTCAGTGGTAGCCATGGCTGACTAGTGGCGCTGCAGAATCCCAATAATGACGATGCCAAAGGCACTCCATCGCCAAAGCCAATCGTGCCGCGCTGGGACTCAGCAGACTCCACTTCCAGCCCCTCCAAACTGACGTTCCCCATCGACACGACCAGCGAGCAGAGCAAAGCCGCGCTCGAGAACCTCATCGATGCGTGCCATCCCGCAAGCACTGGCTACAACCTTAGGAAAGGAGGAAAATTAGACGAGGTCAGGGCGTGCTCGATGAGTCAAACCGCAAGGCCACCAGATTGGATCGAGCTGCCTTCTCAGTCGATACGATTGCCCAGATTATGCTCCCGGTCGCGGGAAGTCAAGTAGGCTCGACAGGTGTCAGAGCCGAGCTGTAAAAGTTGGATGTATGACAACTGCAACGCTATACTCTCACACCGTACTGACAACATGTGCAGATATGGCGACGCATCTTCAGGCTCCCCTAAGTTTACGACGCCATCCCACGTCCAGATACCCAATTCGGCTCTCTCGTAGTCTCTCTGCCCTGTTTTCACGAGGGCGGCCAGCTAGTCGTACATCACGACGGACGGTCCGTCGTATTTGACTGGAGCACGTCGGGTGACAAGGCCCCTTCTCCGGTCCAATGGGCTGCCTTCTACTCCAACTGCGAGCACGAAGTGCTAGAGCTAACTCAGGGTCGTCACATTACGCTCACGTACAATCTTTACTTCGCGTCGGGCGTAGGCGAGCTGGCCGGCAACAGCCCTGCCTTGGACGTGTCTTCTCTGCCACTGTACGCGAAAATCAAGGACGAAAATCAAGGAGACGCTCGCGGACCCGGCGTTCATGACTGAGGATAAGTCGAAATGCCAGTGTGCGCAGTCTTGACTAAACACGTATAGGTGGCTACTTGGGAGTCTTCTGCCAGCACGCATACGCGCACATCACGCCGGAGGGGATCAAGTCGCTCCCAGGCGTGCTCAAGGGCTCCGACACGGCCGTCTACTCCGTGTCCGCCGCTCTCGGCCTGCAAGTCTCCATCCGCCCGGTCCTCGGTGGTCCAGGCTGCTTCGACGACGAGGAATACGACTTTGACAATATGAGAGAGGATATCAAGGAGATCGAGCAGCGGGGCTGGCAACTCGGTCGTGACTGTGTCGGGCGCACACTGGAAACAATCGTCGAGGCAATTACGGACGATGTCAGCGAAAGGTGGGAAGTCGTGGAGGCCTTCGAAGGCGAGTGGCTGAAGGTGGATTGGCTGACCAAGCCGATGCACGGGAACGCTGGTCTTGCCTATAGGAGTGTAAGTTGACTAGTCGCTTCAACGTCTCATGATGTGCTAACATGTGGTATAGATCGGGTATAGGGGTGGTGTGGACTGCATGAATACGTATGCCGCGCTCATTGTCGGTATCTCTCTAGCATCACAGCGCGGCAACAAGAGTGGCGAGAAGCGCATCGTTGACAAGACCGCGTTGCACTAACAGCCCGCACTAATGAATGGAGACATTGGGATCATGCTGTGCACAAAGAGTTGATTTCGATCTTGGGACTCTGTGGATGACGATGTGATGGATGGCGACGTCGCGATCGCCTCGAAGATGTTTGGTTGCGTTACCTTTATAAATCACGCGTTACCTACTACCTGCTCAAGTGCTTAACATGTGGGCACCTATACATTAGCTGAACGTCAAATGAATACACGGCTCTGTTGATTCGTTCGGGTTGGCAAAAATGAAATCTGTGGATGTGATTTTGGTCGTTTTGACCTGTAACAGATCACCAAACAAACGAAAGACTTTGTGCAAAAGAACATATAGTTTTTGTGCTACTCAACTGCACGCGATATGGTCTTATATCGTACATCCCCCGTCCACTTCATCGTCCAGGTCTGAGGATATCATCACCAAGCCTTCATCCCCCAGCTAAACCTCTTCTGCACATGATATGCAAAACTTCACCTAAAAACCTCCTCATATAGGGACATAGCGAATGGACGCTCGAGACCAGCGGCGGTGGGTATCTCGAACAAAGTAGATAATCTTCTTGAAATCCTGGCCAAACCTCGCTTCCGTAAACTTCTTTATAGGAAGCGGAACGCGCTCGTCGTTTCGTGAAATTTGTATGTTGGGAAAGCGTGGGTCTCCCCGCAACCCAATAAAGAGAAAGTAAAACGCCGTTGGATGCATGGCGAATGATGCAAGAAAAACAAAATAAATCGTGGTATCAATCGTGAAAGAAGAAGCCCCGGGGCTTGGGACTAGTATGGGTTGTAGCCCTGCGGTCCGGGTGAGGATGTGTTGCCTCCAGCCCTAGGGTTCCATCCCGGTTGCCTCAAAGGAGCAGTAGCACTGCGTTGTTGGGACATAGGTCCGTTCATTCCTTGGTTGGGAAGAGGCTGAGAAGCCTCACGACGCTGGATAGCAGACTGCAACCCCGCCGGCAGTCCGGCGCGAGGGTTGGAAGGCGGTGCAGTACCCGCTCGTGCAAGAGGGGCCGAGCTCTGCTGCGTTGGCGCTGGCGATCCAGCACGAAGAGCATTAGGTATTTGTGGCGGCATATAGTTGCTTGAAACGTTGCTGTTTGCGTAGTTGCTTGGTGCGTTACTGTTTGCGTAGTTACTTGGTGCGTTACTGTTTGCATAGTACTGCTGCGACATGTTGTCTACGGGGGTCATGTCAACCGGAGACATCTCATAAGCTGGTCCTGACCCCGGTCCGCGGTTGTCGAAAGGCGCGAAGTTGGGACCGAGAGGGGAAACGCCAGGTCGGCCAGTTGGATAAGGTGCGCTACCTTGGACCGGAGACGGGCCACGGGGATCGGTAGGTAAAGGTGACACCAATTGAGTCGAGGGAGACACGCGACCACCATTATTTGTGTTGACAGGCGGTAGCATGTTTCGAGGGGGTCGAGGCGAAGCGCGACCCTGTGACATGGGGGAATATGAACGTCCAGGGAGTCCATTTGGAGCGAGATGGTTTCCCTGCGGTCCATTGAAGTATTCGGCATTGCGGTCCATCTGCGGCATGGGTGGGGGAGGAGTAGCCATGCCCATGTCCCCTGCTTGGCTGAGGAGTCCGGCATTGGACGCGTAGCTCGCGTTGCTATCGTCGCGTCCTGGGTAGGGCCTCGAATTCATAGACGCCATGGAAGGATTCGAGGCAGCCGTCCTCGTGGTACTCATCGTGTTCGTGCGGGAAGCCGCATTAGCTGAGTAGGGTGGCAGAGTGGTGACAGTGCTGAACGTGTCGGATCGAGACATGGTGTAGCTGGAGGCATCGTCGCCGGGTCCACCAAGCGTAGGGAGCTTTGGGCATCTCTGGCCGTCGCCCTTGGTTATACCTGCTTGCTCTTCTTGCCTGCGCTTCTGATCCTGCTTCTCTAGCGCCTTCTTGATCTTTTTGCCTACAACTCGCTCGAGACGAGTCTCAATCTTCCGGCGGCAGTAGGCCGTGAGACTGCCGTCAGATTTGGGGACGTGGTGCCAGAGGAAGAAGAGGTAGAATATGACCGAGAGGAGGAGAGATAGGGCAGCAATAGCCCAGATGACGAAGGAGAACAGCATGGTGAAGTAGATGATAGTCTCCTGCTTATTTCCGGTGTTGACCAAGGTCTCGATATTCATGAAGAACTGCACAAAGGAGGACTTGGTCTTATCGCCCGCATGTTCGCCGACGGGGATGAGCTGTGCCTGCATGACAGCCCACAGTGTCATGGCGTTGATGGCAATGCGGGGGCCTTGAGCGACAACGATGATGAGGGCGCCTTTGAACTGGAAGTAGACGAAGAGGGCAATGTAATCGACGCCCTTGCGGCTCTTGGTCAGCTCGGCGAAGACCAGGAATCGACGCCAGCCCTGGCCCTGCTTCGTCAAGCGCATACTCTGCCAGATGGCAGCAAGCGGTTCCATGTAGCACTCCGCTATCCCGCCCGTACGTACAACGCGAACCGCGCGTATCCATCGGTAGCCAAGGAAGAGATATGATAGTATGATGGTGATGGCAAAGATCCATTTAGCAACGTCGAAGGGAACCTTGGGCTGGACCTGGCTGGACCACTTGTTGAAGGCGAGCAGGTTGACGGCGGTAAAGGCGTCGGCGGCGTAGACGGCGCCCGAGATGAGGACGAGGATCCATAACCAGATGTAGGACAAGGGCGCAAGGCACGACGTCGACTTGAAGTCGGAGAGTGTCTAACGAGGTCAGCAAGGCTCCCAGCACAGCATTTTGCATCGACGCACAATGAAGTCCCACTTCTGCTCCTCGGTCACGGTGATGGCCTTTTCGCGGTCTCCGCAGCATCCCATGATGGCGGTTGGGTATTAGGTTGGTGTAGACGTAGATATCCGCTCAACGGCTCTCCAGTCCAGCTGTGGTGTAGAGAGTGACTTGAGCAACTAAATCGGCATTGAGACGCGCTCAGAGTACCGGTGGAAGAAAGAAAAGGATGCCGTTGTTAGGCAGATGTCGCTGGTTGGTGTTGATGGTGACAGTCCGGCTGCGCACCAATTGCCGTCGGGTCGAAAGAGTGACAGGGAGGGCAATCTCGACGGAGGTGGAGCAGGGACGCTGCTGAGGCTCGGCAAGGCGATGTCCGTGGCTGTGTCGGTCCAAGTGTTCGGGGACCCTCAGGTGCGCAAAATGCGAGACAGATGGCGTGTCTGAGGATGGAGTGCTTGAATCGTGCCTGCAATGTCGACAGCGGATAGGGCGATCCCGCAGGAGCGACAGACTATATCAGTAGACGATGGCCGGTGTTGGCGTGCCGTCTTCCTGTTGTGATCGCGACTGTTGTCGACGGACAATTGGCCGAGGCGTGGTGGTGAACGAGGGTGAATGAGCGGCAGCGGCAGCGGCAGGCGCAAGACGTGCCGAGTGCGAATGGTCTGAAGGAGCGACGGGAAGGAGAGAGGCCGGTGGGTGGGCGTCTACGTGCTGCTGGCTGGCATTGCGCGTGCGGTGCAAAGAGATGCAGTCGAGCGCCGGGCTGCTCGTCGTGAGGGTGAGAGGAGTTCGGTGGTGATGGACGCTCCTGCCGTTTCTGGGGTTGGCGGCTGGCACCATCTCCGTGCCTCCGCGTTTGAGAAGCGCCGCGGTCCGCCAATGGCAGCGCGGCGATCGCTGAACCCCGTTTGAACTGTGCCCCACCATGCCCAGCGCGGCAATGGGCTAGCCTGTTCCTCTCACGGACAAGCCTTAGGTCCCGAGATAGATTGCGGTAATCACTCTGAAGAACCCTATCGCAGCCTCAACGCGCCCGTCGCAAACAAAGTCGTCCCGATGAACACTACTCCATGTCCACACGCCTTTGCACCGGCAGCGACGGCACACCAGCGCGTATGCGCACGCTGTCGTTGCGCTATCCTGCCCTCGTTCCGCGGCTCGGCCTGCTGCACGTCCATCATGCCCCGATGCCTCAGACACGCATCAACACAGAACACCTCTCCTGACTGCGCGGCTCTTCCGGGGCATGACCTCGCGATTTGACATCTCCAGTCAGCGCCACTGCTGATTCGGACGCGCTTCATGCCTTGGTCCTTGGTGTTCCTCTTCCAGACTTGCGCCATCTTGTCGACCTGACGATCTTACTCTCTAACCTGAACCTAATATGGAGACGCTAGGTTGAAGAGAAAACCCAAGCGGAGAGTAGGAAGAACACAGGCGTTTGAAATTTTCTTTATGCGATCCGAATATCACCGGCGCGAATTATGTCCGTTGAATGCGAGCTATCTGCGTCGTAAAATCTCCATGTCAATACAGAAGTATTGCCAGAATCGTCGTGGCTACCGGTTGCTTGTTTCGCCCTTTGTCATCAAAGCCAGCTCGACGACAGGCAGCTCGCTACATGCTCGTCTAGTCACTCTTCAACATCCGAAAATGGCCCTGGTGACCTTGGCGAAGACATCAAGGGCATATCGCTATTTCACACGAGCATCGCGACCTGAACTCGATGCTCAAATCAATCCCACGCGCATTGGACGGCACCAAAAAGTGCAACCACAACGCAGACCTCTTTTACAAGAAAAACAGGCATTGCGACCTCTTCTATTATGGGTTGCGGACGTAATACCGCTTCTCGTCTAAATTAGTACACCAACTGTCAACCACTACAACACTCCTAACACGGATCGACAGCAGAAATCGACAAGAGTAGTCCATCAGATGCTCAGAAGAGCCATATCAACTGAGCTGAAAACCCTTCATGCAACCATCTCTCACCTCCTTTATCCTCCTCAAATAATCTGGCAAACCCCCCGCATAACTCAATGGCTCCACCGTCTTGCCGGGTATATTCCCCCCATTGTACGAACTAAGCACACTGTTCCTCAGCGACTTCGCACTCTTCTCAATCACCAGCTTCTTCCACTCCAGCTCGGCTTCCGGCTCAGCGTCTATCCTCGTCTTGCCCTCATCGCGCATATACTGCAGCACGGACGCAATCCAATCCGCCTGTGGCTCCACACACGAGGGCCCATTGGAGTGTGCAGTCGGACCCTGCGGACCATAGAGAAAAAAGAAGTTGGGGAAAGACGACGAGGTCATCCCCAGATTCGTGTATATTCCATTTTCCCACTTGTCGCGGAGTAGCTCGCCTTTGGAGCCGCAAATGTCAATATCTTTCAGTCCGCCGGAGACGCTGTCGAAGCCGGTTGCGAGGGCGATGATGTCGAATTCGTGGACTGTCCCGTCGGCGGTGAGGATTCCTTCGGGGACGATGTCGGTGATTGGGTTGGTCCGTACGTCGAGGACGTCAACGTTGGGCTTGTTGAACTCTTCGTAATACGTCTGCTCGAGCGAGGGACGCTTTCCGCAGAAGACGTGGAGGGGGGATGCGGGCGCTAAAAGATCTCTCTTCCAAGGGTCGTGGATTCTTGCGCGCGTCTGAATTACGGTCAGTGAAGTCGCTTCTCCCGGTTGGAACGGCTCACCTTTCGAGCCCAGAATTCGTAGGCTGCGTCGTTCGTCTCTTGGTTCAGCAGCAAGTCTCCATAAGAGTTGGAAAAGTACCGGAAGCCACCCTATACAACGTCAGACCAGCCGACGCCATCCGCAGCGAAACGGGCAAGGGCAACTTCGGACCACTCACCATCTCCCACAACTTCTCAAAGAATTCCTCTCGCTCCTCCTCTGTGTGTTCACTCATCTTGAACTTCTGTGAGCTGTACAAGAAGCCAGCGTCATGTGTCAATCGTTCCTTAAACATCTCAGCCAACCTCCCCTTCATCTCCTCATCCTCTTCTTTCGAAACCTTCTTCTGCCGCATCGGACAGCATGTATTCGGCGTCCTCTGAAATGCCACCAACCCCCCCTCCTCTCCAATCTCCCTTGCCCACTGCTGTATAATCTGTACGCCCGTCGCACCCGTCCCAATAACCGCGACTTTCTTCCCCCGCACATCAACACCTTCTTGCGGCCAGAAACTCGAATGATGCATCACCCCGCGAAACGAGTCGAGCCCAGGCCACGGAGGAAAGTACCTCTTCGCCGCAAATCCAATCCCCGCAATCAAATATTGACATTGGATGCGGTACCCATCCTCGCACCTAACCATCCAACCCCCCTCGCCATATTCCTCCACCCACTCCGCCCCAACCACCTTCCGCCCAAACTCTGTATCCCGCCTCAAATCCAACGTCTCACCCACAAACTTGAAATAACGCTTCAACTCCGCCTCTCCAGGGTAATGCTCGCTCCAAGTCCAATTTTCATACACTTCTGGAATGCCGAGCGCATAGACAGGCCATTGCGAGTCAACGCGCGCACCGGGGTACGAGTTCCAGTGCCAGACACCGCCGAAGTCGGAACCAGCTTCGACGATTTTGCTGCGGAAGCCGGCTTTGCGTAGGGTGTGCAGGAGGTAGCAGCCTGCAAAACCGGCGCCGATGACGAGCACGTCGGTGGTGAGGTCGGCGTCGGAGTACGGGCTGTCTACGCGGATGGAGGAAGTTTGGGAGCGACCGAGGCTTCGTTGCATGGTTGGTCTGGTTGTTTGTCTTTCAATTGTGAATGAGCGACGTCAAGCACGCAACAGCGAAGCAGCAATAGTACATCCGCAGCGAAGCAGCAGTGATACACCCGTTGCGCGGCCGCGTCCTATCTCTCTAAAAAGACATACATCGCAGCCCTCCCTATCGCGTCCCACCACGGTGCACACGCTCTAACCTATTACTCCCGGGCCCATGGTATACAAATACCCACCTCGTCAGTCGAAAAGCGTCCATATCTATTGACAATCGCAAGTGCTACTTTTACCAAGATGGGCAAGCAAATCCGAGGGTCGCCGGTCATGCTTTTGCGGGGTCAGACCCGATTCGTCAGATTCGCGAGAGTCGCGCCGGCGGTAGAGAGCATCCGATAAACAGAGATTGGCTCGCAGATTGTTGGACTGGTATAAGGGGTTTGATGGAGGTTCGGCGCAGTGTGGTTCAGTGTGGAGTGACGGTTTGACTTGCAAGAGGGTGCTGCTACAGGGCCCCTCCGACCCCGCATTAGCGTCACCCAAAGTGGAACTCTCTCGGGCTACCCTCCGCTTCTTTTGGACATTCTTGTTGTAATAAACCACGTTGACAGGCATCCAACTGAGCCGTTCACCGCTTGTCCTCTCGATAGCTTATCTTGTTGACCCGCGAAGCGCGATACCGCTGTAGTCATAACACAAGGCGCTGCCTCCACGTGGTATTGACAGCTTTTGCTCATGACTATAGGGTTCGCCTTCTTCCGCGATTTGCTCCACAAGATACTAGTTCAAGAAAAGGAGAACAGCGACGAGTAAGTCCAAGGGTTATTTAATTTGTTATCCCAACGATAGAGAGGTGCTATGTAGCACTAACACGTAGCGAAGCCGGCCGAAGACTAGCATATTACCTTTCTCGATCAACGCGCTCGTTGTCTCCATATCGTACCAGAACATCATTCCTCACACGGTCCTCATATCAGATCGACACAACCCGAAATTTCGTATCTTTCCCTATGTCGTTCTGTCCGGGCACTCCTACAGCGCTCCGACTTGTCCCGACTTTCTTCTGTTCAACGAGTTCACGGTGGACACACACTCTTTGGACCATCTCCAGATGACGACGGATCGATCCAGCGCCTCAGACTTTGGCCACTTCTAGTATTTTTCTTTCCTCTGCAGCAGAGGTGGGCTGGCCTCCTCTTGGTCCGTCCTCCCGTCGTTGGGCTTCTGATCGTCCGGCCTCGTCTACATCGACTCCGTTACGAGCGATGTTGCCTAATTCGATATCTCCTAGCTCGGGATCGTGTCTCAATACTTCGGCTGACCTCAATTCTCGCTCCACCAGGAACTGATCTATGCGCTCACTCTCGAGTCTCCCGTCGGAAACCATCTCATGACTTAGACGTTGATCTACACGAATAGTGTCAACGATTTTCGATCTCAATGAATGACCACGCATACCATGAAAGACATCACGATCTCTCTTGCTTTTCCTTTGGTACGTGAAATGTAAACATGCCACTACCAAGGTAGCAGCAGCCAATGCCACAGTCAAAATGTTGAAGAGGAGGCTCTGGAGTGTTGATGGGCTTGCTTGAGATGTGGAGGGAGGCTGCCATTGGTCGACATCAACTCGGCTAACGTTGACTTGCGGGAAGGCTGGCATGATCGGAGAGGGCGGAAAAGCTCGCCGTGGTGAGCAACAGCAAGCAAGAGTTTGTGAGTCTACGGTAATGAAGACGCTGGAAGCATCTCGATTTATACATGATGAAATCGTCACTTGTGGCGTCCGTCTGTCGATGAAGTCTAGCTGGCAACAACTGACAGAAGAAAAGTGAGGCGGATGTTCTCTGGCCGGGTCAGCACAGCCCAAAGTCACTCTTGCGACGTCCAATGTAGTGACGCGGCACCATCTCAGCCTGATTAGCGAGCCCAAACCGCAGTCTCCTTTCGCAAGCCAATTAAGCGTGCGATAACATTGATGGCAGGTCAGCAGAGTCCAAACCATAACCTCTTGTCGCAAGCCAGTGAACCCGCGTGGGATTACTGCAGCATACGCGAACCCTCGCGAAAAAACCGGCATGAATGCAGTAACCAACCTGCAACCTATTCGCTCAAGTCATCTCTACTTAGTGTTCTATTTGCACAGGTCTCATTTTGCGAGATTTTCCAATACGGCGCCGAGCCAAAGAATAGGTGAAACTTTATGCCTTATTCTCCTTAAAACAAAGATATATGCAGGATGTCCGTACACCATACGGTTGCTGCATCAAGCATGGATGTCACGTGGTTAATCCACGTGTTGCCCGTGCATAGATGCAGAGCCTTCCATCTCATTCGTACGTAGATAGGAACCTCAAGCAACAACCTGATTAGTTGCCCAACCCTTAGTTCTCTTCGTACGCTGTGCACACCGTACAAACCTCACTCTTGCGCCATGCGAACCTAAGTGCTCACTGCTCATACCAAGGTAGCTAGCTATAGAGCCCATTCAACACAGGATATACTAGCGAGACAACACGCCGATGTGCATTGCCCGAACAGTAGCCCAAACAATGGCCCGAACGGTAACCCAAGAGCCACGACTGGGTTTGAAGATACGAAAGGAACTCCAGCACAGTATATAAATTGGTGTCGCGCGACGTGATGACATTCGCAGCTTATTTCCACGCCGGGATCATTCTTGGGTATATCAACTAAACATCTGATGACCTTCTTTCAGCTCCCACCATTCTCTTTGTCTCCTGCTAGCGGCTCGACTTTCTGGTGGCTCGATCAGCTACCAAGTAAGCTGCCACTTGCGATTCGTAAGATATGGGAGGCCCTTGTCGATGACATTAATTCTGTTTCCCAGTTTGGATGTCGAAAATCGATCGTGGTTCGCTTCGGGAATGATGCGTATTGATTGGATCGATCGATGTACGAGGCAAGTTGCGAAGTATAATCCCGTGCTCGACTTCGGATGGGTCATTACCGATGTACTCCGGTATCGTGATGGTACGCTCCGTGCCGTTCGAGTCGGTTTGACCGCTACGATTGCTTCGCTCGTTCGACTGCCCCGAGACATCTTCATGATCTACGCGGGGACAATTTCAGTTCAATCCAGAGGAGACTGATTGTTGTGGATGGTACATACCGTGCGTTTGAAAAACTATTTCAAGGTTTTTCCTTTGGTGGGACAAGTGAAAACATGCCACTGCAAGGGTAGCAGCAGCTAACAGTATAGCCATGATGTTGAAAACAAGATTTCGCAGTGTCGAATCCTCTCTTGGTTGAAACATATGACTAGTCGGTCTCTCGATGGAGTGATTCAAGTTTGCAGGAAGATGGATGGCAGGCATATTAGCGAGGCTCTCCCAAGTTGCGCTAATATTCTTTGTGTTTAAAGATGAAAAAAGATAGCAGAGCTTTGGAATGAAGAGGGGATGCGAGGTTGTTAAGCATCTTAACGTCTCCCGGTCAAATACATCCTATGAGCTCACGATTACTGCCCAGTACGGAGCCACACCGGCTTGTGGTACTCTTTGGATCACCCTTCGTTGCCCTATTGGTTGGATCCCTGTCAGCTACCGGTTGGATTCCGGTGACCCCAACTTGTGGTCCCCCTGTCCGCCACAGATTGTGGTCCCTGTCCGCCACAATTTGTGGTCCCTGTCCGCCACAATTCGTGGTCCCCCTGTCGGCTACAGTGTAGATCCCTGTTGACGACAGACTTGTGGCACCCTCCTAGCTCGAACGAGAACCGGCTTCTTTGGACATGTAAACCCGCTTCTATGGGACCGGAACCTTTGGTAACAGCACAGCCCAGTCTGACACCGGGAGCCTGTAGCGGGAGTGCTCCCCGCAGCCGCGAGCCCTATGATTGACCAACACTCTGCTGACGTTGACTTCTCAACAAGGTGCAAGGCGCCGTACATCATCATGTCATGCATATGTCGAACTTTTTCCGGGACTGACCGAGTTCTGCACCGTTTCCGTAGGTGTAGAGGTAGTATAGACTTAAGTTCGATAATAGCTGCTTCGCTTTCATCAAAGGCAGGTGGACATGGATTATTTCTTGTGGCGGCTTCGTCTTGGTCAAGTCTCTCGCTCCGTTTGTGGAGCGACTACAAAGAATAAATTGTACCAGCCAGGCTCAGATGTCAGCTATTGAACTGGTCTTGTAGTTATCAAGGATGGAAGAACAGACCAACTTGTCGCTCATCTCTCCGCCGGTGCCTCTAGCTGTGAGGACACACACACGCAACTGCCAAGATCACCACGGCCAACATAACAGTGAGAACATTGAAGTAAAGATCTAGAACTTCAATCCATTAGGATCGTGGTTGAGCTGGTCTGTGGCATCGGAATGGCTGGCCACTGCCTGAGTGTTCATATTCGCGTGGGAGAGCACCGGTATGGTAGCGATACTTGCAGCTATACCGCCAGAGGTTCACTGTAGATGGGTGCAGTGTTCATGGCAGAATTGGATTGGAAGCTGCTATTTCGGCTTTCCGCCCCCCACACGCATTGATTGGAGCCACGGAGTCCGTTGACCGCCGTACAGTCTCGCCGAAGTGTGAAAGCGGGCTCGGTTAATTGCTTTGCGGTATACCGAGCAACCACCCAAGATGCTTCGCCGCCCGCCCCTCTCCAGCATGAACACTGTATATAGGTCCCTGTTGAACTTATGTTGGAGTTGATCAACTGTGACTACTCCATCAAATTGATGAGGCCGTACGACTTTGACGAAGAGCTTTCCATCCATATTGACTCTGCGAATATCAGGCGTCAGTTTTGGGTGTCTGGTGCAGGCATGCAAACTAGCATTCATCTGGATTTCACCTTGTACGGATAAAAACTAACTCTACTTCCGCCCCGGAATCACGACTATTGGTATATTTGGGAGATAGACGACGTTCTCAGAGAAGCTGTCTCGCAGTGAGCATCTGCTGCTATATTAAGTATTATCCGACATGTAGTCCTACGTTTTCCGTCTTCGATCCTAAAGCTCACTAGCAGCTCCCAAAGTCGCTTGGAGAAAGCTCCGCGGGCGGACTCCCCATCCCTGAACCAACGTCCCGTAGGTTTCCGTATTCGCGACATCTCCCCGTGGGCGCTGTGCTGTCTCTAGCCACATGCGTCAACGGACCTTTATTCAGCAGTACTTGTGCAAACCCCAAAGCTCGGGGGGTACAAGTGGCGTGGTGATCCAGAAACACGCGGCTTGTGCCCAATGACCTTGAATACTGAGACCCCTCTTGACGACCTTGTACCTCGAGCTTGGAACCCTCCACTCAGAATGGCTGGAGGCGGGCAGTAGTGACTGCTCTGAATGGGGTGGTAATTCAAGCCTCCGCCTCCTAAGCGTTCGAACTGATCCCAAACAGAAGTCGGGCTGTCTCGCCGTCCGGCGCAGGTCGTACCCTCAGCTTGAAACTTTGCGGTAGCTACAATGGAGGGAGCTTTAGTAGACTCCAATCGAGTGGTCGATCTGTCTATGGAGTACGTCAACTCGTCAATCGACATCGGTGCTCAGTGCGAGTGAACGTGAATGGACATGAGATCTGGCAGGAGTGGTGTGATTTGCGCCATGTCGTCCTCATGTCTTCAGCAGCCAGTGCCACAGTCAGGATGTTGAAGAGGAGACTCTGGAGTGTCGATTGACTTGCTTGAGATGCGGAGGGAGGCTGCCATTGGTCGACATAAACTCGGCGAAGGTTGACTTGCGGTAAGGCTGGCATGGTCGGGAAGACCTGGAAGGGAAGCTCACCGTGATGAGCAACATCAAGCAAGGCTTTGTGATTCTGCAGCAATGATAATGCCGCAAGCATCTCAATTTATACTTGATGAAGACCGCACAATGGCGTCGATCTATCGATGAAGTCAAGCAGTTCACCCGTCTCGTCCGGAGTGAGGCGCGCGGCATCATTGCAGGCGCATCAAGCGTGTCAGCAGTGTCCGCCTGGCTCCTTTCGCCCACCAACAAGGCCGCTTGGACTCACTGTAGTGTCCAGGAAACCTACAAAAGAGGGGCCAGGGATATTGGCCAGCCCGCACCTGTAACAGACTGGACTCGGCTCCAACATACAATACATCGCAACATCACATCCACTCAGGCCTAAGGCATGCTCGGGGTCTCATATTCAGCCGGCAACATATTGGCGCATGTGTTCTCTGCCTAGTGACTCATTCTTACACAGGATCCAAAATCGCGATAACGTTCTACCAGATTTGGACCAACATCAAGACCACTCAGTATACTTACACAGCTTGTGCGATGCAGTGGTTTTAAGGATCGAAGGGCTTGCCTTGCGCAAGGTTGGGGCTGAGCGATGAACGGCGAACAAAGAAATAATTACAAGAGGATCTCAAAGCTTGGGCGGAGGATTTCATGCGCCAGGTTCAGAAACAAGAGCAGCTAGTCGCATTTTCGGTCAATCACGGATATTCTGTAATTCCGAGGCTACATGCCACCCATCGACACCTGCATAACCCCGGAGGCACTGTCGTACTCTTGTTGTCTAGTGCGAGTTGTTTGCAAACCCAACATGACATATGCCCACCAACCCAAACACGTCCATGAAATTGAGCAATGATTCACCAATCTCACAGAGCTCGCTCAAGCTTTCCCAAGACGAAGAGGGTTTGTTGAAGAGGTGTCCGAATTAGGCGATATTTTCTTTACGCAAAACCCTCGCGACAGACTATCCAGTTGGGGGCTTGTTTCGACGTTATTCCTCGAAGATCTCACGCAGGGATTCTCGTTTGGATGAATTGTTGTATCTTACGAGGTACCATCTCGTCTTAGCGAACCACCGGTATTACACTGTCCTTGGCTTTCGTTATCCAGTGCGATGCCGCTCAGGAACGAAGCTGCCTTGAATCTTCCAATACTCAGTCCACTGCCCCCGGAGTCATTGTTAGAGCTGCACATGTCGTCTCTGTTGCTAAGTACGGTCTCGATCTCTCCTTGCTCGATATCCACCATCTCACTTTCGGTACGTGCAGGTGTTCCTAGGACAGTGTCGGTGGTATTTGAGTCATTACGATGACTACGACGTGGATCGCTAATTGCTTCCAGTGAGTGTTCTTCATCTGTTCTTCAGTTAGGCTTCTGTTTATCACAAGGCAATAGACGATCATGGGCTCACCCCGTTCGTGGGCATCGGTCCTATTATGTCTTTGGTGCCGAAAGTGTAAGGTCGCGACTACTACGGAAGCAGCCGCGAGTATGATGGTCAAGATATTGATGAGGAGGGTTTGGAATCTTGGGTCTTGAGGCTTAGGTTGCGGCGTTTGATTGGTTGGCCATTCGAGTGGCTGGGTCAGATTCGTGAACGGCTGAACGGGAGACATAGTTGCTGAATGCAATCTGTATGGAAGTGTTCTTTGCTCCAAGGGAGGACGAGACAGAGCCTTGAATTTTGAACACATCACAGGCGCGTGAAGGAGAATATCTTATAGTCGTGTGAGGGTCTCGGAGTGGCATATCTCCCGATATGACAAAGTCAATTACTACGATCACGCCCAATATGTGCGCAGTGCTGATGGACCGGTGACTGCAGGCCACCGATGTAGCTGCCGCCCATTGTATGTTCTGGACTCAACTTTGAGTTCAAAAAGAAGGCAAACTTTTACCGCTTCGCTAGCGCATCCAATCGTCGTCTACTATAGGTTCAATGTCCTCGCTCGGGATGGTTTTAGCCACTTTCTAGGTCTGAACTGCGTAGTTGAGCATCGATTTTGAGTCCAAAATAAAGGCAGCCGATTCTCGCTTCGCTAGCGCCCTGCACCTAACCGCATAGATACTTCTCTCGTCTGGCTTGGGAAATGTACCTCCCGAGACCATGTTTATCTCATCTTCTAGACTATAATAGTGAGTTGACCAACCGTCCGTTTACCAAAAGAAGCCAAGGATTTGATATAATGCGGGGTCACAAAGTGCATCGCACTCTGATTTGGCCGGTACAAATTTTGATACGCTACACACTGAGTTCTATCTAGATACGCTTCGCAAGTCTTTCATCCCTCCTTTAATTGTACGGTGGAGTCACGAATCATCACAGTCTTGTATCACATCAATGACCGTCGAAACGACGTCCACCAACCTCTACATATGCTGAACCTTGTTGGGACTAATTGAAGGTTGCACCTTGCCTGTATGCGGAGAGATGACATCGACTTGAGTTCTTCCGATATGTGCTTCACTTCGATCGTTGATATGTGGAGAACCAATGTCGGTTGTGGCCGCTTTATCCATGGAGCTGCTCCACAGAATGATTCACATCCGCTCGACACAGGAGTCAACCTCTGATCTACATTACATTCAACTTGCAAGGTCAAGTACACATACCAATCTTTGCACTCATCAGTACACCTTACTCTAGCACCGGAGATGCACAAAGCAACAGCCAGGGCCGCCGCGGGCCAACCAGGCCAGTGACGGACACTTTTATTGACGCGAATGAGAGCACCACAACAATGGAGAGATGAGTGGGTAGTTTGAAAGGATGAAGCATGGATTTCACAGACCACACGATCTTGCCTGCGTGTGCGTACGACTCCACGTGGAGAGTCAATTCTATGCTGTGTTTGCAGGTATTCATCTTGCTCGCATGCATGCATTGGGTGGTTGGCATCGACCACCGGTGTGCAATCACTATTGCTCGCTGTATCAGAATTAGTTCGCGCTAAGTCACCTCAGCCTCTTCAGGTCTTCAATGTACACGTCATGAGGAAGTTGCGAGCGGAGTCGTCTACTTTACTACATGCTGACTGGGGCCCAACACGCATCTAGTTCCTTACAATGATCTGCTTACCATTACAAGGACTCGTGCACAGCCTTGTGTGAATCTCGAGCCTAGCTTCTTGTGAATCTTACGCCTAGACTTGCGATGAATTTGATCTTCAGCCTGCAACTGAGCTAGCCATACTCGCAGCCTATCTCGCGGCGGGCCGTATCGTCCTCCAGCGTTAGTAAGCGACAATCACGAGAGCAAATCCCGTCAAAGTCCTAAGAGTGAATTCGAAATGCTTGAGGCAGCTATGCAGATCGAACATTATGCTATAAGCATCAGATTTGGTCCACACTGCGCTTCGAGCCCCAACCATATGCACTGCTCTACGTTTGGCATCTGAACGGTGGTCCTTAATAAGATGTCTCGTAGTGAGCATCGCTATTATATTAAGTATTATTTGATATGTAGTCCGACGTCATCCATTTCTAAGCCCAAGCTTAGCAATATTTCGGGGATCGACGTGAACAGGCTCCGTACGCGTTCTTTCCGTCCCGCATCCGGAATCTCGTAGCAATGCTGTATTCCCTGATGATCCCTCGTGGTATTGCGTACCGTCTAGCCATTGTTCGCCAACGGAACTCTGCCCAGCAGCTCAAGTACAAGAGTCCGAAGCTCTGGAGTACAAGTGGCATCGCGATGGGAACAGGCACCTTGTGTGTGAAGGTCTTAGACACAGAGACCCACCCAGATTACCACCTTTGCACCTCGAGGTTGGGCATTAATCTTCCGTTCAAGCCGTGGTAGTGTACTCAATGGCCTGCTAAAGACAGTTCTGGGTCTCAAGATCGGACCCTGAACAGAGGCTGGGGTGTCGTGCTATTTCGGTGCAGGTCGAGACCCCAGGTTGAGCCTTTGTGGTAGCAGCCACGACGGAGCGAGCTTTCGTAAACTCTAATCGAGCCGGCGATATGCCCATGGTGCATGCAGCATCAAACCACACCCGCGGTCGTGATTCGAGTCGACGTATATGGGTATGAATTCTGGCAGAAGTACGGTTTGCGCCGTGTCATCCTCATGTCTTCAGATATTTGAGAGGAAGTATCTTTGAGATGATGTCGTCTTTCATTGGTTATGAGGATACCCCCGGAAACTTTCGCAATCCAGGTAGTTGTTCTCCACAAACGCACTATCCAGCCGTAGCCCATGAACCTCCCTCCACTCCTGTTCACCGGTGAAAGGGTGAATGTGCGCTCTAACAGTGCCAACAACGCGCTCAATCCGATTCGGCGCCATCGACACCGAAGTGTCAAATAGCCGAATCATGTTATCGCACGTCTTTCCGTCAGCGAAAGTAGGCTGATTGGTAGCGTTCTTGAAGAATTCAAAGGGAAATGCTTCCGCTTTGGTAGGTGCGAAGAGCGTGCTTAATGATTCCGCACCCTCGAGGCTGCTGGCGCGGAAGTAGGTGGTTCCAGGGGTTTTTGAGTTGGAGACAGCTTTGTAGGCGTCGCATCCTGGTTCGAAGATTGCTGGGAAGGTGTTGGTGCCATAGTCGCCTGCGCCTTTTAGGGCGATTTCGTGGTTGGATGTCATGAGGAGTGATGGGGCCCATTTAAAGGAAGTGGAGTTGTCGTTGAGTAAGTCGACGAATGGGAACTCGATGCCAGTGCGCTAAATTTATAAGCTTCTCAACCCGTTGGTACCAAAAAGGCGTGAGCTTACAGTGAAGTCTTCGATCTTGTAGCCGAATGCTTGCACTTCGTGATCGTGCAGTGCTTGAACAATGGCCGGATACATTCCTTGCGGAAATGATGGAAGCAATGCTCGATACGCATGCTCCAGAATGCCGTATTGCGGCGGAATCAGCTGCCGCGCCAGCTCTAACGAAATGGGCAAGACGGCGACGGTCCCATTTAGTGTACCGGTCGCATTGTTTGGATATATCGATGCGACTGGATTCGGCTGGTCCACACTCGTGCACACACTGGCAACGATCTGAGCCGGAGCTTCGAAGTAGGTAGAAGACGCATAGCGCAGCGCAAGTAGCGACATGAAAGAAAAGGCAAAGTACTGCAGCATCGACGGCTTCGAATGCATCTTGGGATGTTGAATGCTCAAAAACGCCAGAATCGGGTGGGACAAAAGCGCGACATCGATATACGTGCAAATCATGTTGAAAGAGTACCGATTTTGCAGAGGGAGGGTACACAAAAAGGCGAGTGGGATTGCGAGAGCAGCGGCATCTTGCATATAAGAGGAGGTACACATGTCGTTCGGAAACACTTCGAGCCGCGCACGGTCCCCACCTAAGAAAGCGCCCACCCCTCCAGAGGACGATGATTGATCCCCCAGTGCAACGGAAGTCGCTAGCCCGACAAACTTGCTCTTTCCAGAAGCCTATCTGACCTTTTCCGTGCGCGTGCGCTCGAGATGGCGTGGAAGCTGCTGTTCCGGACGCGATGTGTCATTCGGCGAGTGCACTGTTTGGCGGGTGTCCCTGTGCGACGGGACGTTGACGCGCCGAGACACGGATGCCTCCAGATCTCCACCATGTCGAGTCGACTTGCTCTTTGAGAGAAGAGGTTTGAGCGGGCGTGTATTGTTGCCGCTGGGCTTCGGTGTGGACGCAGAGCGCGTGTCAGGGACGGTTTCAGCGGACTAGAGATCTGCAAGCGGATCTGAATCTAAGAAGTGGCGTGTGCACACGCTACGCCCAACTTGTCAGACTTCGTGAATTCTTGCCATGCGCACGAAATCGTGCGTCTTACGACCACGACAAGTCGCAATGACGAACGCTACCTAGACCTCATCACTACAAACACTCAGCTACCTTGGGCGACGAGAAATGGGACATGTACGCTAGCGCTCGGTGCCCTAGCAATTTCTTTATGATCCATAATGAGCTTACTCACAGAGTAGACAGGCTCGACGAAGGGTCATAGGGTGCAGACGAAGTCACTAGTGGTGTCCATCTTAATAGTAGACTTCGCGAAATCCACTGCATGAATCCGTGCTTTTCAGGAGTACTTGTGGCGATATGAGTGTGTCAAGTAAATCGACGGAAGAAGAGTAAAGAGAGAACTTGGAATTTTAAGTTCGTGTAGAGTTACGGGCTGTTTCAGGGTATCTATCGAATCTAAAAAGTATTACTAGGCCAAGCTGCCATTAAACGCCTCGAAGTCGCTCGAACAAATCCCACTATCATGTGGATTGCAAGGCAGTATCAACCCCTAGAGTTGCATTAAACCCGGTAGTTCTTCAAACACCACTGCTCTTCATCTTCAAATATTCCTCCACCTTGCCACCATCCATCTCCTCAACCTTCTTCTCCAAACTCTTCCGTTCTCGAGCCTTCTCCCTCTCGGGCGATGTCTCCTTTGGCGATTCTGTGCTTGAGGTGCTCGTGCTCTGCGCGCGGCCGAAACCCAGCGCCGCAAACCCAGAGTAGATCGATTTTGCGAGCGTGGTTGACGTTGTCTCGTTTTCCTCTCTTGTCTTACGGTGTCCATGCTCCACATCTGATTCCAGTCCTGGTGAGGAAGATCGCGAATGTGATGACGGCGTGGGCGTTTCCTGGGAGGAGGATGTTCCGGGTCGCTCGATGGCGACGGTTCCACTTTTTGCTCCGTTTGATACGGTTTGCGGTGCTTCCTCCTTCCGCTCCTTCTCCAATTTGACTTCCAGCGACTGGCCAAAAAGCAGTGTGAAGATGACGACGAAGAGAACTTCGTCCGTCGCTCGATTCTTCATCACATATCGCAACTCATGCGTTTTATCATCGATATATCGCACGACAGATATCGAAAAACCCGGTATCCTTAGTGCAAAGTTCGCAAAGTCGAGATAAGGGTTGAAGAAGTCGGCGTGATACATGCGACCTGCTTCAAATACGAAGTTCTCTCGCTTCTTCTCGTCCAGGAAGTTTTTCCGCCTCTTTGACATTTTCGCCGGGACACCTTGATCTGCGCGGATCCTTTGGCCACTACCATCGGCACCTTCCTCTATCACGCCCTTGAGATCGGCAAGCTGTGTATCTGTCTGGGCTTCCACGGACGTGTGCTCCGTGTGCTCGCCAATGCGAAAGGTAAAGAAAGAGGAGAGAGCTGGACCGTATAGATACGGCGTATCCGAATACGGGTCCCCGTAGAGCCCCGGGTCCACAAGCGTGGTCACAATTTTCATAGCATATTTAAACCCGGGGGGAAGCCTGTCTCTTATGGAATGGTCGAAGTCAAATCCAGTGACCAAGTCGTTCCCTTGGATGTCCTTTTTCGGAACGAATGAAAATCCTATCGAATAGCGGTCTGATGTGTGGAGCGGGTGCGAGAAGTAGTCAGAACTAGAAGGCGATCCGCGTGGTAGGCCATGGTAATCGCGTATCTTCACTTTGAGGTAGCAGGTCATGACATCATTGTCTATAACATGCGCGGAGGAGGAGTTGACTGCGACCTCTTCGTGGGTGGATGAGTCGTAGGAAGGTCCAGCGGTTACTTGGAGGAGATATTTATCGCGGGCGGCGGGGTCAACGGCGCCGCCAGAGTCTGAGCGTCCCATCTTGCAGCGCAAGTCAAGAGTGTCGAAAGGTGAGAATCAAGGGAGTGTGGCCCGGCGATGAGAGCGATACGGCGTTGAACTGAGATGTTGTAACGAAGAAAGGGTCGAAAAGCGCGCAGCCAAAGACAAAGTCGAGGTTCGAGGTTTGCATGTGAAGACAGCTTTTGAAACAGCTCGAAATCGCGAAAGTCAAGGCGTGGCTGTCTTTTTCAAGAAGAAGTTTCCAGGTATCAATCAAAGGCCGTAACAGCAGTGGTAATTCCAGAGGAGGCAGAATGTACGCTGCGTTACGCGCTTCGTCGGAAACATGATGTGCCGCGCTGTTGGTTTCGGCCGCAACTGTTGCCGTCAGTCTGTTGCATGACGACAGGGTGCACTAGTCTAGCCGTAGTAGCCAATGAGAGCGTGAGGCTAGGACATGTGGCGTCGACGCGTAAGCGAGGCTGTGTATTATTGCCTGCGACTACGAACCCTTCAACACTCTATCCATTACCCGATTAGGGCAGTGGACCAGCACCTTTTCAATTACCTTGTCGTTGGTCCTAAAGCCCTTCATAGTGACCCCAATGTGGCACTCAATGAGAGTGTGGCACGCGTCGGCGGAGGCTATGTCGAGAGCAATCGAGTACCTACCTCCATAAATGGCAGGTCAGCTGCCACAAAAGGCGAAGCAGTTCGTGTCCTTTGCCTTCGGATCACCACCATACGTCCAGCCGAGTAGACGTATGTACCTTACATCCAATCGAACCTTGTGGTAACGACTGATTGTGATATCATGACGGCCATCTTACTACAAGTGGCAATTGTACCTGTTCCAAATTTTCGACTACGCCGCAAAGTGTTGACCAGCCACTGGCAGCCACTGGCTGTTTATTATAGTCGCAGTCATCTCGCTATACCTCCGCTCTGTTCGATGCTTGTGATGAGATAAACTCGCGTGACTACTTAGCGGCGGGTTTTCCCTGGACCATGCTATTGGCACATAGATGGTTTGGCCCGAAAGCAACACCGCAGAATAGATGCTCTGGATCAAAGACCCAATGGACCGACAAACGCAGGTACGACATCTTGACACGGCGAACTTCCATAGCATAGAAAATCGACTTTCACAACTCGCAAATTCATCCGCTATATAATCATCGAGTCGTTACTCGAACGTAAGAGACTGCGTAGCAATTATTGGACATAGATGCTGACCATCATTCTAGGACAAGGTTTGTCTAGTTTGCACCCTGACCTCCCGTTACGAGGGGTAGTGCCTAGTGCTAATCCTGAAGCTCGTCACTAGCCAATCTTATTCCGTTATTGGGTAAGTGATTGATTGAGCAAGATCGTCGCGCAAATCGCGTCTGCAAGATCCTCATGTCACGCTGGCCATCATCCTACGGTGCATCCCACTTAGACGACCTGCAAGAGCGCAGCCAAAACTCGACGTCCCTTCTTCGAGTGCTTGACCATGCTCGATCACACGAGAAACGACGAACATCGGTAAAAAGCGGAGACGACAATGATATGTCTCCTGTTGGAAGACCTGTCATTGCCATTCAATTATAACACGCGCTTGGTTCAGCCCTCTTTCGCGCCATCTCCCGATTCGGTCTTCTCGCCCAGCTGCAAAAGCTTAGGTATCAACTCAACGTGAACGTAATTCATGAGAATCGCAAATGTTTGCCTCTCGGTCCAGCATCAAAGCGGTACGCATTCGCGTTATCCTCCTGGGCGCACAAAACTTCATCGACCAATCCGACTCCGGTCCATCACACTTTTCCACCCCATACGTCGCCCAATCAACGTCCTTCTCCTCTAAATTTCCCCCAGTCTCAACACTATGTAGCATTTCAAGTCCCCTACATGCCATGTACTCTTTCGCTTCCGCAAGAGCCGCAAGTCTCTTCGTCTCTATTTCCAATTCTTCTTTTGCGCGCTTGTCGTTGAGCTCTTGAGGGGTAAACCCGTCCCCGTAGCGTATCACTTCTGTCAGATACTCGCCCTCTATGAAGAACAATCGTATGATCTCTCTGCCCTGGTGAAATTCGGTTTCCATTATGGCACCTTTCCTCTGCAGCACTTCCTGAACGGTTCCGAGGACGCCTATGATGTCGTTCGCGTATGGGTCGTCGGTGTAACCCAACACAGTGATGGTGAGCTGGAGTCCAGAGATCCGAGAGACTACTGACAATTTTCCGAGATAGTTTGTAAGGATAGCGCGGATGACGCTACCAAAATTCCTCACGCGTGCTTGGGGTCTTCTCTGTTTCGCTTGGAACTCTTTCGCCTGTTCCTCTAGCACTGATTTATCGATAGTAACATCAAGTCGGCGGATCATCTCGCGAACAAGTGGGCCATCTTCATTCGCAGCGTTGACGGTGTCTGGAGTAATCGTATCATCGGTACCACAACTGTCCGAACCGACATCTTCCGATACCAGTTCATGCGTTGGCATTTCCAAGAACTCTTCCAAATCGACTATGTTCTGCAAAGCGAAGTGCCCCTGTCTCACGGAAGCTTCTCTGATTTCCAGAACCATCTGACTCGGCAACACGCGATTATCGTGTAACCAACAGCATTGGTCGCGGTCAAAGCAGTATCCGTCTTCGGAAACGACGAGTGGCCTATGCGATGCAATGAGATGTGTATATATTTCATCTCGGAGCTCTCGTGGAAAGCGAGCGAGGATGGCATCGAAGAGCACGTAAGGGCTTGAGACCATTTCGACAGTTCGTGGACTGACAGGAAGGGGTTAACAGCCGAACAAAACCTGACACCAAACTAATTTGAATGGTGTGACTTACTTGGTCTGAAGCCTTTCCGACTTCTCAAACGTCGACTCGTCTCCGAAGGCAGACAGCGCTTCTAGAGGACACATTGATGAATTTGCCGTGCTGGGCTGGAAGGTATAGACTTTGGAACTGGAAGAGAGGGCATGTCATTGAGTATATCTGATCTCAACGTTGGGTGGAGGAAGGGAAAGTGACGAATGCGTGGTAATGATGATCGCAACTCTGTGTGACCAATCCTCGTTCCACACGCGCGAAACCACATTCCTTGCATGTCGTATACTTACACCACAGACTTCCGACGCGTTACGGAGAACTGGACCGAAACACTACCCAGTCATCTCAGAAACATTCATCCCAACGTTGTGCTGATCTTCATAAAGAAGGCTGTTATTGGTTCTTAGATCGACGGCCCAGCTGCCGAAATGACTCCTTCAACGAACATCGAAATGCGGAAGCCAAATCCGATTGTCGGGGCGAGGACAGTCGATGCCAATGCGGTTCGAGGAGTGAGTCCCTTCGCCCATATTCAATTGTTGATTCACTAATACTTGTCAGGCATATAGTCGGCTTCAGGGAATTTTGACCCCTTCTCGTGTATTTACGAACTAACCATTCAGTCAAAACCCCGTGTTTAAGCTCTAGTAAGTGTCGAAGATATGCATAGTAGAAATCGTGATCGAAGCTTAGCGAGGTTACCATAGGAATAGAACAAGAAAGGCGAAGGAGAACATGATAGCTCCTAACAAAACTACTTTCAAGACTCCCGTCACTTCCCTTGTATACCTCCAGACATGCAATCATCCATCGCTCTCACAGATCCACTTCGTACCGAGACACTCACCGCTATCCCCTTCTTAACACACCTGCTAATAATTCTCTCTCCCGGCAAACCTCATCTCCCCAGCCCCAACATCGAACACAGCAAGAACACCCTAACAATGATCAGCTCACAAACCCTATACAACATCATATCTCAACATTGTATACAGATGACTCACCTTCAACCACGTATCCCCCAGCACTATATCCGCGTTACCCGCCTTCAAAATGCCCACCGTGCACACCCCCGGGGTCCCCACTTTCACCGCACCAGGCCCCTTGTTCATCAAATCCGACTCATGAATCCAGAACGTCTTCCCACCAATAATCACACCTACGCGTGGTGCCGCAGCGCTACACGCAACGAGATAGCCTCCCGAGGAGGTGGAGAAGACGGCACGCGGACTGAAGAGGGAGGCGATATAATCGGCGACAGCGTCGGGTAGGTGGTTCAAGGAGGAGCCGGAGTCGATTATCATTTTAAGGGGATAATTGGTGTAGTTCTGTGTGGAGGCGGGTAGCGGGGATGGGGATGGGGAGTGTTCAAGGGGCGGGATGACGGAGAAACCGTCTACGGGGATGGAGTAGTATGCGTAGGTATTAGAGACGATAGGGTGGATAGTTACGCTGACGAAGTCGGGGTCGTGGGGAACTAGAAGGTACGATCAGTGAAGTAGTCTTCGTAACTCAAGACTGCTTACTATCCGGTATGCCTCCAATAGCCAGCAAACCCCCCGGCGCGGGGGTCGCAACCGTAGGTCTTGAAAGCGCCAAACTAAACACAGGCGGCACCTCCCCATCCGCAAACCTAATCCTCGTCAGCACCCTTCCCATCATCGAGCAATCATTCAAGCTTACAGCGACCAGATCACACTAGTATAATTCAACTCCCTCATCCCACTAGCAAGCGTAGGATAAGCCAATCCCATCAACCCGCTACTAACCCCATCGCCCATCCACCACCCTCTCTGCACAACCCCAATCGTCTGTCTCACGCTCAACTCATCCTCATGCACACCACCAATACCCAGTTCCTCCGTCCCCATAATACCCGTCAAGAACTCGCCATCACTATACTTAACCCCAAAAGCGTGATTATCTATCCTCCGAAAACTCGCACTATCCTCAACATCGTAGAGTGTACCGAAGCCACATCGTTTCTGCGGAAGACGATCTTTTCGCGTCGCGCCAACGCACTGGAAGGTCGAAGCGGCGATCCAGGTATCTGAGCTGCCGGTGTCGATGACAAGGGTGTATGGGCGAGAGGCGAGGGTTATATTAGTCATGTAGACGCGACCGCCTAGGGTAAGGACGTCTTGTTGAACATCTGCGACGGGGTTGTCATCGTCGGCGTCTTCTCGAGGGTTATCCGCTGCAGAGGGGCAGGAGCGGATTGCACGACGCTTGTGAAGGTGTCTGGAAGACGGTGTTACCGGATGCGGGTGCGGTGCGGCGATGAGTGGGAGGACATAGTTCGTTACTACGTGATCTTAGCAACGCAACAATAATTGAAACGTGGAACAACGTACCTGCGATGTGACTGGATGCTCTTTGCTGGTGAACACGGGCGCTAGCTGTCAATGCAAAAATACATAAGGTCCGTATGAGTGTTAACATGGCGAAAAGTAAGAAGTGCAGACACAAACAGCGCGCGGTGAACGACTCGAGAAGTGGACATTGAGGATGTATTGTACGAAATTTTGGTAGAAAGGTTGTCCTTGCTCAAGGGGCCTTATCTCCGGAAGGGAGAAGGCATGCGCTTCGGCACATGGAAAAATGACCAATGTCTTCGCCACGCTCCATTCTTGAGGCTACACACACATGACACGCTCCAAATGAGCACTGGGCGGTTTTACTACGATCAAGACATTGCGCTCAAGAATGTTTTTACTCCGTGGAGGCGACATGCCTAATGTAGATTGCCTCCTGCATACGCGGCTGAGGCAAGTTGATGGTATTGGAGCGGCACAAGAAGGCATATGATCGAAGCATTCTGACTTCGACTCTCAAATTGCCTGTGTTGAGGCGGACGCGTAGGTTCATCTTGCATCAGGGAGGTTGCCGTAGCAATATTTTCACATCGAGGTGGACATCGGAGGACGATGACGAGAAAAGGGGCCTTTGAGACTGGTAAAATGGTCAGGGAGGACTCACCCAGATGACAAGCTCACGTTCTTTCTCGGAGGATCGTGATCATGCCGCACCACAACCAAGACTACCAAGAACGGCCAAGTCCAAAAGCGCATCCCTTGGTCCATGTTAGAACAGATCGAATGCATCAAGGTGAAGGCATACACTTGATTGACTACAGCAAGCATGATGCCGAAGGCTGCTACTGGTGATTTTATCCAGTGCTTCTGTTGTACAAGGGCACAGTATTTCCGCGCCTCGAGTGGATTTCGAAAGCTAGAGTAAGCCGAACCTCGGGAAAATTCGTCGTTGACACACCTTGAACGCCGGAACCAATAATCACCAACCGCCTCGTCGTCCACGACCACCACCACCACCACCACGTCGGCCGCCCCGGAATCCACCGCCGCCATAGCCTGACCCACCCCATCCGCCGCCGCCGCCGCCGCGGTAACCGTTTGCGTCGTCATTCGATGCTGCGTATGAGTCTCGAGGTGGCTGGCGTCCTTTGAGCTCTTTGGAGAGGGCGTCATACGACTTGCGCATTGAGGCGTATCCGAGATGCATCTTGCCGTAAAAGTGGTCTGCCAATCGGCGATCATTGTCTAAGCGACTGAGATAGGCACCGCACACGTCACAAACCTGGAGTTTTTGATGGCCAGACGGACCGCCGGTGTCTGACAGATTCCGCAGGTTCTTCTCCACCTCGTCCTTCTCGGCCTTCTTGAGGCGGACTTTGTACATCTCCTGGATGGCCAAATTGACCATGCCCTCCTCACCCATGATCTGGATTTCGAGGAGGCCGGCTTCGATGGACTTGGTGAGCTCGTTGATATTCTTGAGCTGTGCACAGTCAGTGTGTGATCATAGTGTGGCTCGGCGCAGACTCACGTAGTTGTTGGTCTGCATGATCTCGTCGGGTGTCTTCTCGAGCCTCCGCTGGGCCTGCTCGATGCGCCTGTTGCAGTCGTCGACTTTGAGCTGCATGTCGCGGAAGTAGTCGAACTCAAAGCCCCACTTGCGCTTCTGTTCGGGCGTCGCATCGGTGTATTCCTGCTTCAAGGCTTCGCTGTGCACCTTGGGACACGTACCGAAGTCTTGTTTTGTGTTGGTGAAGAGGTCGTGGGGGCAGTTTCCGACGAGGTAGGAGCGACACACTTTGGGGTCGGTGATGCTAAGCTGTGGGGCGCGCTGGTCGGTGCCGTTCATGAGCTCTTCGCCCATGAGCTGCTCTGCGATTCGTTAGCTGAGGTTCGTGATGGTGCGCAATTTCGACAGACTAACCTAGCAGCCTGCGCGTCTCGGCGGCGGCCATGTTTGGTGGACTGCGCGCAGTGTGCAGCTGTGCTGGGGTAGACGAGTGGTGAGTCGTGTAGCAATGGTCGCCTTTTGCCTCGGAGTCGGAGAGGATCGCGGAAGCTGCAGATGCAATGTCGAAGCGCTGACTCAGCGGGCTGGCCAATCACGTGCGGCCACCGTTTCACCCCCGGCGACACACCACCGCCTACCGTTCCCAGCTGTACCGCGCGTGTCCAGTCGCTGCAATGCTGCAATGCTTTCCTTTCTCGCCTTCTTGTTGCTCAGTGCTGTAACAACATGCGCCTCTGCGAGCTCTGACTATCACGAGCGCCTGCTCCTCCGCCCCCTCCCACAGTCGACCCTCCTCGCGTCCTTCAACTTCCGGAGCAACGAGTCGGCGACAGCAGTCGAACAGCAGAACTTCCGCTACTTTCCACGGTCGCTAGCACAGATACTGCAACATGCACACACAAAAGAGCTGCACTTGAGGTTCAGCGTGGGGCGCTGGGATGCCGAGAATTGGGGACAGCGGCCGTGGTATGGCGCGCGGGAGGGGGGAACAGGCGTGGAACTATGGGCGTGGATTGAAGCGCAGAACGAGGAAGAGTATGGCATTTTGCTTCTCCTCCGTGAACCTGACTAACATCCGGCAGGGCATTCTCGCGGTGGCTGACTCTGGTGAACTCGCTTTCCGGTCTATTCTGTGCTTCGCTGAACTTTATTGATGCCACCAAGACGATCCGACCCGTCATGTCCTTCGAGCCGGAAGGCGATCATGCCAACTCGTCCAACCTCCATCTACTCCACGGAACATTGCCCCACGAGGTCGTTTGTACCGAAAACTTGACACCTTTCCTAAAGCTGCTCCCGTGCAAAGGGAAAGCAGGTGTGTCGAGCTTGCTGGACGGTCATAAGCTTTTCGACGCTTCGTTCCAGACCATGGCCGTTGATGTACGGCCCGTGTGCGAGAACAACGGAGCAAGCTGCTCACTGGAGATGGAGCAGACGGTGGACATGGTGCTGGATGTTGCCAGATCGAAGCGCCCCCGCGACAACCCCATCCCGCGGGCACCGCCCATTGAGCAGATCGAGTGTAATACATCAAAGGGCTACCACGCTGGCGACACGTGCTATCCCTTGGATAAGAAGGTCGAACCGGCGTGGAATCTCACAGAGCTCTTCGGAAGGCCTTTGAAGGGTGCCTGCCCGCTGACCGAGGAGACGGGCGGCGGCGCCGAGACCCTCTGCATAAATACGCCACCGGAACGCGAGATCCAATTCAACACGACGGGAGAGTATAGCGAGGTTAGGTCCGTATCCGACACACTCCGCTGCTACAAGCTCCCAGTTGGCGTTGACTTCAACCTCATCCTTCCTGAGCAGAAGATGACAACCGGACTGGTGCATACACAGCCGCAGCTTTCTGCCGCCCGTTCAGTTAATGGACACGGCCAAGAACGCGGAAGCGTTCAAGCCGTGATCAGAAACCCTTCAGCCACCGACACTGTCGAGTTCGTGTACTTGGAGTCACTTCCTTGGTTCATGAAGCCATATTTACACACCCTTCGTGCCCACGTGAACACCTCGTCGGATGATCCAGTCCGAGAGACTTATTACCGACCAGCTATTGATCGTCAACGGGGAACTCACCTCGAGCTGCGCATGATTATCCCTCCAGCTTCTACCCTCACGTTGACTTACGACTTCGAAAAGGCGATTCTCCGCTACACTGAGTACCCTCCAGACGCCAACCGTGGCTTCGATGCTCCACCTGCTGTCATTCGCATCTTGTCTCCCTATCAAGCAACCGACAGGAAAGGCACATACTTGCGGACCACTCCGTTGTTGCTATCACTTCCCACCCCGGACTTTAGCATGCCGTACAACGTCATCATTCTGACTAGCACGGTCATGGCGCTCGGCTTCGGGAATATTCTCAATCTGCTGGTACGGCGCTCGGTGGGCGCAGATGAGGTGCCGGCACTGGGTGCTGGCGGTCTAAAAGGAACTTTGATGGCAAAGTTGGGTCGTCTGAAAGCGTTGGTTGGTATGGCATAGATAGGGTTGGAAATGCGTATATCGGTTCACTCTGCCTCCTTTGCATCTTCACCGTGGTGTTCTTCCTCTTGATGGCTGCACACCACCAATTATGGTTAGCGCCTTGGCGATTAACCTTTCCGGCAACGGTAAACCCGACTTCGCTCTTGAACTTGCTGCAGTCAGTCTTCACACCAACAAATCTGTGCTACCTAACCGACTGGGCCCATACGAGACAGTGGAATGAGAGCAATCGGCGAAGCGTAATGCCCTCTCATACCCTCTGGCCGATATCCACACCATGGCCGAAAGTGACCAAGACATCCTCGAAGGCATATTTGGTATGTACTATCTCTCTCATTATAAGTCTGGGCGACAGCGAGAGCTATACATACCCAGTAGTCTCTGAAAAAGACTCGTTAGTGACCGGATTGCTTGCAGCTATCTACACACCAATACAGTTCGCTCAAAGAAATGCAGCGGGCTTCTTAAGCTTGCTCGTCCCTTCTAACCACATCCCACAGCCATTTCCAAACCCCCAACAGTAACAACCCCACAAGTCCTTCTCGATCTGCAATCAATATTCGCCACATCTAGGACCTTTGCACCTTTACTCCAAGACGCACGACGTAAACGCGAGGAGCAAAATGCCCTCAACAACAAAGCACTGGGTAGACAGCCAATGCAAGTTGAAGCCACAGAATCCTCTACCCGCCCTTTCAAAATAGGCCACGGCGGTACGCTTGACCCCCTCGCCTCAGGTGTCCTTATCATCGGTATCGGGCGCGGAACGAAAGTTTTGTCGACGTTCTTGGGGGGAACGAAGACTTACGAGGTGGTTGTGTTGTTTGGCAAGAGTACGGATAGCTATGATGTTAGTGGAGCGGTTACTGGGGAGATGGTAGAAGAGGCGCAAGGTGCTACGCAGGAGGATGTGGAGGGGAATTTGGAGGCGTTCAGGGGTTCATTTATGCAGGTTCCGCCTGTGTATTCGGCGCTCAAGATCAACGGCCTGAAAGCACATGAATATATTCGTGCCGGTAATTCACTTCCTCGGGACCTGGAAGCCAGGGAAGTCTGCGTCACAGACTGCACACTCCTATCTTACATGCCACCTGGCTCCCACAATTTCCGCTGGCAAAATAATGATACTACACCTGCGCCCGCTCCCGCAGCTCGCATACGTCTCACCGTTTCCTCCGGCTTCTACGTCCGCAGTTTCTGCCACGAGTTAGGTACGAAATGTGGAAGTCTTGCTACGATGGCAGCGTTGGTACGCACGCGGCAATCATCTTACACATTAGCAACATCGGATTCGACAGAGGAGGACGAGTTGGAGACGGCGATTACGTATGGAGAGTTAGAAGCAGGGGAGGAGGTTTGGGGTCCAAAGGTTGAAAGGATGTTGAGGGAGTGGATAGAAAAGAATCCTGTTCAGGTGATTAGGATGAATGGGCATGGGAGGAGGAATGTTGAGGATGCGAGGGATGACTTGAGGGAAGAAGGAGCAGGTGATACGGGTGTAAGGCAAAGGTTCCGTGGTGAGTGGCTGGCTGCGACGAAGAAGGAGCGAATTAAGCAGCAAGGTGGGAAGTGGAAGGGGAAACATAATCAGCCGAAGAGGCAGAAGGTTGAAGACGCGGTTTTGACAAAGGATGAAACCGAGGGTGGGGTTAGAGGGACGAAGGTGGTAAATCTTATTTAGACAGGCCACTGTATATGTCATCTTCAACGGAAGATTAGAAGTTTCGCTTTCCTTGCGTGATTCATGTTTTTGTACCGCATTTTGACGGAATGCGAGTGGCTCGGGGAAGAAAAGGTGACAGGCATTCTGTAGTGGTTCTTTCAGCATGAATTCTGGAGATTATCGGATTGATGCTGTGCATTTGGAAATGCGCGGCATGGAAGTGCTCCTTTTCTGTTCGATGTTCGTATGATTAAGTATAGCTATAAGTCTATCTCTCGTGTAGTTGCTGGTTGTTCATCAAGCCGACGCGCAGTCTTCTAGTCCGAGCCTCAACGCCTAGCTCCAGCTCGAACTCACAATGTCCTTCCAAATTCATCAACCTAACTCAAACGGTAGACCATCGACCCCACCAACCGCCTCCTCACCCTCTTCATCAATCTAATCTACCGCTTCTTCCTCAACCCCCATCCTAAACAACTCCTCCGCCGTCTCCAACGTCCCAATTTGTGCCCTCAACCGCTCCAACTCCCCCATTTCCCTGTTCGCCTTCTCAATTCGTTCCTCCATGTCCTCAATCCCTTGGCAAACCCTCCGACAAGCCTCATTCAATCCATTCTCCCTTGGATCCAAATACGCCAACAAATCGTGCAAAAGCTCAGCCACGTTCTCCCTCTCCGTGTTCACCTCGCTTAGGTCTTTCAGTATTTGCTCGAGATGGCGTCGTTCACGGTCCTTAGTCTGCTCGAACCATTGGGAACATCTCTGCTCCGTGCTCCGCTCCACCATCATGACACCCTCGGTGACCCGAACCAAAGCAGCTACCGTCGTTTCCAAGTCCTGCCTCCGGAGTCGTGCTGTTTCTTCCAAGAAGAACGCGAGCATGTTCATGAGAAGTACGGAGAGTCAGATGCACTTCCTGTGACCGACGATGGGGGAGAGGGTGCGCTCGATGGATTCTTGGACATCGAAGTAGTAGGCGATGAGCACGCCGATGATGTAGAAGACGAGGATTGCAAGGGCTCGGATGGCCATACACTTTGCGAAGCGTAGTAACATGTTTATGGTTGCGTGCAACGGATGGTTGAGTGCTGCGAGTGCCTGTATGGGCCGGGCGGTTTATCGTAGCGGGTGGTTGTGTCCAATGATACTTTGAAGTGGGTGGATGTTAGAGCTTGGATAGTTTTGGATCAGCGGTGAGGGTGCGCGGGCGGTGGAGATATACAAGGTTGCGTATTGTTGGTGTACAACAGATGAGAGAAGTATGAACCAGTTTTAATTTTGACGAGGTGAAAGAATGTCAGTCGCGGAAAGAATCGGCCGAAGCCGTCGCAGTTCCCTTCTAACACACCTCTCAACATATCTATGGTATCTCACTTCGCTCCTTCCCCCATCTACTCCTCATCAAACCCTAAACTCCCAACATCTCCCAAGAACTCGACATTGCCCTCGCCCTTCATCAATGCATCCACATCCACCCTCCCACTAGTCAAGTACATCTCACTAACCCCCACATTAACCCTCTGCGCAAGCATCCCCTTCAACTCTGCCCTCAGACCCTGCAGCTCACCCTTCGTCATCTCCCTCGCCTCCTTCTCTTTCTTCTTTCTACCGGTTCCTCTTCCTTTCTTTCCTTTCGCCTCCTTCTCGAAGGTCTCGCTGTCGTAGTCGACGCCCAGCTCTTCGGCGGCAGCACGCACCCAATCGTCTTCGCTGTGTTTCTTTTCCTTGGCAATGGTGGCATCAGCGAGGGTCTTGGAGAGCGTAGCGCGCGGCTTGAGGCGCGAGACAATGCGGCGGTCGATATCGAGTGTGCGAATGAAGAAGGCGGCTCTTTTGGACTTGGGTGCCTGTTCGGCACGTGCGTGGACTTTCGCAACTAGTCTTCTGACACCGCCTACTTCCTCGGGCGCGCAGATAAGAATACTTGAACCCGATGCTTCGGCTCGTGCTGTGCGGCCCGAACGATGTACGTACATGTCCGCTGCTCGTGGAAGATGGTAATGTATTACTAGCTCGACATTGGGTATGTCCAAACCACGAGCCGCGACATCGGTGGCGACCAGAATAGAGCCAGGTCGTTCTTTGAAGCGTTCAATTGACCGAAGACGTGCTTTCTGCACCATGCCTGAATGCAACGGCAGGGCGGGGAGAGCAAGATTCTGAAGGAAGGGTGTCAAGCGGCGTACGGCGGAGATGGAGTTCGTGAATATCAGTGCGCGCTTCTTTGGGTAGTGTAGTAGAACAGAGTAGAGATACAGATCTTTTTCGGTACCAGCGCACTCGATCAAGCCTTCCTGGAGTTTACTGGCCATCTGCGACGAGGGATTCGCGTCCAGGAACATTGGCTTCTCCTCTCTGAAGTTGAGCTTTTTCAGTAGGTACTCCATAGACTCTTGCTTGTTCATGAGATCGCCTCCTTTGCTAACTTTGCCTGCAAGTTTTTGCTGCAAGCCCTTGTGGAATGTAGCCGAGAAGACGAGAGTTTGCCGCTGTACTTCGGTGGCAGGAACGGGTTGAGCTCCCTCTTCCGCATCATCATCGCGGTCGAGAATATTGAGGATCTGGCCCAGCTCCTTATAGTGACCTTGGCTCAAAAGACGATCGGCTTCATCGATGACCAAGAAGCGTATCTGCTTGAGTGACTTCAGCAGTCCCTGACCACTGCTGATGACTTCCCACAGACGTCCCGGTGTACCAATGATGATATCGGCTTTCTCAAGTTGCCGTCTTTGCTTTTGCACCGAAAGGCCGCCTGTAATGGTGGCTATGTAGGGCGCGTCGAAATCTCCACCAGAACACAAAGCTGTCAAATGTGCCGAAATCTGATGCGCAAGTTCTCGAGTGGGTGAGACGACCAAGGCGAGGGGGGCATGATCGGTTTTCGATGGACGCGATGCGAGAAACGACTCTAAGATGGGGATCCCGAAAGCGAGCGTTTTTCCAGAGCCGGTAGACGCTTTGCCAATGACATCGCGACCGGCCATGATCTCGGGGATCGCGGACACCTGGATCGGGGTCGGACGAGCGAACTTGAGCTTCGACAACGAGCTCAACGTCTCGGTAGCGAGACCTAGGTCATCCCAAGCCGAGACATCCACCTCATCAAACTCGTCATCCTCAGCTGTCCGGTCGGCTAGTATAGCGAAGGCGCCGTTTTGCACTCCGTCCTCGTCGCCAGATTCTTGTGCCTGGATTTTTTCCTCTGCTTCCTCTTCTGCCTCTTTGTCCTTCTTGGCCTTCTCTTTCCTCTCCTTCTTCTCTTTCGCTTTCTGCGTAGCATCTTTTTTCACTTTCTCTTTCTTCCCTTTCTCTTTGACAATCTTCTCTCGTGGCGCAGGAAACGCATCCTCAATTTCCATGAAATCCTCGACATCGCCGTTTGAAATCAAAGAAGGTTTCGAAGTCGGCTCCGGTTCATCCTTGCGCGCCTTTGTATCCGGTGCCTCTGTGTCTGGCACCTCTGTGTCCGGCATTTCTTCGTTGCCTTCGTCGCCGAAGCCCTCCCATTCGTCTTCACCTTCATTGTCCACAGCTGCCAGCTTGCGCTCCGCCTCCTCTTCCTTGCGTCTCCCCTCTTCCCTTTCTTTCTCAAGCTGCTCCTCTGACTTTGAGGTCTCGAAGGTCATTTGCCCAGACGTGTCGTCCTTAACAATGTGAACGTCGTCAATCTCCTCCAGCCCATAGAAGCCCTCGAAGTCCTCCAGCCGATCCGGCATAGACACCTCGTTCCATGTCAGCTCATCGAGCTTTATTCGGCGGCGACTCGGCACGGAGGCGGGCGGTCGCGAGGCTTTCTCGAGCTTCTGGCGCTTGTGATCATTGAATGCGGACTTTTGGCCTGTACTTGGGCGCTTCATCGTGTGGTGAAGGGTGTTGTCGCGTTTGTCGACGAGTTCTGCTTCGCGACGGAATTTTTTTGGAAGCTCGCGGTGATCGGCTGGGGAAAGCCCCGCGGTCGGCTAGGCTTGCCGCCTTTACCTAAGCGAGCAGACTTCACGCATTCCAACACCCCCGCCGCGACCAGTCAGAATTGGACAAATCCCGGATTTCGACTTCATTTCCAGTACTGTTCTACCCCTACGCCATGGGTAAATCATCAAAAGATAAACGGGACGCATACTATCGGCTTGCTAAAGAGGAAGGCTGGAGAGCGCGATCAGCATACAAACTACTGCAGCTCGACGAAGAATTTAACCTCTTCGAAGGCGTGACCCGCGTCGTCGATCTCTGCGCTGCGCCCGGGAGCTGGAGCCAAGTGCTATCACGCGTCTTGATCAAGGGCGAGAAGTTCGGTCGAGCAGGGTGGGAAGAGAAGCAGCAAAATACAAGGACATATGTTTTGGGCCCTGACAAGAAAGAGGCAACGACGGACGCGACCGAATCTGAGATCAAGAATGCAAAGCTGCCGAAACCAAGGGAGGGAGTCAGAATCGTTTCGATAGATCTACAGCCTATGAGCCCATTGGAAGGCGTTACCACATTACGCGCCGACATAACACACCCCTCCACAATCCCGCTAATGTTGAAAGCGCTGGATCCGGATTCCTACAACCCAAAAGCCAGCTCCGGCTCACACCCCGTTGATCTGGTCATCTCCGACGGCGCTCCCGATGTTACCGGCCTCCATGATCTCGACATATATGTTCAGAGCCAGCTCCTCTGGGCAGCGCTGAATCTTGCTCTCTGCGTCCTAAAGCCGGGCGGCAAGTTCGTGGCAAAGATCTTCAGAGGCAAAGATGTTGATCTGTTGTTCGCTCAACTCAAGATTGTCTTCGAACGCGTTCGTGTCGCAAAGCCTCGCAGTAGCCGAGCGAGCAGCATTGAAGCTTTCGTGGTCTGCGAAGGCTTCTGTCCACCAGAGGGATTCAAGGCGAGTCTGGACACCCCACTAGGCGCCGGAACACAGCTTTCTACTACGGAGATGTCACCACGGAAAGAGACGAAAATGACTAGAAAAGTCAGGGAGGACGGCGCTATTGAGCTCGATCTAGGGTCCGAAGACGAGGAAGAAAATTGTGTAGAGGAAGGTGGCGCGCGATGGATAGCTCCATTTCTCGCATGTGGTGATCTCTCTGCCTACGATTCAGATGCTACCTACAACCTACCCAAGGACAGGGTCAGTCTGGATCCAGTGCAACCTCCAACGGCGCCACCGTACAAACGAGCGCTGGAGATGAGGAAGCTGGCTGGAGGAGCGTATGGGAAGACGAAGAGTCAGCAAAGCAAACAATAATGGGGGCACGACCATACCAACATCCCTCGTCTTATCATTCACGCAGCATGTGCAATCACATTCCCTTCCTCGTCTTCTCGAGAGTGCATTGGGACGCCCAGTTGCTGACTGAAGGGCCCTTTACCGACAAGACGCATCAATAATTCCCATGAGCTGATCATGTCCAGCCAATGGATATGGCTGCTCTGCAGAATGTGAAATTCGGCCTAACGGAAAAGGATATATGATTTTTCCAGAATAAGACTCAAACGTTTTGTATGGAATATCGTCTCAGCGATTGGCTTGGACGCGCATAACCGTAGTGTGCTGCACGTTGCGGTATAGTTTACGAAAACGCAAGGCACGAGGTCTGCTTAGGGCCGAAATACGACGTTAGTAAACGGTGTCCAGACGGCATCAAGCACCCGTTCCCGTGGAAATGCAGCCGACTGTCTCGCAGATTTGTACCTTCGAAAAGAAGCCTTGCGGGTTTGGTAGGCAACTGAGCCCATAACAACCGCCATGGCCTGTTTTCCTCGTACTCACAGCTTGTTCCGGGTTTAGCAAGACGTTGAAGCTGCGAGAAGGACACGGGCCAACTAGTCGGCACGAAGCTCGAGAATAGCAAGATAAATAAGCAGGGTTGCTACCAATGACCAAGACTCACCCGGATCGCCTAATGTTCCAACCGCGATTGGCTACGTGCGGGATGGTGGCGCAGTCAGCATAGATATAACCAACGTATAACGACTCTATATTTCCATTGCTGCATCGCTCTTCCGTCTCTTCTAACGTGCACTGCCATGCCGAGTAGCTATAGCATTGCTGCTGGCGCAGCCGTTGCCGTATATGCGTTCCTTCAATGGCTTCTCAAGTACACTCAGGACCCTCGCGAGCCGCCACCTCTGGGAACATTGATACCATTCATTAGCCCAATAATTGGCATGATGCGAAAGAAGACAAAGTACTACATCCAGCTAAGGTAAGACCATGGCCCTCACAAATTCGTCAAAGTTACTACGAGAGAGTCTGCAATACTAACATTGAACCCAACAGAGACCAATCTAACCTCCCCATCTGCACCCTGCGAATGCCAGGCTCTAGGATTTACATCGTCAACTCACCCACACTCATCGCCGCAGCCCAACGCCAACACAAAACACTATCGTTTTGGCCAATAATGATGGACGCGTCCATAAAAGTCACGGGCTTCAGCAACACCACGAAGGAAATCTTTGCCTCGGAATCGGCTGGCGGAGAAGGCAGTAAGGGATACGCTATGACTTTCGATGATTACACGCACCCGCCTTTAGCTCCAGGCATGCAACTCGATGCCATGAATCGCGTTATGCTGGGCCTCGTGGCGGGGGTTTTGAAGCGAGTCGGGGAGCAGATGGTTACGAAGGTGAGCCTGTTTGAATGGGTGAAGGAGCAGATTACGATGATTACGACGAGCGCTGCATATGGGCCGACGAATCCGTATAAAGATCCGGAGATTAAGGCCGCCTTCTGGTGGGAGATCCCCCTCTACCATGTGTCCTAGCAGAATTGCTGACGAACTGCAGGACTCTTACAAAAGGCATTTCAAACATGACGTTAGGCCTCCCCGCCACCGCATCCGCCCAAGCCATGACTTTCGGTGCAGTGGCCTTTGAAAAATACTTCGCTCGCCTTGATCATGAGAAGGGCGCAGCACTCATCCAAGCTCGATACAGACACAGCATGGATCACCACATCCCCCTCAACGACATCGCAAGAGCTGAATTCGCAAACGGCATCGCTCTCCTATCCAACACGATCCCGAATACTTTCTGGATGCTGTACCACATCTACTCGGACCCCACCGTTCTCGCAGAAATTCGGAAAGAATTGGCTGGTGTCGTATCGATGACCGACGGTAATACTCGCACTCTCGATGTGTCGAAAGTCAAAACTTCTTGCCCGATATTGCTCTCTGCGTGGAAAGAAGTTCTCCGTCTACACAGCGCCGCAGTAACAGTACGACAAGTCACCCAAGACCACATGTTAAACGGGGAATTCCTCCTCAAAGAAGGCAATACAGTGCTAATGCCGAGTCCCGTACAGCACCACAATGCTGCCATATGGGGCCCTGATCACAACACCTTCAACCACCGCCGTTTCGCAAACTCAAACACCGGATCACGCACCACCCAAGCGGGCTTCCGCGCCTTTGGCGGCGGCACAACGCTCTGTCCCGGTCGCCACTTTGCTACCACCGAGATCCTCGCTTTCACCGCGATTATGCTGTTGCAGTTTGATGTTACGCCAGTATCGGGTAGTTGGAACAATGGGTTGGCCAGTGTGGCGGATATTTGGGAGAGTACGAGCAGGCCTGCAGAGGACTTTGAGGTGGAGATACGCGCGATTGAAAGCAGCGCGTCCGGGAGGGATTGGGCGTTTGTGTTGTCGGATTCGGATGAACCCATTGCGTTGAGTGCGGAAGATATAGCTGTGGATGCGCAGTGAAGAGAGCAAGTGAAGGAGAAACGGGAGATGTGATGATGTGATGATGTGATGATGTGGCGGATTCTAGGGTATTCGAGACGAAGGGCTTTGTGTCACTTGTTCACTGGTGGTAGTGAGTGGAGTGTCTAGACAGGCCGATTGGCGTCGTCACCAACGCTGCAACACATTGTATATAAATCGTCACATGTACTCTTACCTCCTTCTCCACCCACACTCGCCACCAAACAGATTACAACTCTCGACCTGCTCCCTAGCTACCGTTCCTTTTGCCCCGTCTTGTATGCCACCACCTTTTACGAATATCTAAACACTACTACGCTCCGCAGTATGCCGGCACCTCTAGGTGTTTGGGTTCCAGCTATATATCTTAGCGTCGCTTGTGTCGTCTTGCCAGCTTACTGCATCGTAAAGTATCGTGATAGCGGCCCAGAGGCTACAACGTATCGTGCGTTTCAGATGGGAGATTCGCATGGCATGGTCAGGAAGGAGGATAGAAGGGCAGTCACAGGGACAGAGGGAGAGCGGATCTAACAGGAAGAGGACGTAGGAAACGGGTTGAGGTTCCCGCAAAGGTCCTTAACGTCGATCTATTCCAGTAGCGCATCATTCCTAAACCGCGAGATTTTCCCACGCATTTCATCACGAAAGCCCACCTCATCAACATCTTTATCACCCCAAAACTCCCGCAAAACGCTTTCAAAACCACACTACCACGTCAGTACCCTCCTCTTCACCCCACGCTACTCTCCATTCCTCCCTCGATAAACCTCCAAATACTTCATCCTCTCCGTCATCCCACCCCACCCATCACACGTGTGTTTCCGCTGCAGCCTTGCCATAGCCCTCCCATCCCCACTCTCCACATCTTCATCATCCTCCTTACTCCACACCCCCCTCACATCAGGCAACGGCTTCCCCTTCTCCCACGCAGCCAGCACATCCTCGGCAAGTTCAGGCCGGAATCGTGTATGCTTCAGTGCGGCGCTGATAAAATCGTCTGTGTAGCCTGCGGCGTGCTGTTCGGCGTAGAACTGGTCGAATTCGTCGTCTTGGAGGGGTGGATCGGGGTCGAGCTCGTCGGAGGATTTCGGGGAGGAGGGGGGAGGAGAGGAGTGTAGCGTATGTGGAAGGGTGAGGGGTGCGAGGGAGTGGAGGGGGACTGAGTTTTCTTCGGCAGTGGTGAGAGAGCGCCGGAACTCTTGAAGAGAGTGCGTTGTTGAGGCTTCAGATTCAGGTTCGCGAGAGGGGGAGTGGGGTTCGAATATGGGACTTTCGGCTGGGAGCTCGTCCTCTTGCTGACCTTCGTCGTCGTCGTCCTCTTCTTCTTCTTCATCTTCTTCTATTATTTGGGAGAACCCCCGCGGTAGAGGTAGTGCTTCCAACGCGAAGCCTTGTGAGGGTGATGACAGGATGGCCTGGGTGTCGAAAACGGGAGCTTTGTGACGTCGAGCTCGTGGTGTCGGTGTGTTGGAGGGGTAGTCGCTAGAACCTAGTTCGAGATCTTTCGGTCGTATAGCTTCAAGAGCATCAAAATCAGATTCGGAGTCCTCGAATTTCGCATTGTTGATGGCTTGAAGTTGGGGAGCATCCGCCATGTCTCCGTCTTGCGGAAGCTCTGATTCAGAGGTTGAGCTTGCATCTGATGAAATTTCGAGTGGTTGCAGTTGCGATGCACCAACAAGCACCTCCTCAATACTTTCCTGAGGCTTGGGAGACGCGCTTCTGCTCTTCCGCCTCTTTGCTGGACGAGGCGTCTCAACGTGCTCTTCTGCCAGCTCTGCATAGTTTCCTTCATGTATTCGCTTCAAAGCCTTTTCGTACGCCTCAGCAATGTACTTCGGAGTTTCATGAACAGCGGTCGATGATGACAAGCATACCTGGGGCGACTCTCGTGTCGTCTCGCCTTCGTTCCTGGAGTCTTCGGCAGCTTCCAGTGCGAAGTACGGGGCCTTCTCTTCAGCCGAAAGCTTGTCCCATTGTGCCATAAGCACTGTGTGTAATTCAGCTGCGGTTGCATGTCAATTCGGTACGGATGTGAAAGGAGAGATCTCGTACTATAATTGAGGCCAGGCTTTTCATTCCAGACCGACCACTTTTTCTCCCGGGCATACTGAAAGTATGCAGACGGAGACTTGCCCTTGCGGCGATGTTCAAGAAAGTGATCGAAGCGCGCATCCTCAGATGTGGACCGTATTTTCTTGTACTCTGCACCCTTGTCCCTAGGGGGAGCCGAGGCTGCTGCGAGTTCGCTTGTCTCCTCTACATCCTCAGGTTCCTGTGTTGCCTGGCTCGCTTTCTGGCTGGCAGTCTCTTGCTGTTTGATCTCGAACTCCTTTTTGACCTTCTCGCGCTTCCAGACGGGATCTCGTTCCCACTGCGGCATCACCACCTTCTCGAAGTACTGTTTCCACTGGTCTGCTGTCTGCGTCCGCCCTTCCGCCCAGCTTTTCCACGCTTCTGCATACCTATCACGCGAGCAGCTCTTGATTTCGGCTACGTTGGCGTACAGCTGTTCCCAATCGTCCTTGTCAAACAGCCTATCGAAATCGTCGACGGTGTAGTCTGTGTTCCGAGCCCGTCCTGACTCGCCAAACCTATTCGACGACGCGTCCTCCTTCTTCGGCACGTCTCCTTTCTCTTTCTTCACTGTAGTCGCAGGTACCGGTCTGACGGGTTCGTCTGACGGAGGCGACGGTGGGGCATTATCTGGTATGTTGAACGCAGACGGCGGTCTGTCGCGCAGCTGCTTCAGATAGCGATCGCGCCACGACTGCCATGTATGTCGTGGGTGCTTTTCCGTCAGCATACCGCTCTACGAGAACGCAGGTGCCTTGCCTACCTTTGCTTCGAGCTGCTTGTATATCTCGTTCCCGCTCGCCAGACCTCCTTGGGCTTCGCAGTCGCGCACCCATTTGTACAGTATTATGTCCTCTTCCACTGTATACGCTGCTCTGCCGCCCTTCGTAGGCCTGGCCGCTGAGCCCGCAGCACGCGCCGTTCCAACCGGTGGTCCCGCTAGGTGGTTCTCTGGGTCCTGTATCTCCCCCTTCTTCAACGACTCTCCGATGAATCTGTACGAAATACTGCCCGGCGGGCAATCGCGTCGAAAGTGGTCGGCGATCATATAGTCGGCGTGTTTCTCCAGCATCACCACCTCGCCGCCATTGTTTTTGATGTCTTCAAGAAACGTCTTGCGCATAGGGACGCGCTGCGCGACCCAGAATTTCTTGCCGGCGAATAACCCGCCCTGGACATTCGCGTCTTCGGCGACGTTTTCGAAGACGGTCGGGGCGGCCATTGCGGTTGCGGTGCGGGATTGTTGTGGATCGGGTCGAGTGCGGAGCAGCAGTCGACGCGCCGCGCCTTGACACGCGCTCACGCGGGGTGCCTTGGCGGCGGATTCCCGAGTCACTCTCCAGACGAAACGGAGATTCACGACACATCGATCGCTACAATGCCACGATAGTTGTCCGAACACTAGATTTCCCCCAGAGAGTATCCCGCCATGCTCACGCCTTGAGGCACATTCACCATGGCTTTCGCTCGCGCAATCGCTATATTCACCATCACGGTGTCGCTGCTCACCTTCGTCGCCTTTTTCGGACGGCTGCCAGCTTTCAGGTAATACCAAACCTTACACTAAATGCTCCTTGCTAACGTTCCCGCAGAAACACACCCATAGGCTTCCTTCACCGCCTCCTCGTCCTACACATCCCCTCCGCCCTCCGCACCCTCGACGTAAAGCTCACCAATGGGCGCATCACCAACGGCGCCGCCCGCCTAGGCCACTACCTCATGAACGACAAACACCCCGTAGTAATGATCTTCTTTCTCGGCCTCGTCACAGCATCGGCCGGCCTCTTCATACCCACCATATGGCACGTCCTTCCGACACGTCACAAGCTCCTCATCCCGCTCATAGTCCCGCTCCCCTACCTCTTTACCTACCTATGCGCAAAGCGAAACAACGAGCTCACGATTAACGAGCTCAACCATGCCGCACAAATGCGACACTACCCCTACGATAGAGTTCTCTTCTTCCCGGGCCTCTGCTGTTCAACATGCCGCGTGCTCAAACCCGCCCGCAGTAAACACTGCAGTATATGCAAGACCTGCGTCTCACGGATGGACCACCACTGCGTCTGGGTGAACAATTGCCTCGGTCGCGGAAACTACAAATACTTCCTCGCACTCCTCTTCTTCACAAGCGTCTTGATCGCATATGGAGCCTACCTCGCTTACATCGCACTCACGCCCATGGTAGAACTAAACTACAAAAAGTACGAGGGCTGGTATCGATACAAGCCAGGCCCAGGCGCGGATCCTACAAGCTGGGGCATGTACCTGGACATGAAGCTGCACTACTTCCTTACCTACCTCAGCATATACATTGAAGAAGGTGGCGTCAGCGCCGCCGGAGTCGGCCTCCTCGCACTCCTCACATGGCCGCTTCCTCTCGGCCTGCTGATTTACCAACTCTATCTCGTCTACGCGGGTATGACTACCAACGAGAGCGCCAAATGGGCAGATTGGCGCGACGATATGGCTGATGGTGTTGTATTCCTCGGCAAACGGAGGGAAGAAACGATGCGAGACTATTCTCCCAAAGTCTCGCGATTGAATGCTTCTAATCGTTCATCATCATCGGGTACACCCATTCTCACGCCGTTGGAAACCCCACCCGAAGACGAAGAACCACCCACCACCTGGCCGCTGGAAAGCAGACACATACTCTTGCGCACCACTAATGGGCAGCCACCTGCAAGCCTGCCGCCTCGCATCAGGTCTGTTGCGGATAAAGAGAGCTTTGAGCGGGTATGGGATCTAGCGGCTGTGGAAAATGTGTATGATTTGGGATTTTGGGAAAACCTTATAGATATACTCAAGAACTAGACCTCTATTCAGATAACCTCACACCCAGCTTGACCTCATATGCAGTAAATTCACCGCTGAAAACCCTCGGCCAAAACCTAGCGTTCCCCACAGGTTCCAAGACCCAACGTTGCCAACACCCTTTCTTTGTTCTTCGTAGGTGTCGTTCGACGTCCGAAAACCGGTTCGCTTGTCGACGCTCCCTAACCCGGTCGCGATGACATCACCGCCTCGCCCTTGCTCAACACCATACGTAAATACAGTGAGCGAAGTACCTCACAACTCAATTGGCGTCGAGCAACTTTGTAGTAAACCCTCCAAACCCTACGTCTCCATCACTTTCTTCGCAAAAGAAAAAGTCGGAGCAAAGAGAATCAGCAACCATGACCCAAGCCATCAGCAAGCAAGGATCCCAACAGCAGCAGCAGCAAGTGCAGCAGCAGCACCAACACGCACGCGACACGCAAACGGAGGAACACCACAAGTCTGCTAATGCATCTGTAAATACCCCTTTACTTCATCTGACCCCCGGCCTCAAACCACCTCCTAAGAACAGTGCCTACTTCAGCGCCCACATTCCAAGCCTTCTATACGAGAAGGAACACAAGGGAGATACGGATGCTAACACGCCCACTTGGGCCATCAGGCTGGATTGAACCTCAACCTAGGCGGCGCCCTCTCTGGGGCCTTCTCTTCGAAAAGCAAGAAAACAACACAAGCAAATCCAGACGGCTCGGTTACTTCTACTGAGGATAAACATGACAAAGGTAGCCACCATTACATTCCCTCCCCTCCATAACCCCGTCCCTTCCCATCTTTTTCCCTCCTCCTCCTCCTCCTCCTCCTACCCCTTTGCCCCCTCCAGTACCCTCCACGCTCCCCAGTCAGCCCAACTGTATAGGAAGTGACTCTAAGGCCAACGTAGGCGCCGCCAACGCCGCCGCCCAAGGCGACGGCTCTGCCTATGCCGCAGCAAATACACAAGAGACTGCGCGCAAGCAAAATAGCCGCGAGATAGGGCAGGACGCGAAGCAGGCGAAACAAGTTCAGGAAAGAAAAGTGGATCATTTGGGAATTGAGAATTAAGAGGGAAGGTTGTTGCGGTAGATGTTTTATAACTATCGTTTGTTATGTGAGAGTTTGCTTTTAAGCTACGATGGGATGGATTAAAGGACGGTGGTGGTTGTGGAGATGTAAAAGTGTAGTAATGAAGATGATGATGATAATGATACTCTAATATGTCACTGTGTTGATACGAGCTTGTTCGGCGCTGACGTGTGAAGACGCTGTTGTGCCCAATGAGCAAAGTCACGCCCAATATCTCCCATGCATGCACCCAACTGCCCAGAACCATTCTCCCTTTAGATAATCTTAACCCCCCATAAAACGCCAAACTCCCAAGTGCTGATTCCACTATACAAAAAGCAAGCCTACGAGGGCGGCAAACACACCCCTAACCCCGCAACTCCTCTAACAGCAGCAACAACATGCCACGGCACTGTGCCATGTCTACTCCCCCTCATCCCCCTCAATCTCGCCAAAAGCCCCAACCCCCTAAACTGCCCCAAAACCTCCTTGAGCAAGTTCTCCGCCGCAGTACGCGTCTGCAACGTCGGCGTCCACGTCAAACTACTATAGCTCCTCTCTTGTGGACTGGGGCTAGCAGGCACGCCAGCGCCACCAGGCGATATACCCTCGGTGCTAGCGGCGGATGGCGGAAAGGGCGAGGTTGCGGCTCGTGTTGGGTTTACTGCGCCCATCCATAAAATGTTGACGGCGACGACTATGGGACCGCGTTCGGGGTCCGATGTGTTCGGAGAAGAGAGTGAAGCAGTGGTCAGACCGCGTTTGACTAGGAGGCCTGAGATGAGAGCCGGTCGGAACTCGTTAGTGGAGTTGGAGTTGTGGAGACGATGGGCAAGAATGATGCCCCATGATTCGTCAGTAGCATCCACGAGGCGGGCGTCCGGGTCCGCGGTGGGATCAGAAGTGCCATCCGCCGATGGTGTTGCGGCTGGTGTAAGACCATGCTCTGGGGATATGCCGGCTTGAGGGGTTGTGCCAGGTGTATTGGCCGAAGGGTGACCGGTAGTCGCCGGGTTCGAGGTATTTGTGGAAGGCATCGTGGGCGTAAGTTTGAGGTGCGGGTTAGTGTCAACCGCAAGGAGCGTGATAAATAGGTTCAACTGCGTGGGACAAGAAACCAAAAAGATCCAAGCTTCCCTCTCCTCCTTGTTCATCACCCCCGATCTGGCGATGCAGACGCGCCATGTGACTCTTCTCGCTTGCATAATCTCGATCGTAGTCTGCCAAATCTCTTTCGCTACTTCTCCAAACATGCGTGTGCCAAGGTGGTATGAGACGACCGCTTGGGACTTTCCGCATATGTCCGTCCAAGCTGCCGTCACCCAAGTGCCATCGAGACTGATTGCGTAGCCGAGGTGGATGTATGAGTTCTCATGGAGCAGATCTTGCGGAGGTTCAGAATTTAATTTGAATGGAACTGATCGAGGGAGGGGCTCCTCTAGCTGAAAGGATGGCGCAGTGTATATGCTGAGCGGCGTCTTGTCCTCGCTCGGTGCGCTTGGTGGACAGCGGTCGTAGACCTCTCGTGCAAAGCTGGTATAAGTACTGGCGTCCAAGATGACCGGTACTTCGAATGAAGCGACATACTTCATGGGTACAATCTGCAGGATGAGGTCAGGCTTCTGTATCTGATCTTGGCGTCCTTGTGGTCCTTGGCCGTATGCCTGAAAGAGAGTCCAAAACGCGGAACATAGCTCCCAGATAGCCGCCGTTTTCTCGAATGGGTCGATCATGTAGATGACGAACGCATCAACCCTTGTGTCGTCCTTGTCCCGCATCTGCGCGTGCTTCATTGCCAGCAACTTGCCGAGCTGACTGCAAGCGTCCCGAAGCGCCTTGAATGCAGCCCGTGTGGATGTCGGTGTGGGTATACTATAGGGCACAAGACCGCCCCCGTGCCCCTGTACTGGCTCAACTCGAGCATGGTTCCCAAGTCTACAGTTCTCGTACGCTAGTTGTATGTTGACCATGAGGTTTTCCACGCATGGCCGGATAGACGCGCTGTGTGGGTAGATGCAGAATGCTACAACATTCTTAGCTGGGTTACAGGGTGCGAGGCCCAATGGCTCCCAGAATGGTAATGCTGGGGGTAGTAAGTCCCACTGCACATCTACTCGCCGAACTCGGATGTACGGCGGATTGATTTGGTGCATTTGGTGTCCCAGAGCCGGGAGTGCCTCGTTGGGCTTGCGCGGCGGTGGCCTCTGTTGTCCTTTCGTTTGCGCAGCTGTGTCAGGAAATGTATCGTGGATTGCTGCTAGAGTAGCTACACTGCAATCAGCTGCCTTCGGGAAAATAGTCCTGATCGCAGTGTGCCACTTGTGCTCAGACGGTATTCGACTGAGGATGATCTCACTGCCAAACGGGAAGTCTTCATGCAACAGATCCGAAGTGGCAGAAACGATCTGGTCGGTGACTATTTGAGCAACAGCGATGTTGTCCTTGTCGCTCGCGGACCTATTATCCATTGGCTCTAAGGAGAGATCCGGTTGCGAGGTTGGCGTGTCCGGTATAGATGGAAAGACCGGCGAGAAGACAGGATTACTATAGCGCGCACTGGTTGAAGGTATTTCCGCCGGCGCAGGGGTATTGATTAGCGCCCAATCGGAAGGAGTAGGCTCCAAAGAAGATAGAACGGCAGCATCAGTTTGCAGACTTGCCGCATCAGGGAAGTCACCGCCGAATGAGTCTGCAAACGAGGTCGCCGACAGTGGCGTAGCGTTACCGTCCGTGGGTAGCTTACGCTTCAGGGGTATGATCAACCCAGTCGGAAACACGATGGGTACGGGTGAGACAGGGTCGTCTACATCATCTTCAACCTCAGAAGAAGAATCGCTTGCGGTGTCGGACGAATCGCTTTCGGCACCTGCAAGGGACGCCACTTCGGGGATGCCACTGGAAGAAGCAACACCAATTGCGTAGCGTAGTTTGGTCAATAGCGGAAGATTCCGCAAGCTTTTTGGACGTCGCGAAGCACCCTTATCCTCTGCCTTCGCTGCTTCTACCTCGGGGAAGCTGAACCGTCCCTCTTGATATTTTGCATCTGATAGACTCATCTTCCGGTTAAAGTTGAGTGGATCGAAAGCACTGTCTCGATGAGCACGGTTGTGCTTTGGAGAAGGTAACAGTACTTTTTCGATAAAGATGGGGCTGAGCGGAGGAGTAGGCTCCTTCAGTGCTGGCGAAGTAAAGCGGGTGAGGCTGTCCACTAAAGGGCTAGACTCTGACGCTGCCTCAGGTGGTCCAGTGGCTTTTGGCGCGGTAACTGGCTCCTCTGTTTTCGTTATTTGGATTTCCTCGACTGTCTCGCCGGAAGCCGTTGCCAAGGTGTTTTCCAACACAGTCACCTGGTCGGGTGGCTCTTCCTTGGTCTTTGATGTGGACACAAGACTTTCAATTTTTCCAGTTCCGGCTTTGGACGATGGCTTCGCGTCCTCGAGACTTGGGGCGTTCATGTCCTCATCTTCACCATCCGGGCCATCGAAGAAGTTGAAATCGTCCTCGGTAATCCCATTACCCTCGTATTGGTCCTCATCCATGTCTTCAAACAGGTCGTCGTTGTCGCCGTCTGCGTTGTACTGTTCGAGGGTAAGAGGGAGCTCCGGGGAAGTAGGTGGTTGTTGATGTTGTGTGTCTTGCGGTGCGGAAATGTTGATGGCGGGATTGGTACCGCCTGGGGCTAGGATGATATTAGTAGCCACACCAGATACACTTGGGGTGTCGCCACTAGAAAATGCAGTGCCAGGTAGGATCCCGTCTGGAGGTGTTGGATACACACCGCTCACGGCTTGGAGGTCACCATAAGTGCCAGGGCGAACGTTTAGTGGCGACGAAGGAAAGAGACCATGGTTCTCTTCCTTGATCCGAGCAGCATCTTCTTCGGCCTTTTTCGCTCTGCGCCGAGCTTCTGTGAGCTTGTCTCGTTCCAGTTTTCCAAGGAACCATTGCTGTGCAGCTTCTACCGGATCTTTGAAGCCTGTTGATATCGCTGTTTCGAACCACTCCAGCGCTTTATCTCCGTGGCCAAACGCGGGCTCGGTGGCTAGTCGTGTTGTTCGCTCAGGTAGGTGCCTGTAATAAAAGCAGAGTGCACGCGGCCATAGAAGCTCGCCGGAAGATGAAAAGGGTGCCGGGCTGGGTAGTGTGGCCTGACTCCCGGGAGATGTGCGGATACGGACCCAGGAACTCCTCTTCTCGAGACCGGAAAGCGCGTATCCTTTTCTACCCAACCAGCGTTCCACGGTGGACTTCCATCTTTCCAGCAGTTGCTCGAGCGGGGCGATTCTTGGCTTTTTCCGTTGCAGCCTCTGGCTCACATCCTCCGTGGCGGCATCATTGTGGTCGTCGAAGCTAGCAATTTGGACGAGGTTTCCACTAGGGGCAACGCGCACGCACTTGCCGACAAGAGATCTCTGCTCATCATCTGTAGCGACCTCGTCTAAGCAGCGAATATCAAGCTTGACAAGGGTGTAGATTGTTACAACCAGCGTGCCTGAGCTGACCCAAAAGACATCCACGTTGGTGAGCGAATAAGGGATGTCCGGAGTCTTGGGTTCGCCCACATGGTGGTCATGTTGAACAAGCGGCTTGGAAACAAAGGTGCGGTAGTTCAAGGCGACTGCTGCGTGATCTCTCACAAGATAGTAGGATATTAACGCAACCACAGAAGAGGTGAACAGTTCATAGATAGTGAAGCTATCGAACTGTTGCTGCTGATCCGAGGTGGCGCCAAGTTGAGATGTCCCCGACATACGAGTTGCACCCCCTTGAGTCCCTTTGGGAAGCCCTTGTGTGAGAGGAGAACTTGTGGAGCCAGCAGCAGCGGCATTGGAACCTCGCATGGGCGGGCGTGCCAGCTCTGAGGCCTTCATAACACCATTTTGTTCACCTAAAGAGCTTCAGCATGCGCTTATTTGAGGGAAGATTATGGAGACCGTACGGTGAAAGCGGAAGCCTTCAAGTGTCGGCAATTCTAGGGGTGGCTGATTCGCTGGATCGACGGTTGTAGCTCGGAAGAGCCACAGCCACGGCCGCGATGCATCCGAAAGGACCAAATGTCGTTCTCGTCGCAGCTCCGCCTCTGCATCGCGTAAATCGTCGGAGGGGTTCCAATCGTAGGCTCGTGGGGTGTGCAGGGAATCGCGTGCGACCGAAAGGGCCTGAAATGCGACGGCTTCGAAGTCACCCTGCCAGATGTCAACATAGGAGCTCGTGCAGCGCGGTGATACGTACGATAGCTTGCGCATTCGTTTGACATGATTTGAGAAATTCCATTAGAGAGGCGACTCCCTCCTACGGAACGCTCAGGTGGTATTGCTGTCGTATGTGCGCTCCCAGGACGGCGCTGTGTATCTTCATCAACTCAGCTCTGGCCGGGTCCACGCGACAGCGACGTTATTGGACTGGCAGCGACCTCGACGACGGAGACGGCGACAAAGACAAAGACAGCGACACGGCGGTTATGCAGATGACATGGCACGCTCGAGTGCGCGAATGGACCATGTTGGGCCCAGCGGAGGAGGCCGGCAGATGCGCCGTGGTGATTCGGTGGACCCACGCCCAGTGTCGGCAAAGAGGAGACGTAGTTGACAGTCTTTATTGGCAGGAAGAGGGATGCTTCCTTCCACGTAGCCAAGAAGTAAATGTGTGTGGGCGGACAGGGGTGGTTGGATCCCCACGCGTGAGGTCTGGGGTCACTCAGGGTCGTGATAGATGATGGATGGCGCGGAAGAGGCAGTAGCGCTGCTCCGGGCATGCCAACACGCGGGAGCGACTGTCATACTGGGTCCGTGCGGCCATCTGATCCCTGCAGCCTGCAACTTTTTGACATGGAGCGGAGAACTTTCTCTACGTCCCAACTTTCACTACCACGCGCCGCAGACGGTTTCTACGAACAACCGGCCGGTCACAGGCAGAGTCTCTACTTGGCCACTCCCCACACGCCAAATAAAGCACCAACCCTTCCTGGATTTCTCATATCCTCGCCCCGTTGCCCGCACATGTCCCCGCCGCCATGAAAATCTCCAACGACTCTACCGTGCCGGTGTACACCATATCCGGAGCAGAGGCACGACCACTGCCGGAATGGCTCATAAGAAAGCGCAAGAGGAGTCTGAAGCAGGATCCGGAATTTGCGAACCGCGTGGAGCTGCTGCAGGACTTTGAGTTTGAAGAGGCCAGCCAGTGTGTGCGCGTCAGTGAAGATGGTGAATGGGTGAGTAGAGAAACGATGAACATCTTGGGCTGCTTCTAATTCTCGCAGGCCATGTCCACCGGCACCTACAAACCGCAGATCCACGTGCACCACCTTCCGCAACTGTCCCTCTCCTTCGAGCGCCACACCAACTGCCTAAACGAGACCTTCCGCCTACTTTCCTCCGACTACACAAAGTCAATACACCTCCAGACTGATCGTTTTGTCGAGCTACACACAGGTGGTGGACTACACTATCGAACCCGCATACCTCGCTTTGGACGAGATCTGGTCTACGACAAGCATTCGGCGGAAGCGCTTGTACCCTCGGTCGGCGTCAATGGCGAAGGAAATGGCGAGGTCTTTAGACTTAACCTCGAGGTGGGCCGGTTCATGAAGAGCTACGAGATAGATGTTGGCGGAGACGATGTCACAACAGCCGGTGCGGGATCGTTGCAAGGCGGCATCAATGCCGGCAGTGTGAACACAGGCGCAATAGCAGAGGAGAGCCACAATTTGCTAGCCTTCGGCACATCGCTAGGCACAGTCGAGTTCTGGGATCCCCGATCGAGAAACCGCACGGGTATCCTCTCCGCGCCCAACGATGCCTTCGAGGGCCGCTCTGAAATCACCGCCCTACAATTCCATCGCTCTGGCCTCGAGCTCGCGACCGGAAACTCGAATGGTCTAGTCCACCTATACGATCTGCGATCACCGGTACCCCTCCTAAAGAAAGATCAAGGCTATAATTTCCCGATAAAGAACATCATCTACCTCAACTCCTCCACCTCCTCTCGCGCGCAAAACTCCGAACCCAAGATCCTCACAGCCGACAAGCGCATCATCAAAATATGGGACGCGCGGAACGGCGCACACTGGACGTCCGTCGAACCCGCCGTAGACCTAAACCACGTCGAATGGTGCAAGGACAGCGGCATGCTTCTCACCGCCAACGAAGGAAAACAACAACATTCCTTCTTCATCCCCCAACTAGGCCCCGCGCCAAAATGGTGCGCCTTCCTCGACAACATCGTCGAAGAAATGGCCGAAGACCCCAACGATCCGAATTCCTACAACAAGTCGACCGCTGGCGAAGTCTACGATAACTTCAAGTTTCTCACGCTGCCGCAACTGCGCCAACTCAGTCTCGAGCATCTTATTGGTAGTACTAGTCTGCTGCGTCCGTATATGCACGGATACTTTGTGGCGCAGAAACTGTATGAAGAGGCGAGGTTGATATCGAACCCAGATCTGTGGCAAGAACAACGGCAGAAGAGTATTCAAGAGAAGATCTCCAAGGAGCGCGAATCGCGCATCCGCGGGAACAAGAAAGCCTCCGTCAAAGTCAACCGGAAGCTCGCGGAGAAGATCCTCGAGCGAGAGGACAAGGCAGAGCGGAGGCGGGCCAAGCGCGTGCTCGAGAAGGGCGGGGACGACGACATGCTGGATACGGAGCCTGCACCGGCTGTTGGCGAGCCCGAGGAGTCTGTCGTCCAAACAAAGCCTGCTGCAGGTGTGCTCAACGACCCGCGTTTCTCGCGACTCTTCCAGGACGAAGACTTCGAAGTCGACGAGGAAAGTCACGAGTTCCAGGCCATCAACCCAAGCACAAGATTACCAAAGGGTCTCACAGCCGTGGAGCAGGAAGAACTCGATTCCCAGAAAGGCTCGGACTCCTCCTCTGGTTCCGACTCGGAAACAGAAGGAGCGCGTCCGTCACGCAGACAAGCTCCAGCAGAGAAGGACAAGGAAAGTGGTCGCGTGTCCTCCTTCTCCTACAAGAAGGCAGGTCACAATAAGATCAAGGGCCCGCAGATGGTCGTGTCCTCGTCGACGAACAGGAAAGCGGGGCCGAGTCGGGACAAGACGTTTGGCTCGCGCGTGTCGAAGCTCAAGGACAGGCGGGCGCCGGGCAGTGGGGGCACGACGACGGTGGTCGGCGAGCGGGAAATCAGCTTCATGCCTGAGAAGAAGTCGAAGAAGAGGGTTGACGATTCGCAAGGGCAAGGGCAGAGGCATGATCGGAAGCAGGATCGCAGGAGTGCTAGCGGGAATGTGTTTAGGGGTATGTAGGCTCTGCATGAGCGCGTGTGCGTGTAGAGGTTCGATGAATGATACCCTGTTCATTATTATAGTACCGAGGGTCCCGCATTCGCGCGCAGCATTCCAGTGAAATCGTGGTCTATTGCATCTGATAGTATCGAAAGTGCAGGGCGAAAAAGGACGCCCTGCACAGAAACCGGATAGATAGCTAAAAACTCCCTACCACATCCAAAGCGAGCCCCAGCCACCAGCCCCAGAAGGCCGCTGCCGAAGCCATCGCCAGAAGAAGAAGAAGAGTGGTCCACTGAGCGTGGAAACCACATGCAAAACACCCACTTCCATCCCCTCTCGGAAGCCTACATTGAAATGGCAGCCCAGTCGACGCGCTTCCAAGGCCGTAAAGTGTTCTATCCCCGACTCCTGCCCGGTCGCTGCATGCCCATTATATATATATCACATTGAACCCTCTCCAGAAGTTGCACAGGAGCGTTTAAGCCAGGAACTTGTAAGCACCGAAGGCGAGCACACCGCCAACGAGGACAGCGGCGTAGAGCCCGATGCCGGCCGTGGCGCCGTCCGAGGTGGTCGCCGTTGCGCTGGAGGATGCGGAGACTTTGGGCTTGGGGTCACCCTCCTATTCTCTCGTTAGCACACGTCTTTCTCGCAAGTTCCGCCTCGTGCTCAAAAGTATAGGCGGTAGCGTGCGGTGTCGATGTTGCTGTAGCGGAACCATTCCGAGACCTGCAACGCTATCCGGAGATCCGGGGGAAATTCGGAAAAGGCGGGTGTGTGCGGCCTCGCGGCGTCGAGAGCGGGAATGGTAGAAGGATGATTCGGCCGAGAGGGAAATTGTATGGAGATGAACGTACCACACGCTTCAAGTTGCCCACCAGCATGCCGTCCAGAATCTCGCGCGCCTCGTCGCTGTGTCCTACGTCCTCGAACGCCTCCGTTGAGTCCTGGCCGCCGACATCGAGAAGGACTTCCTCGCCACCACTGTTCACACGTCAGCCTTATATCCCATGAAATCCCTCTCATCCCCTCCAACCTGCAAACGCGAATTTTGAAATGCCCCTCCATCGCAGACCTCGGGAGGTCCAGAGCGGGCCCCACAAAAAAGGACATAAGAAGTGGCAAACATACGGGTGCTCATCAACGAAGCTCGACGCATTGTACACCTTGTCGTGCACGACAATGTACAAGTCCTTCTTGGTGTTGTGCTCCGAGACTTCAGAGTAGGTGAATTCCTTGTCGGCCATCTTGATCTTCGCGCGTGCACTTCCAGTCGTCGTAAAGTCCTTTCCGAAGAGGCAGCCGGAACGCCGAAAAGCTGAATAAAAGGCGCGGGTGTAGGGGAGGGAGTTCGATGCGGCGGTGTGAGAGTGGTTGTAGAAATGTGCAGGATAAGAATCTCAGGGCCAGCGCTCTGCCTCCGGCACCGGTTGATCTAATCTCCTTGTCCCGATTGGCCCGTGGTACGCTCACCCCCAACTCACCGCTACCGAGCCTGCCCGATTGGGAAAGGAGACCCTGGGAGCTGCCGCCCCGCCGCAGTGGGTGGCGGGGCTGTTGAGCTGTGCTGAGCAGTGAATTCCGCGCTGCGAGAGGGCGTGATAAAATATTTCTACGTATTCTTTGGTCTTTTGGTCTTTTGCTTGCGACTGGGTTGGCTTCTGCATAGTGATCTTAAACTGATGAGTGCGGTTGCTCATCGTTTGCATTCTTTCCGATATCTAGGTTGCTACTCGATAGGCGGATATCATCATCCATGGTGGAGAGCGATGTTGCTACACCGCACACGTTCCTTCTTGAGACAAAGATATTACAGTTCATCATTGATGGCTTATCTCGAGTGTTCCGTGTCCCTAGACACATGCCTTTCCAATCCCAATTTCTCATCCCCATCTCCATCTTCACCAGTTCAACCCATATCCATGCATGTAACAATCCAGCAAATCAAAGCATCCAGCAGTAATGAATTCATGGTATCTTCCATCTCATGTGTCCAGTCTCATGTCCCATATCCTCTGTCCATTCTCGCGTCCGTGGTATAACAAGCAAACTACGCGGTTTTCCCATGCAATACCAAACATCGCTCACCGACCCATAGCTTTAGTAAATATTTCCATTACCGGTAATATCCCTCGTCTCCCCCAGCACCGCCAACTGGTGCGCTCGGCGCCTGTCCACCAGGCCGATAAGGCAGGTACCCTTGTGTTGCCTGTGGCGGCGGACTAGTCGACGCTCCCGGTGGTGCTGGCGGTGCGTGATTGGGCTGTTGCGGAGGATACCCGTAGCCTGCCTGCTGAGGCGGCGGTTGTGCATACGCATCGGACGGAGACTGTGCTTGTTGGTAGGGCCCAGAGCCTGGTTCGTAGGGGTTCGGAGGACCTGGCGGGGGTGCACTGGGAGGCGCACTAGCCTGTGGTGGATAGCCACTGGGGGCTTGCGCTTGCGGCGGGAGATGCTGAGCTTGCGAAGGGGGGTAATCATAGCCTTGGGGGGCGGAGGGGGCACCTTGAGGTTGGGATGGGGCAACGAAGGGTTGGCGGTTGTCAACGGGGGAGTCGAAGTGGCCGGTCGCCAGTTCTTGTGGTGCGAAGCTTTGCGGACGTGCGGCCGGCGTCCTGCCATGCGGCTGCGTATACGGATCGGCAGATTGTGATGGTGTAGGGGCCTGTTGTGGAGGGCGCTGTTGGCCAGGTGGTACCATGAAGAAAGCTGGGTTTGCGCCCGCGGGAGGGTATTGCGAGGGCGGAGGCTGTGATGCTGCGGGAGGGGCACCGCCATAGTTGAAGCGAGCTGCCTCCTGCTGCTGGGGTGGCGGGGAAGAGGGCGGGTAACCCCCGTATGCGCTTGGTGGTGGGGGGTTGTATGCAGGGTATGGTCGGCCGCCATACGGTTGCTGAGGCTGAGACATTGAAGCTTCGAGCAGAGATTCGTAATCTCGCCGTGCCTTGATGAACTTCTCGTTTAGCTGTGTGAAGTCGTCTAAAAGCCGTTAGCAACAACTCGCTCGTATAGTTAAAGACTGACTTACCCTTTTTCTGCGAGTATTTCCCAATGAGCTCAATCAGCTTCGGCCGGATCGCGAGCGTCGAATGGTACAGTTCGGTAATCTCCTCGTTGTCTCTAGCATCGCCGCCCCCTTGTGAGCTCGTGCTCAGCAGTGCAAGCAGTTTCTCCACATTCCTGATCTGGGCGAACACCTCCGCCTCCATATGCGCTTCTCGCTCAAGCTCTTCTATGGTTGGGTCCTGCAGCTTTTCCACATAGTTGAGTGGAAAGATGCCCGTCTGACCCCGAAGTGAGCCCTTCCACCAATCCTTGTAGACCGACTCAAGCACGGCAATAACATCGCCTTTTCGAAACTGTAATTCTCCGGGCTCGGACGGTTGGAAATCGAATAGCGCTCGAACTCGCGAGACAGTCGCGGCGGTCGTGCCCGAGGGAACTGGCTGAGCTGGTTGCGCGGGTTGCGCGGACTGCGATGAAGCCGCGCCTGCGTCTTTTGGAGCATTTTGTTTGGCAGCAGTCGGTGTTGCACCCTTTGATTCTTTGATGGACATGGCAAGGGCTATTTGTAGTTCCTCTTCCTCCTTTTGGCGGTCGACGTCGGTGATTTGCGTCTTTTGGGGCTTCGAGGGAGGTCGTAGGTTTGGGTCTAAAGCTGCTCAGCATGGCATGCGATACCACTCGTGGTGTACTTACTCTGGCTCTTGAGCCTCTCAAAAGCTCCCTGCATGATGCCGAGATCTGGGTCACTCGCGAACATTTGCGCCCACTCCGCCATGCGCTCCAGTATCTTGGCCTTCACCTGCTGGTGCGTGTTGCGGTCTCCGGCCAGTCGCAGCAGCGCATCCGTAAAGCTCCGAGAGGACAGCTCTTTGTGTATCGATGCCCCGCAGTTCTGGCTCAGAGCGTTGGCGAGCTCAAGTGTGTACAGCTGGACATTTGCGTTGCGGTGGGCGAGCCGCTTGATCATGGCGGCCACGGCATCTTTCGGTCCAGTATCGGCGGAGGCGACTTTGTCGCATACGTCCTGCGATGGCAGGTTAGCCTTGCACGGCGCGGGACTCGAGCTTGGGGTAATCCTGGAGCTCCAAGAGCTATTGGACACTTCCGTCCACTTCATAGAAAGGCTAGAGAGCTACTTACGAGGATATACTCCCAGTTCTCGCTCGTTAGGTTCTCGTCTGTTGCCTTCACGACCACATCGTCGAAGACGTTTGCCTGTGCGCGGAACATATTGGGCGCCTCGAGAGAGTGGCTTGATTCGGATAGGACCTAAGGGGTCGCGAGAGGAAGTAGAAGAAGGTGTAGAAAACACCGAGATCGCAGCCTGCCGAAGGTCACCAGAGGTTGACGCAACCTAGCGCCGTTGGAGCTTGCCCAGTGTGCTCCGCCTGCTCCTCCACACTAAGCCTTACTGAGCGCGGTGACGACCTCTGTGGCGGTGCACCACGTCACCGCCACATCACGGCGCAATATTACGTTGCTGATTTTTATCTCTAAAGCTCATCCAGAGGTGTTCCAGCTCATGTCGTCCTGTGTTAGTCCCTTCAGTGCCTTGGTCTTACGACGCATTTTGCACGCTCTAATCATGGGGGAACGATTTTTTGCAGGGCCGTGACGCCCCCGTCTACATCTATAAACCGAACTGCCACTAGTATCGCCTGAAAGATACGCTAATGGTTACCCTTTCCCACAGGACATGCCAGAATCCTAGTTCCGTCCATAACGGTGCATGTATGGTGCAGCCTTTGTAATCCAAGTTGGGAAACTATTAGTTGTCGAAAACTAAAAGATCGCGTGTCCAGCGTTGAATATGTCAAGGAGATGAGTGACTAGGCAACCCACTCTTCACATCTTGCATTTGCGGACTCGACTTTTCCTTCCCAACAATGCCGCCAACTGAAAATCCGCCTTGTACGCCCCGTCACCCTCCGACTCCGCTACCAAGTATAGACACTAAAGTAAAAGTTGTAGTGTAGAAAGCACCACCATTTCTCGCACCATCACAATCAAGACGCTCAAGGCTAAGGAAAAGGTCCCTCAAAAAGTGAATGGGATCCGAATGACAACGCACGGAACAAACGTCCTCACGCATGCCCGACCACGGACGGACGCCTCCAAGAACCAATCGCCGGGCTGTCGGTATATTAAGGAAAATTCGAGTGATGCTGAGAACATGATTCGCTGATCACGCCGGCCCGCGACCCCGGATATATAGATGCACATTTGCCGGTGATGTCGTGTACTCGACCAGATTATGCCAATTCGCTCATGCCGCCAAATGGCTTCAAAAACCTCAGGCCAGCAAGATAGCCTGAGATAAGGAAATTGCGACTACTGGGTGTATGTTGTAATTGTCGTTCGTAGATCTCGGGCTCGGAGTGGGCTGCGAGACGTTTCGGTGGTGAGGAGATCCTGAACGTTCGGTACGGAATCCGAAAGGAAGTGGCATGTGCGCGTATTCCTTCACGGTCGTGGAGCAGGTCCAAGGAAATCTACAGCAGGTCCTCGGCTCTGCGATACCATTCGGCGTACGAGTTGGTCGCGCTCGTATTCGACGAGTCGTCGCCGCTGGGTTCGTTTGCCTCCAAACCTGGCCCCCGGATAAGAAGCGCTCTTAAACTGTCGTAAGCGTTCACATACCGCCCTTCTTCCGCCTCTCTTCAGCTCTTGCTTTCCTCGCCGCTAGCACCAGCGGGGCCAGCGTGTTCAGCGGTTCCGAGGTCTGGATAAACGAATGCTAAAGTATGTCAGATCTATGATCACCCGGAAACAGAATGTCGGGCGGACAAAGGGAAGAGAAACTTACCACAAGCAGATCATGAGCACTGGCACGCTTATCCGGATCGACCTTGAGTGAAAAACCCAGGAAGTCGCGGAAGGTTGGTGAGAGGGAGTGCTCTTCTTTGATCGTCGGCGTGCCATTTGTTGCAATGAGCCAAAGGGCGCGGAGTGGGCTCTCGTTCAGGTATGGCGGCTCGCCCTCAATCATCTCGATCGCCATAATGCCCAGAGACCAGATATCAACCTTGCGGCCGTACTCCTTCCGTGTGACGACTTCGGGCGCCATCCAGTAGGGCGTGCCAACCATAGTAGTCCTCTTGTTGTGGTTCTCATTGATTTGAGCGCAGAATCCGAAATCGGCTAAAAATACAGGTCAGTACGGTCATTGGGCGTTTCGTAGAACCACTCACTCAGCTTGATGTTGCCCTCGAGAGAGAGGAGAATGTTGTCCGACTTGATGTCTCTATGGATGACACCCTTGGAATGTAGGTGCTGCAAGCCGTTGAGAGTCTGCAGCTGGTTAGTATCGAATTCTTCGAATTCATGGTCTGTCATGGCCAACTTACTTCGCGACAAACCGCCGCAATCTGCCCTTCTGACATGATGTTGAAAGTAACAACGTCCGTGAGACTCCCACCTTCCATGTATTCCATGACGACCCACAGATCCCCTTTTACTAGAAAGCTGTCCATGAAGTTGACAATGTTCTTGTGTCTGCTATCCTTCATGACCAGAATCTCGTTGATGATCAAATCTTTCTTTGGTTGTTGTTCCAAGTTCATCTGCTTGATCGCAACGCACTTGTTGCTTCCGACCTCGTATGCGGCAAAGACTCCACCCGATGCTCCCTGGCCGATCTTGTTCAGATTCCGATATCTGAGTGTGGGATCTGCGTTGGTGCAAATGGCGTTGAGTTTGGCAACAATATCAGGTCCCTGGCTTTGACGCGGTCTTTGCCGTGGCCGGGGAGCGGGGCCAACTCGGGCTTGTTGGGAAGGAAGTGGGATGTTCTGGGGATCAGACTGCTGAGCGAATTGCTGCTGTGGCGAGGGTTGCGAAGGCGCGGGAGCCGCTGGAGCGAGTTGCGGTGGTTGAGGTTGGGATTGAGGAGTCCTTTGGCTGGCGCTTCTTGCCAGCTGAGGTGCCTTCACCGACATGGTCTGCTGAGCAGCAGCCATAGCCTGGGCCTGCTGTTGCTGGTACTGCTGAGCAGGCGACATGGGCGTCGCGCTCGATGGGGAATCGAAGAGGGGCGGGGTGCCGCCAGTGGTGTTGGCCCGACTACGTGGCGCGGAAGAGGAGCCACGCGGGCTGTCTGTGATCGTGGGAGGGGCGTAGTGGTACTCCGGCTCTGCACGTGGGCTGTGGATAGGTGGCTGCGTATTGATCGGACTGGGCGCTGGCGGCGCTGGACGGCTTGGGATGAGATTGACAGACTGCGCAACGGCTGGCGGCTTCGGGGCTGGCCTGTTCGGAATGAGGTTACCGTTTGTTTGGGCCGGGTTCGGAGAAGCCATCCCAGGCGATGTCATACCACGGGGGATGGGAGGTGGCGCTCGTGGGTTCTCGAAGCTGTCTAGATCGTTCCGTGGGAAGCGAGGGCTCTGGGGAGGGCTCATGAGGGGCTGCAGCGAGCCTGTGCTGGGGGTCACATTCGCCTGGTAGCCGTAGCTCTGGGCTGGGCCCATTTTGTCCCATATCGCATCATCTTCGTTTTTCTCCGCATTGTCCTTGTAGAAGGTCACGACGTCCATGACGGCCTGGGGGTGTTGCTTCTGGTCCTGCTCCGTAATGCCGTTCTGCTGCAGCATGCGTTGCCATTCTTTTGGCAGGCCCTGGGACCGTTAGCGGAAGGAACACACATGGGGAGGGGTATTGGTGGGGCAGGTGCAGGGAAGGTGCAGCGGCTCGACGTGTCACGTACCGTAAACTCGCCCGTCTGGTTGTCGATGCTGACGTGGGTGACGTGCATTGGGTTGGTGGGCGTGGAGATGGTCGGGCGGCGGGGCGAGCCTAATTTGAAGAACTGCGAGAAGGTCGACTTCTTCTTCGCTTTGGCGGCGTCGGCGCCCTCGCCGGACCAGCGCTGTCGCGGCGAGCTCGTGCCCGTGCCCGTACCTGTGCCCGTGCCAGCAGCGCCCGTGCCAGCGCCGCCATCGGAGCGCGGTGGAGTGATGGTGTCCATTTTGCGGAAGGCCGAGGTGCTGGAGCTCTGGCGCAGCAGCGGCGACTTGAGGTACTTGGAGGCGCCCTCGGCGGTTTGCGAGTGCGGCAGGCCCGGGCGTGGTGAGCCGTGGGCGGCGGCGGCGGCGGCAGCGGCTGCTTTGTTGGCGGCGATGTTGGCGGTGATGGTCTGGTTGATGCTGGCGAGGTCGAAGGGCTGCCCCACGTCGAGCTCGGGCGTGGAGCGCAGTGAATGCTGCGAACTGGCGGCCGAGTAGGGGCCCGACTGCAGATGCGGATGCGGGTAGGGTTGCGGTGGTGGTTGCGTGTGCGAGAGCGAGAGCGAGTGCTGCAGCGGCGGCGGCTGCGGCTGCGGGCTCGAGATGTGCGAGGTGCTCAGTTGGCGGCGGAGCTGGGTGGAGGAGGCAGAGGGGTCCTGTCTTGGCGGGGCGGAACTGGCCTCCAGACTGTGAAAGGACGGGTAGGTCGGCGCGGAGGGGTTGCGTCGCAGCGCGTGGGCCTTGTTGTTGTTAAAGGACACGGGCGGCTTCGACTTGGACTTGGTCAGCTTGCGGCGCGACGTGGTGACAGGCTCGGGGTGCTCCATGTCCATTGGGGGGGGAGGGAGGCGCTTAGAGGTCGCTGGAGCCGGCAGGTGCAGCAAGTGCAGCGACACAAGGCGGACGACGACGAGGCGCAATATCCGGCGGCTGCTATGATGGGATGCTGAGCAGCATGTGGGAGCAAATCCGACGCAGCCTGGGTCGAATCGAAGAACACAGCATGCACGGACAGGCCGGCCAGGCCAGCACTTAACCCACCGCTCGGCAGCCAGGATGCACCGCGCTGCGCTTTTTCAGCCTGATCCCTTAGCTACAACGGCCACTTTCGTCCACTTTCGTCATCTCCGTCCCCGTCGCCTCCCGGCTCTGCACACCGGTTTCAAGCCTCGTCGCCGCCGCGCCCACGGCTCCCAACGTGGCGCCCGCCCACGCCCGCCCGTTGCACGCGACTGTGGAAACGGTGCGTAGGGCGACTGCACCCGCCGTGGGGGGGCGCCGGCACCTGTCGACTCGTGCACGAGTGCACTCGTGCAGCACTTGACGTCGCGAACAGCCCGCCTGCAGCGCGAATCGGCCCCTCCCTGTCCTCCGGCCCTCACGCGGGCCACCACTCTGGAACTGCACCAGCTGCGCGTGCGCCATCGTCCCGTGAATACACCATCTATCGTGACAAGACGTCTTCCGCCGTCCGCTAGCCTCGATGGCTCCGTTCCGTTCCTTCTTGCATTTGCACCACCACAGGCGTGGCGGAGAAGGGCCAAACCCCTTCCCTCCCCCCCTAACAAGCACCCCTCATCTTGTCTTGCTCACCTGCTTCGACCCAGGCGCCGTGCGACCATCCACCGCCGCACCGAACGGTCAACGGTGCTGTCCGCCGTGCTGTCCGTCTGCACTGCCCATAGACGCCCCGGCGGATGACTTCCTTTTGCCCAAGGTCCCTCCTGCACATGTCTGATGAAACGACACATTTGCCGTCCGGAATGCATCGCGCTGGACCGAAGCCGCATTCCAAGGCTGCTTCCTCGCGGTGCTTACCGCCGACCACGGCAGCAAAAGCAACGAGACGCTCCTGGTGAAACGCGCAAGCCAAACCCTTCACGATAGCGCCTTCGTTGCACGAATCTCGCTTCAAGGCCTGTCAACCGTAGACCAACGAGACATTGGTCATGAGTATGCCAGGCCACCAGCAAAAGCATACATTGGAAACCCGCCATGGCTCGCTCCATGGCCATGTCTTCCATCAAATCACCAACCCCGGAGCCCGAAGTGCTGCTTCAGAGGCCTTGCATGCGGCCCTGACCATTTCCCAGTCCTCATTCATTCCCTTTGCGCTCCTCCTTGCTGGGTCGTGTGGTATGCAGCAGAGCGTCGATCAACAAGCATCATCCCGCCCATCGCGGCTGCGGTTCTTCTCCCGAGGAAAGGGCACAGCGCCGCGCTACCACCGCACCAGAGACGGGCCCTTCCAGCCAGGGCGGATGGCATCAGAGATCATCGGCCACCGCGTGGTCCGCGATAATGTGGGTCTTTGCGCATCCGGCAGGGCACACATCATAACATCCTGCAATCTCTACAAACTCTCAAAGTTTATATTCACGTCCTGTTTGAGAGCGAGCCCGACTCCATAGAATCGGTTACCTAGCCGACGCTATGCACTTCCTCTCCTTTGTCGAGACCGGGTGTCGCACGACCGAGCTGTGGACCTCCGGGAATTCTTTTATACCCCTCGCAGATTCATGTTGACGTTAAACCCGAAGGCCTACCCTCCCTCCTTATGACCTTCTTGTAGAAAGGTGGTTTAGGATCGCCCTTGTCGGCACGCAGACAAGATGCTACTGCGACTCTGGCCGTCCAGGAAGGCTCCACAAACGTATTGTAAACAGTAATTTGGAATTCTCGGAGGCTCAGCGGTGGGCCACTCAATATCCGGCACAAGCTCTCAAAGTCGTCGCAGTAGGATGTCGTTCCCGTTTCGAAACTTCCATCCCACGCCCGTTCGTCAAAATGCATCCCCACGGAGCGGAGGGAAGATTGACACGCCTCCGGTCGATCTTGGAGGAAGTGCATGAAGGCTGTGTGATCGGCGGCCGTGAATTTGTTCTTTGCATAGAACGTCTTTCGAGCTTCGTCGTACATCTGCTGACAGGCGAGTAGGCACTGTAGACCTTGTATGCCGACACTGGACCCCGTACGTTCCTCATGCTGATCGCGTCCCTTGTGCACATGGGCCACCTGATACGTCATCTCGACCATGACCTCCGCCGCATCCACAGCTCCGACGAATTCACCCTCGTCCGAGTATGCATGCGACAGCTTGTTCCATGGCGCTAGTCGTTTGAGAGGAACCTTCCATGTAGAGCGTTTCCGGACCGGGACCGCGAGAGGATGCACTGCGTCTAGTGGCGGGTAGTTCCCCGTCCCGTCATGGCCTGGCTGTTGCGATGTTGCGATTTCCCTAAAGTTTTGGCGATGTGTGATGCCGCTGTTGACGAAGATCTCGCTATCTTGGACAAGGAGGTGGGAATAGATCTGCTTGTTCGTTAGTGGTAGGGTCTTTGGTGGTGGAGGGAGGTTTACCTCGTCTCGGATTTCGCGGGGGAGGAGGGAGAAGAATGCTGGGGATGGTTGGGTTGTCATTGTAGGTTACGTCGAGAGCATCGGGGAGTACGTCCTTGAAGAGGAAGAGGGGAAGTGGGTGGAGTGAAATGCGGAACGGAACATGTCGTCGAAGATAAAGAAGGGGGGTTTGGGGCGGTGGATGCATCCGGCGATGTGGACTGCAGGTTACGCATTTGCTGGGCCACTTCCGTCGGATGCGCGTAGCTTCTCATTGCACCGTGGATGACTGTCTGTAAGCACACGTAAGACGATGGTTATTATAAGATGTTCAGCAATACATACCTTGCCATCACCAATGCCGGCTCGTTCGCGGCAAATCCGCCAGGTCAGTCTTTTGCACTAATACGTGCGCCGTTCAGCGTCTACCGAGATTCAATATATTGTAGTATTGAAACAAAGGAATAGTGTGTTGCTTGTAGAAGGGATACATGCTGTTAGTGACGAGGAAGGTGGCCGGAGGAAGGCCTGCCAAGAATATTTGGGTGGTGGATGCATCCGGCGATGTCGTACAAGTTGCCGGCACACACTTGCTCGAGAGCATTTGGAGGAGCACGAACTTCATGGTTTATGCTAGGAAGAGGGCAAAGCTTAATGGTTCTACAATAATGTCGACAAGACTGCTTATCTGGATGTCTTTCAACGCTCTGCGTGTGGTTGATGTGGTCAGCCTTACTTGTTTCCTCTAGGCCTCTGTAAAGTGTAGATTCCGCTTCTAGCATGAGTGTACGGTATAGAAAAACCTTTACTACACTATCACCGGAATAAAAAGACGTTCTTTTCTCGAGAGCCATTTGCAAGCGCCGAATTGCTCTTCTGGAATTGAAGTAACGGCATGTTTACATCTGTACAAGTAGCCGGGAGCCTTTTCAAACCCACGAACCAACTGAGATCAAAACTTTCAAGTCTACTTCGTTTGTGCCTTTTTCTGGTGTTCTGCCTATCTCCCTAACGACTTGCATGACACTATTCTAGAACAACTGCACCGCCTGTCTAGGGATGTAAAAAACGAGTCTACGCACCCAGCACTTCTGAACGATACCAGAGTCCGTGAAGTCAGGGAAAGCGAACATTAAGCGTGTGCGACGGAAGATTCCACTCTCTATACTCCTCACTACATGCTAGAAATACATCTACATCTTCACGCTCTGGGGAATCCTTCGCTAAATCTAGCCTACAGCCCTCAAGCATCAGCCCCCTTTTCTCCACAGCAGGGAAGCAAGATGCCACGAAGCAGAACAAGGGGTATCTCATTGAGAAGAATGACAACCACAACGACATACAACAGTACCGATACACCGTTATCCCTGAAGCGACAACACTTTTCCGTCAACCCAGCAATACGTAAAAGCGCCTCTAGCGCACTACGTCCCGCGTACCAAGAAAGAAGCCACGAAGCCGAGCAGCCCAATACCCACACATCTAAGCCACCCAATCGCTCCTAACATGCCAAACAACGACTAGAACAAAGTATTGCCCCAACCAAAACAATGCTAAACGTGCGTGCGCCGTAGTCGCTCCGATCCCATATGTATTCTAATGATAAACGTCCCGTCGTGCGCTGAATAGCCCATAAGCATAGCGTGCGTGCATTGAGTCGCTAACCAGGACCGGAAGAGATGATGATTGTGCAAACCAACGCCAATTCCTGTAAGTGGAGAGGAGCCAAATCCTAAAGCGAGTTCATACGTGTCATGTCCCGAACAGCCGGAATGCCGTGCATCGATGTTGTTGCGTAATGTCGTTACATCGCGGTGTGTGTCTATGTGCGCCGTCCCGTGGGATGCCGGGATGAGCGATTGACTCCCATCATGTGTGTCGTGGTCGTGCGATTAGTTCTAAGTGCCGCCGGCACTGGGTAGGCGAGAGGATGGCTCAGAATCAGCCTCGTAGTGAACATGCTTCCCGTTCTCCATCTCTTGTGCGCGTAGCAGCCGCGCCTGCTCATCTGGCACTTCGCCCTGCTCATCTCCAGCCATTGGATCATCCGAGTGAGCAGCGTTCTGTGCGTTCTTCGATGGGGCGGACTGCGGCGGTGCGCCCGAGGGCCTCGTATTCGCCGCCATTGAGCTCTTCTGCCCTATATGGAACCAACCGCCCTTTTCCCATTGGCCAGGCTCATACAAGCACTTCTCTCGGATCTTAGTCTCCACAATCGCGGCCATGAGCTCTTTCAGACGAAGGAAGGAGATAGGTTTCAAAATCCATGCATCGAACCCTGCGTCAATGTAGTCCTGACGTGACTTCTCGAGTAGGGACGCGGAAACAGCGATAATGGGGACGCGCCCGTTCATTGCTGCGCGTGCAGAATAAATGTTGGTGTGAAGTTTCTCGTACGAACGTATCATCTTCGTTGAGGTAAGCCCATCTACAATTGGCATCTGTACAGCCTGTAAGCTTGTGGCAACGAGTTCAGGTAGCATCTTAAACTTACTTGCATATCCATTAAGACGACATCAAAGTCTTTGGGATGATCACAAAAGGCGCCCGCGCACTCCTCTCCATTCACAGTGAGATAGACATCGTGACCAAGTTTTTCGAGCCGTTTTTTAACGATCCTACTGTTGACCGGATCATCTTCGGCAACAAGGACCCGCATATGCTCGGTCGAAGAGGAATATGAGCCTTCTGCAATCTGCATTGGCTCGCCTTGCACCTCTCCGAGGATGGTACCGCTTTGTGGCTGCACATTGATAGGCGTTCCCCCTGACTCATCCGGGACTTTAAGTGCTTTCAGTGGCGTTCCAGTAAATGCGATGTCCCCCTCGCCAGGGATGTGAGTGTCCAGGGACCGTTGGTGGGGTGGTACGACAATCGGATCATTTCGGAGTTCAAGGCTCTGGGATCGGGGCTGGTGTGGTGAAGAGGGCACGCTGTGATCGAGGCTATTTCTCGTTTTCAAGGCTGGGCGCATTGAGCGCGCGCTCGGACTACGATCTCCGGAAGGTCGCTTCTCCGACATGTGTGGTTCCTGGATGGCTTCGATTAATCGATCAACGTCGCTCCTTTGACTCGAATTACTCTTGCCACTTCGAAGACTTGCTTTACTGTTCAAACTCTCCACGCTTGCTTTTCGCGCCATGGCACTACTAGTGTTTGAATCCCTTCTACCCAAGCTTGGTGCGACAAGGGTACGTTCACCAGTTGCGTGGGTAGAACCTGGAGTCTCGGGTTGTGGAGTCTTACTTCCTTCAGACTCTTGCTCCTCGGCCGAATCCTGGATCTCCGAGTCCGGAAGCTCAAAGGGAAATTGTATGACGAACCGGGAACCTTTTCCTTCTTCAGACTTGAGCCGCAGTTGGCCGTTCATGTTCTTAATTATTCGTGCTACAACAGCAAGGCCGAGGCCCAGGGTGGTCTTGTCGCCCTGTCTCGTCAAATCATCGGGCTCAGGGACTATTGCATCCTCCAACATTGCTGCAGGCTCAGTCTGGACTTGCTCGAGGTCGTTGAAAAGCGCGTCCAGCTTCTTCGCACTCATCCCTACGCCGGTATCCGATACAGCTACTTCGACATCCACGTGGTCTTTATCCGGTCTCAAGGCGACGTACATGTCAACTTTGACTGACCCCTCTATCGTATTTTGGATTGCATTGGCTGTGATATTGGAAATCGCCTGACGTACTCTCCGCTGGTCGCCAATACATAGCTGAGGTAAGCCTGCGTGTTCGGTGACCTCATAGGCGATGTTCTTGCGCTTGGCATCGTTGAGGAACATGTCTGTAGCTTCCTTTAAGGTATGTGATAAGTCGAACGACTCGCCCTTGATCAGTGAACCTCCTTCTTCGGTTTTGGTCAAATCGAGCAGATCGTTGATGACGTAAATAAGCGATTTGGAGGCCGAATGGGAGCGCGAGAGATTTTCTCGTGTTTCGGTGTCCAGTGTGCCCTCTAATGCGATCTCAAGGTAATTGATGATGGCGTTCAACGGCGTGCGAACCTCGTGCGCCGAGTTGGCAAGAAGTAATCGCGTCAGCTGGCTGCTCTGCAACGCGGCCTCCTTTTGCCTCCAGACTTCGATGAATTTCCCGTAGACCAAACAGAGCACCGCCGCAGTCTCGATCTCCTCTTCGGTCCATTCTCGGCATTTTCCTACGACGGTCTCGCTCCATGTCTTGAAACTTTTGCGAGGTTCTAGATAACCTGCTGTGCCTTCTTTCACAAACTTTTCGTAAGGATTTCCTGCCCACTTGACTTCTCTGAGCTGACCTTTTCTGAAGAAAACAATGAAGTCTTGGCCGCCAACAGACAGAGGCACGATCAGCATTCCGGCAATAACCTGGAACCCGGGAGGGTATCGGAGATCGGGAAAGTCCTGGGAGACATCCTGCGATTTCATAACAGAGGTGATCTTCCGCATGCGGAAATATTCCACCAAGGCCAAAGCTTCCTGGGAACTTTCCAGCTGGCCAAGAATTTTTGTTTCGTCGCGGATAGAGAGTAACCCAAAATCGGCATTGAACAGTTTGAGAAGATCGTCAGAAGAAGCAATAATATACCCAGAAGGATTCTGTTGAGAAGGAACGGTGTTGATGAGCTTTCTAGCCTGCAACCGTGATGCGTAGGACAGCCGTTCGATGTTCCTCGATGCAGAGTCGCCCACCAAACGGCACATCTTTCGGATTGGAAAAGACACGCGCATACCGCGCGGACCGTACGTATGGCAAGCTATGAGGCCCCACAGCTCGCCAAAAGCGTTGATGGATATAGACATGGAGGAGCGTACAGCCATGTTTGTGAGGTACTTGAGATGAATAGGGGACATGGCTCGCAGGTAAGAATGAGTGAGGTCCAGTGGATTCTCCAAGTCTTCGGGAGCGCGACAAATGAGGCGGGCGGTTTCCTGGTCGCGGTCGTAAAGCATGCGCACCTTGTTGATCTTGTACATTTCTCTGGCTTGTTTAGGGATATCAGATGCTGGAAAGTTGAGCCCCTTGTAGAGATCTTTCGTTGCCCTCGGGTCCACCAGCTCCGTGACCACGCGACCGTTGAACTCTTGATCGAATTGGTAGATCATCACGCGATGGAAGCCCGTCAACTCTTTGACCACACCGACCAGCACTTGTAGAAATGCTTCAAGATTGGGCGCTGCAGCTAGTTGTTCTTGCACCTGCGACATGATGTTGAAGACTTCCATAGCCGCGGCCTCGCCCTTTCTCTTACGTGCACCCCTCAGAACTCTTAAGGGCCGACTCTTGATCTCAGTACTTTCTAGATATTCCTCGGTGGAGGGCGAAGCGTTTAATGTATCTTCGGGTAATTCGGGTGTGTTGTTGTTTGGTGGTACTAGTGGATACAGCTGATCATCTTCAAGCTCGAACTCGCAAATGATGAGTCCGGGGTTGGCCTCGTTCATATGTATTGCACACCAGAGCTTCCGCGATCGAGCGTCGGGAATCTTGAGGGACATGGTGAAGACGTCTGGTCCATTGGTTTGTACATCTGCGTCTTCATCCTTGATAAAGTCGATGTGATCTAGCAAATTGTCCGATTGTTCGTCGGACAATATGTCGGTGAAGCTTTCCAAAGCAAAGAGCTCCCGGGGCGACCGGCCAATGATGCGTTTCGAGTTCTCGCTGACGATGCGCACTGGGAGGCTGCCACTCCCGCCTGGGTCCTCCTGGAGAGCTACCAAGAGTCCGAAACCCTGCACAGCACCAGGAATGTGGATAGGCTCGTCTTCGCAGCGCTGCAGTGTGTCTCCATCCCGGCCAGTAATGACTGCATGTCCGCCTTCTGTCACCACATGCTTAAAGCGATGTGTTACAAGGCCCGCCAGATCTCCCAAGCTTCCGCAGCTACCTGTTGAACCCGCACCGAGGGGTGGAAGCTGCTTTGGGTTGAACGAAGGCGATCGACTCGTGTTTGCGGCTACACTGTCACTGGACTTTGTGGACGCGAGGTCGTCAAAAAGCTGAGACGAAAGCTGTGCTGAGCCTACCCGTGAGGCATCGCTTTTGTGAGCTGCTCCTAAAGATCCCCTCCGCGACATTGGAGCCTGCTCTCCCTTGGGCGGGGCGGCGTTGTGTCGAGGTGCTCGCTGGGAGGCATGGGACGACTGCGAGGCGGTGCTGCTTTGCGACTGGCGGCGAGCTTCTGAGGAAGTGCGTACGTCGTAGCGGGATTGGAAATAGTCACCGCCACTCTGGAATTGGCCGCGTGGGGTGGGTGTGGGATCCACGGATATGGCTGAGCGTATAGGGAATACTCGGTCATTCGCGGTAGGGCTGAGCTGGGCGGAGCTGTCGTTAGGGGTGCTGGCCCCTTTGGCGGCGACATCTAGGCGCGGCGGCGACGGCGCCTTCTTGTCAACGGACTCGGGCATCACTGGAGCTTCTATCGTGGCGTCGTCATGGGTGGCGGGGGGGTCGACGGCTGCGGACATGGACACCGACGTCGTCCTGGGTCGTGGATGGGGTAAGCGGGCGAGGAAGGTGCACCTGGCTGCAGGCGGTGGCAGGTGGGAGGCGGCGAGGAAACTCTGTTCCTGGAGTCTTCGGAGGTTTTAGTCTAGCTTCACCCGGTCAAAGTAGAGGCATAAAGGCGGGTGTTCACTGATATGACCGCCCTTGATGGAGAGGTGGTCTGCAGGGGAATCGGGCGGCTCAGTCGAGCACGTAGGGTGGACGCTGGAGGGTGCGGGGCGGGACTGGTCTCCGACTGCTGTGGGCGGAGGATTTCAAGAGAGCCGCAGGTCAAGAGCAGAGGGCATTTCGACGGCGGAAGCAACTAATGCGACTAGTGGCTGGCGCGGGCAGCACTGGCACGCGTAGCAGAAGACGTAGGGGTGGTAGGGTAGAGGAGGGCTGACGGCAGGCGGATGGTGGGCAGGTGGCAGACGGTTAGGGAGACAGATAGGCGATGCCACACGACCGTCACGACGGGAGCATGTGGCTCATTGACGAGGATGAGCAGCCCAAGACGATGATCTTCGCCGTCCGGGGGAGGATCGGCGCGATGCTACTGGCGGGGCGGTCGACTTGGAAGATTTGCCCGGCCGGCGCAAGGTAGTTGTGGGTTGGCACGATGGAATTGTGGGATTGGTGTTCGCTACGCAACATGGGATTTGGAGAAGGCAGTGCTGGCTGGTTTTTGCGGTGCGTCGACGTCATCCACGCCGGCGACAATTGACCTGCAGCATTCTCACGTGCCCCGTCGTGGCATGCCATACCTCGACGCAGCATTCTGATAATCATGTGAATGAAGATGGGTGCGGGCCGGATGCTCCAGCACGCGCCATGCCTCGAGCCGCTAGAGCGAGGCTACAACGCGCTGTGAGTGGCATGGGCTTGTTCCCATCTTCTGAGGAATACCATGCGAGCAGCTCGGCGGCACTATTCCGCCGAGGGCGCCCAGACAACAAGCTTCTGTTTCATCGGCGTCGGGACGGCTCCGACCAGGGTACATTTCTTTCACCTAGCGCCGCCGCCGGCCGATGTGGCAAACGCTTGCGCATAATAACCTGTTGCGTCGGGTCGCGCCTCATGCTAATTAGGTGGGTGTCATGGATGCAAGCGGCTCAGTGCCGCGTGCCTCGTGTCTCGCGCCGCCTCATCCCCTTCGCGTGCCTGACGTAAAGGTTCGTCGGCCACATCGGACGTCTTCCCAGTGGCAATGGTCGGAGCACCATTTTGCAGTCGCAGACGTAGACGTGCGCGAGAACGTGGGAATCCGCGATTGGCTGCCGCGCCACCGTCGCAATCGCTGCACTGAAAGAAAACAGAACCTCACCTCCACTCCGTCCCCCGCCCTCCGCACCTCGTCGCCCTGGCC